>Ga0207421_10000937_pt1 | contig 37857 bp, 33 predicted proteins | sample SodLakKL_010_SED_4_FD_187542 | JGI IMG/M metagenome (GOLD analysis project Ga0207421, IMG submission 187542) | Alkaline sediment microbial communities from Lake Tanatar, Kulunda Steppe, Russia - 8KL_010_SED (SPAdes) (version 2) | ecosystem: Environmental > Aquatic > Non-marine Saline and...
TTTTTATATTGACTTTTGGGGCTTTTTTAGTAGTATATGATAAGTAGCAAAAAAGGGGTTTTGCTTATAACTTAACTCAGAAAACATTCGTATTTCCGGAACAAGAGGTTTCTTTAGGGAAAGGACCGGTCATAGAGTGAAAAACAGAAACGAGGGCAATCTCCTTTTGCTTTTTATTTTCTTTTTTCTTTTTACTTCCTTTTATTTCAGCATCTCCGAAACTTTCTCGGGAGAAAAAGAGTCTTTCTCGGAATCTCTTTTCAACGGAAGCCCTTTTCTCTCTTACGAAACTCCTTTCTACGACGAAGAAAGTCTTGTTTTTTCCGACGACGCCTATCTTCTCAGTAAATCCCCTTCCTACTTTGTAGATTCTCAGACACTGGGAATGAGGGGTCTTGAAGAAAGGACTAACGAAAGTATAGTTTCTCACCGAGTAGAAGAAGACGAGTCTGTTCAGAGTATAGCAGAAAAATACGGTATTAGTACGGACACCATAAGGTGGGCTAATGATATAGAGAATGACGATATCGAAAAAGGGGACGAGCTTCTTATTCTTCCCACTACGGGAGTTATTTATTACGTTGAAAGAGGAGATACCGTAGGGCGAATAGCAGAAATACATAAAGCAAAAAAGGAAGATATTGTCTCCTTTAATAATATAAAAGAAAATCGCATAACAGCCGGTGAGAGATTGATAATCCCTGGAGGAGAGCCACCTCCCGCCCCCCGAGTAGAGCAACCTACTCCACAACGAGCCCCCTCGGTGGCCTCATCTTTCATCAATCCTGTTCCAGGTGGAGTCATCACTCAGGGAGTTCATTCTTATAACGCAGTAGACATAGCTAATCCGTGTGGCTCACCGCTTCTTGCCTCTGCCTCAGGAAGAGTTGTCCAGAGGGGGGCTGGTACCTGGCCTGCGGGCAACTTTGTAAAGATAGATCACGGTCAAGCCGTTTTCCTCTACGCTCACATGCAAGATATTTATGTAAGCACAGGAGACTATGTCAGGCAAGGACAACAAATAGGGACAGTAGGAAACACCGGTAAAACAGTAGGACGCACAGGATGCCACCTTCACTTTGATGCACTGTCTTTAAGTATACGCAATCCTTTTGCTCACTTACCAACGGGAGCAAGGCCCTAAAAAAGAGCGGTTTTGCCGCTCTCTTTACAATATCTTTCTTTTTTCTTTTAGCTGCAATCTCTGCAGCTTTTTGTTTCGGGGACTATGGATAGCTTTTCATAGGAAATCTCTTTCCCGCATTTTTCACATTTTCCATACTCTCCCTTCTCTATTTTTTCTAGAGCCTCGTTAATATTTTTAAGTTTTACTTCCAGGGCATGTTCGACAGGAAGCAAAGAAGAATACTCCTCCACCTCATCCGCCTTTTCTTCCATATTACTTCCTTCCGTTCGAGGAAAAACAGTATCCCAGTCTCCTTCGGGCTTACTGTCTTCTTTAGCAAATTTCTCCAACATCTCTTCTAGGGATTTTTTATTCTCCTGAAGCTTCTTTTTTATCTCTTCCTTGTTTTTTTTATTCATTTTTAAAATTCTTTAAAGGTGTGATACCTCTCAATTAACTCTTTTATCGCTTCCTCTGAGGTGGCAAAGATAAGACTATCATCCATAAGGGAATAGTAAATCCCCATCCTTTCTTCTCCTTCTCTGTAACGAATGGAATCGGATCTTGATCTTTCTCCGTAATAGTCCTCGCTGCGCAAATCCTCGTCGGTAACAGAAATATCGTCTCCCCAGAAACCAAAAAAACCAAGAAAGTCCTCCTCCATGCTCTCCTCCCATGGCCTCATTACCGTCCACTCTACATCCTCTCTTTCTTCCTTGTCGAAAGAAGCAACAAAACCAAGGGCACTGGCCCCTTCTCCCGTATAGACAAGTAAAGTAAAGTTCTCGTCTATTTTTTCGAAGAATTTTTCCGGGGGCTCGATGTCGAAAACACCGAAAAAGTCTCTCAAAGTAGCTATGCGGGCAGCTTCACTTTCTTCTCGATGATCTTCTACAATAAGCCGAATAAGCTCTCCTCCTCTCTCCTCTCTAAGTATTCTTCTCAGTTTCATCAAGTACTCTTCTTCGGTGGTAATAGCGATTCTTTGAACGTCATCTCTCTCCGGGTATAGTGCCACAAGAGGGGGAGTTGTTCTAGGAATATAGACTTCTTTTTCTACCAACTGGGGGCTTATGGGCTCTAATCGCGGAATAAAAAAAGTTCTGTAAAGAAGAGTTATTGCTAAAGAAGCAATGGTGACAAGCCCAAGGGTAATAAAAACTCGCACCCACAATTTAGTTTCTTCGCTGGGCTTGGGAGGAACTTCTTTAGGTATCTCCTCTTCTTTTTCTTTTGGGGGAGGGTTTGCTGAAGTGATCTTTTCTTCTTTTTCAGGTTCTTTTCTTTTCTCGTTTTGAGCAATCATCTCATCCAATATTCTGGTAGAAGATGCTCCCTTTTGTCTCGCCTTGTCAAAATCATTTTTCTTTTGGGGGTTTTGCTTTTCTATTTCCTGTAATATTTTGTCATCACTAACTCCCGCTTTTCTGGCCTTTTTTATTGAGTCGGCTATATTCATCGCTATATAACGTTAAAAAGTAAGAAAAGAAAAACAAGAAGAACCACAATTCCAACACCCACTATAACAAAAACAACTGTCTTTTTTGAGGAGGGTTTTTCAAGAGACGCTCCTTCTTCGTTTCTCATTTCGGTAGCCTCCTCGGGAGAAACGGTAGGGGAGAAGACCTGATCTTCATCCCCGGACTCTCCTTTTTCTTTTGCCTCTATTCTTTTTAAGAACTGTTTTCTCATCTCCTCTTCCTTCTGTTGTGCTTCCTTGGTAAGAAGAGTCTTCCCTTCTCTGTTTCCGGAAAAAGCCCTTTCTCTTTCCTTTTTATCGTCTTCTTTTATCGGAGAAGGGTTTTTGCTCTCTTCTTTCGTCTTGTTTTGTTTTATTATCTCCTCAATAATCTGTGTTTCAGTAGCCCCCCTTTCTTCCGCCTTCTTGAAGAACACCTCTTTGTCGGGGTTTTGTTTTCTTATTTCCTCGAGTATCTGCTCGTCACTCACACCCTTTTCTCTGGCTTTTTGGATGGAATCTACAACATTCATCTTTAAGCTGAATTAAAAGCTGAAGTCAAGATCGGAAAGATCTTCCTTTTTTTCTTCCTTTTTTGGGGGTTCTTCCTGAGAACGCTCCACCTTTTGTTTTTCTCCAACCTCTTTTCCTGTGTCATTTTGAGAAGAAGTATCTTCCTCGGGTATGGAAAAATCGAGCCCTTCTAAAGAGTCTTTGTCTTCTTTCTCTTCTTCCTTTTCTTCTTCCTCTTTTTCTTCTTTCTTGGGGGGTTCTTTTTTCTGTTGCCTCTCTTTCTCGTCCTCCTTTTTGTTTTCGTGACTTTCTTCTTTTTCTACCTTTGGTTTTGGCTTTGGTCTTTCAATGCGCTGAGTGTCTTGAAGTTTTGTTTCGTACATTTTTTTCGATCCTTCGCTCTCCCTTTCTCCTGTCTCTTTTTCTAGAGCAAAATTTATCTCATCAAGCTGTTTTATTATATCCTCTTCTCTTTTTACTATTGCGTCTATCTCTTTTTCCTCTTTCTCAATTTCTTTGAGTCTTTCTTCCACTTCCCACCTTTCTTTCTCTGCGGCTCTCCTTTCGGACTCAGCCTCCCATCTTTGCTTTTCAACATTTTTCTTTTCATTGGGATCCTCCACGAACTGCTCCTCGTCTTCCAATTTCTTCTCTGCTGCCTGAGCATCCTCCTCTCTCTTTTTTATCTCACTTAGCTTCTCTTCCTCTTTTTCTCTTCGAGAAGCAAGATCTTCTCTTTTTCCTTCGAGAGCACTTCTTATAACCTGGACTCTTTTTAGTTCCTTTTCTTTTTCTTTCTTGGACTGTCTTAAGCCAATGGTTTTTCTTCTTTTCTTGAGATTTTCCTCTCTTTTGTCAATCTTCTCTTCTTCATTTAATAGTTGTTGAAAATGAAGCTCTACGTTCTCCACTTTCTTTTTTACCTTTTCCAACCTTTCTTGAACTTCCCATTTCTCTTTTTCTATCTCTTTTCTTTTGTCCTCTATCTTCCAGTGCTCTTTTTCTATCTCTCTTTTCTCTTCTTCGGTTTCAACGGCATCCTTCTTTCTTTCTATTTCTCTTTCTTGCTCTTCCACTTCCTTTTCTCTGGTAAGTACAACATCTAGCTCCTCATTGATATGCCTTTCTTTCTCTTTGATGCGTCCTCTCTTAAGTCCAAGGTCCTTCTTTTCTTTTTCCAAAAAGCTTCTTCGAAGGCTCAGCTTGTCCATCTCCTCGTCTATCATTATTTTTTCCTCTCTACGAGCAAGCCCTTCCTCTCTCTTTCTAAGACCCTCTTCTTTACCCGTAAGCCTCCTGTACTTTATCTCCAGATCTCTTCTTTTTGCTCTGGGTTTTTTTAGCTTCTCTTTTACAAACCACACTTCTTTTTCTATTTCCTTTATCTCTTCCTCTATTTCCCATCTTCTTTTTTCCGTCTTTTCTTTTTCTTCCGGATTATAGGTAATCTTTTCCCTTGCCTCAACATTATCCTTTCTCTCTCTAGCATCTTTTTCTTTGTCTTTTACTCTGTCCAACTCCCTTTCTATTTGTTTTTCCTCCCTTTGGTACTTAGTTATCTCTATCTCCAAAGATTTTTTCTTTTCCATTATCCGGAAAAGCTTTTCGTCAATTCTTTCTCTTATGAGGTTTATTTTTTCCAACTGCAATTTCCTCCATCTTCGGGCTTTCTCCACTTTCTCTTTTTTGTTTTCCTCTTTTTCCTTTCTTTTTTCTCTATCTTCCTTTCTTTTTTCTTCTTCCTCTTTTTCGATACTTTCTTTCTTTTTTCTCACCTCTTCTTCTCTTTTTTCTTTCTCTCTTCTTCTTTTCTCTTCCTCTTCTTTTCTTTCTATCTCTCTTTGTCTTTTTTCAATTTTAGCCAATTTCTCGTTCATTTCCTGGAGTTGTCTTTCTAGTGGCCACCTTTCTTTTTCGATTGACCTTCTTTCTTCTTCTATCTCCCATCCTTTTTCGACAAGCTCTTTTTCTTTGTCGGTATCTTCCGCCAGTTCCCTCTGTTTCTCTATCTCCTTACTTTTTTCTTCCGCTTCTTTTTCTTTTTTACTTACCACCTCAAGGTTGTCCATGAGTCGCGTTCTTTCCGAGACGAGCTTTTCTTTTTCCGCAGCCAAAGACTCTTTTTCTCCCGTTTTTACCTCTTCTAGGTCTCCCTGTGGCGTGTCTTGCTTTTCCTCTTCTTCGCTCTCCTCTTCTTTCTCTTCTTCTTTTTCCTCTAACTCGTCGACATCTTCCTTGAAATCGTCTGTTTCAATCTCCAGCTTTTTTATTTTGTTTTTTTTCTCTTCTATTTGCTTTTCTAGGTCAGCAATCTCTTCCTCTATTTCCCATCTTCTTTTTTCCGTCTCTTTTCTTTTGTCCGCTACCTTTCTTCTTTTTCTCCTAACCTCTCTTTCTTCTTCCGATCCTCTTTCCTTTTCCGTCTCTTCTTTTTCAAGTTTTCTTTCTTTTTTTTCTACCTGCGCCTCTTCTTTTTTTATATCCTCCAATTCATCTTGCTTTTCATCTTTCCTATTCTCAAGGTCACTTTTTTTACTTCTCTCTTTTTCTATTTCTTTTTTCTTTTCCTCTATTTCGTGCTTCCGTAAAATGTCTTCCTTTTCTTCCTTCTCTTCCTCTAAATTGCTTATTTCTTCTTCTAGTTCTTTTTGCTTATTAACAATCTCTTCTTTTTCCTTTTCGTAGGGCTGCGTCTTTCCTTCTATCTTCTTTTTTTTCTCCTCCCATTTCCACAGCTCTTTTTCTATCTCTTTTCTTTTGTCTTCCACGAGCCATCTTTTCTTTCCCAGCTCTCTTTCTCTTTCTACATCTCCTCCTTTGCTTTGTATCTCCCCAAGCTCTCTCTCTATTTCCTTCTCCTTGGTGTCCAGTTCTTTTTCTTTTTGCTGAAGTTTCCCGACAGTCTCCTCTATTCTTTCTTCTTTTTCTTTTATTTGCGCAATCTTAACTTCAACTTCTTGAAGTTTTTCTTCAAGTTCTCTCTTTTTTTCTTTAGCTACGTCCAGCCTCCTTTCTGTCTCCTGAAAAGAAGTCTTAGGGTCGGAGTTTTGCATATCTTAATTGTATTTTGATTTCCTAAATATTGCAAATAGGGTCGTTACAAGCCGTACTGAAGTGTTTCAGTTGCCGCTTTTGACCATTTTCTAAGTTTTCTTTTTGTTTTGTTTATTTTTCTCTCCAGGGATTTAAGTTCCATCTCTTTTTCCTTTACTTCCTCTTGCACCTCCCATTTTTTCGCCTCAATCTTTCTTCGCTCTTCTTCTTTTTCCCACCGCCTCTTCTTTTCCTCCACCCCCTCTTTTTCCTTTTCTTTTTTCTTAATACTTCTTATCTGCTCAACTATCTCTTCTTCTTTTCTTAAAACAATCTCTAGCTTGCTTTTCGCCTCTTCTCGTTCTTTTGCTTTTATTTTTGCTTTTTCTTTTGTTTCTTTAAGTTGAGGACTGAGTCTCCTTGTTTGATATTTTCCATAAATAGCTCTTGCTCTTTTTCTAAGTTTTCTTCTTTTTCTTTTGCCTTCTGCTATTTCTTTTTTTAACTGCTCGACTACTTCCTCCGTACTCCATCTTTTGTTTTCCAAACGTCTTCTTTCTTCTTCCGCCTCCCATCTCTTTCTCTTCAGCTCCATTCTTTTTTTAAAATCTTTCTCATTTTCCGCCTCTTTCTCAACGCTTTGTTTCTTCTCTTCCATCTCTTTTTCCTTTTCAACGATACTTTTTATTCTTTCTCCCAAGAGAGATATTCTTTTTCTTTTGCTTTTCTCCATTTCTTTGGTACCTCTTATCTCTTCTTCTGTTTTCCGGAACTCTTCGCGCAACTTTAACCTTTCACGATCCAGGGCGTATTTTTCTTTTTCTTTTTTAAGCTCTTCTTTTTCTTTTAAAATCTCTTTTTCCTTCTCTTTGAAATCCGCACTTTTCTGTCTTAGTTTTTTTAGATCTTTAAGAATAAGGGAGAGTTCTTTTTTAATATGAAGAGACGTTTTTTCCTTTTCCCTTATCTCTTCCTGGGTATCCCATCTCTCTCTTTCGAGGAGAAGCTTTTCATTGTCGGTTTCCGCAATCTTCTCCTCTTCGGCAAGGCTTTTTTTCTTTTCATAAAGGTTTTTCATCACTCTTTCGTTATCTCTCAACTTCTTCTCCTTGTCGTTTTTTTCTTTCTGCAGCTTTCTCTTTTCCGTAGAGATTTTTTCTTTTTCCTCCTCTGCTTTTTGAAACTTCTCTTTTAAGGATTTTTGTTTGTTTTTTAAAACTTCTCCTTTTTCCCTAACCTTTTCTCTTTCTTCTTCCAGAGCTCGTCTTTTCTTCTCTCTTTCAATTTCTTTTAGCTTTCTGGAAATGCTGTATATTTCCTGTCTTACTTTTCTTATATTCTTTTCCAGTTCCCATCGCCTCTCTTCAGCTCTTCTTCTTTCTTCTTTTATACTCCAGTAAAGGGCTTGAGACTCCTCGTCGAGCCTTTTGTGCTTTCCCTCTTTTTCGAGATCCTTTTCTCTTTTTTCCACATCTTCCTCCTCCTTAGAAGCACTCTGAAGAGCTTCCTGCATAGAAGCTTCTTTCTTTTTCAGGGAGTTTATAGTATCCAAAAGCCCTGCCTCTTTTTCTTTGAGACTTTCTTCCGTTTCTTCCTCTTTCTCTGTCTTCCACTCCTCTCCTCCTTCCTCTCCAAGCTCTTTTTTGAGCTTTGTTATTTCTTCTTTTATCTTTCTTTCTTTATCAAGGAAAAACTCAATATCGTTTTTTCTTTTTTCCGATTCTTTTATCTTTTCATCTATATCCCATTTTCGTTTTTCATATGCCCTTTTCTTGTCTTCCAGTCCCCACCTTTCACTTTTTAACTTTTCCTCTTCTTCCGGAGAAGAGGCGAGTTTTTCTTTGGTAAGAAGGCCGTTTACTTTTTCTTGGAGTAAGTTTTCTTTTTTGGAAACCTGCGCTCTTTTTTCTTTCAACGTCTGAATTTTTTCTTCTACTGTTCCCAGTTCTTCCAATAAAGGAGGTTTTTCATCCGAAAGAAAAGCATGAAACTCTCTCTGTTTCCTCTCTTTTTTTTCTTTCAGCTCTCTCTCTTTCTTCTCCTTTTCTCTTTGCGCTCTTTCCTCTTCTTCCCTTTTCTCCCTTCTCTCTTCTTCTTTTTTTATTTTTTCCAGCTGCTTTCTTTTTTCTTCTTGATGCTTTTTCTTTTTTTCCTGCAGTCTTTTCTTTTTCTCTCTTCTCTCTTTCTCTCTTCTCTCCTTTTCTTCGGTTTCTTTCCGGGCATCCTCCTTCTCTTTTCTCTCTATCTCTTTTCTTTTTCTGTTTATCTCCTTTTCTTTCTCGGTAATTTCACTTTCCGTTTTCCTTATGTCCTCTTCCACTTCCTCCTTCTTCTTTAAGAAAGAAAAGATGCTGCTCTTATGGTCTTCTATTTCTTTTTCCGTTCTAGAGAGCTCCGCTTCCCATTCTCTCTTTTCTTCCTCAGCGTACCTTCTTCTTTCTTCAAGTTGCCATCTCTCACTTTCCAACATTCTCTTTTCCAGAGGATCTTGAGAAACCTTTTTTCTCTCTTCTATGTCCGTTTCTCTTTCTTCAATTATTTTTTTCACCCTTTCTATGTCTTTGATCTTTTCTTTTAACCTTTTTTCTTTTCCGTCAAGCTGTTCCTTTATTTTTTCGGAAAAATCCTTTTCTTTCTCGTAAACATCTGTTTCTACTCTTAGTAGAGAAGCCTTAAGACGAAGAGAAAGCACCTCTTCTTCTTTTTCCATTACCTCTATTCTTTCTTTTTGTCTTCTTTCTTGTTTTTGAGAAAGGAGATAGTCTTTAGCGAAAGCTTTTTCCTGTTCTTTGGCATTCTCAATCTTTTCCTCCCAGCCCCACCTCTCTTTTTCTGCCCTCTTTCTTTCTTCTTCTATCTCCCACCTCTTTTCTTCTAGCTCCTTTTCCTTTTCGGGGTTCTTGGTGGCTCGTTGCACTCTTTGAATCTTTACTTCTTTGCTTTCCGCTTCTTCTTCTCTTCTGACGGCATCCGTTCTGTTTTCGTCCAGTCTGTTTATTTTTTGCCTTGCATAATCTCTCTTGCTCTCTGCCTCTTTTTTAAATTTAACCGTTTCTTGAAGCGCTTCTTTTATTTTTTCCTTGTGCTTTCTCTTTTCCTCCAGATCTTTTTCGTGCTTTTCTTTTAGCTTTTTCTTTTCTTCTTCCACTTTCCTTTTTTGATCCTCCTTTTCTTCTTCCCATTTTTCTCTTTCCTTGTTCTCTTCCTCTCTTTCTTTTCTTTCTTCTTCTCTTCTTTCTTCTCTTTTTTCTTCCTCTTCTTTTCTTTCTTTCTCCGCTAGCTCGCTTTCCCTCTTTTGTCTTTGGTTCTCATTCCTCTTTTTTCTTATTTTTTCCCTCGCCTCTTCTATCTCTCTTTTAAGATTTCTTAGTTCGCTCTTAGCTCTCTCTTCATTGTCTTTTTCTTTTTGCCTCTCTTCTTCTCCTTTTGCTTTTTGTTCTTCCAGCCTATTTTCCTCTTCTTCGATATTTTTTTTCTCCGTTCCTACCTCTTCTCTCATTTCCTCTATCTTTTTCTCTACCCTTTCCTTCTCCCCTCTATTTTCTTCTATTTCTTCTCTATATCTGCCCTCTTCTTCTCTTCTTTCTTCCTCGGTTAGTTTTTGTATTGTCTTTTGCAATATCCTTTCGTTTTTCTCTTCTATTTCCAACCTTTCTTCCTTACTTAAAAGGTCTTTTTTGAGAGAAACAACGCTTTCTTCTCTTTCTTTGATATCTTTTTCTCTTTCTAGTTTTCTTTCTTCATTTTCCAGTTGTAATTTTTCCAAAGAAAACTCTTGCACCCTTTGGCGCACATCAAGAAGCTCCTCTTCTTTTTTGTAAAGAGATTCTCTTTCTTCAAACCCTGCTTCTTCTCTTTTTAGAGCCTCGTTTTTTTGTTCTTCTATGTCGGTAAGCTCTCTTTCGATTGCTTTCTTTTTTTCTTCTCCTTCTTCTTTTCTATTCAAAGCCTCCTTTAGTTTGCCCTCTACTTCTTCTTTTTCCTTTCTTTTCTTTTTTATTTCTTCTTCCAGTCTTTCCCTCTCTTCTTTTTTGGTTTTTTTAATTTTTTCCTTCTCTTTCTCTTCGTCTTCCTTTATTTTTTCTATCTCCTCTCTTAATCTCTTTTCTCTTAGAGCTCTTTCCTCCTCTCTCCTTTTTCTTTCTTCCTCTTCTCTCCTCTTCTTCTCCTCTTCTTCTCTCCTTTTTCTTTCTTTCTCTTCTTTTTGTTTTTCCTCTTCTCCTTCCTCCTTTTCCTCTTCCTCGCCTTTCTCATCAGAAGAGGGGGCGGGTTGTGGCCCTTCATCTCTATCTATTTCTTCCACCGGACTTTCTTCTTTGGTAACTTCTTCGGATTGAGAAAGAGAGGGGTCAACGGCAACTTCCTCGGAGACAGTCTTCTCGGTTACCGACCCCTTCTCTTCTTCTTTTAGTTTTTCTCGTAAAATATCCCTGGAAGAAGCTCTTTGCTCTTCCGGTCTCCCCCCGGAAACCCTCTTTTTCTCCAGCTTCTCGGTAGAAAGACTTACCGGAGGTCTTCTTTTGGGTTTTTTTCCTGTTTTTTGGAGATAGCTTAAATCCGCTTTCATTGTGCGGACCCCTCCTTTTTGATCACTGTCCTCGGACATATGTTTGCTTAGTAGAGACTCCTTTTTCTCATATCTTTGTTCATTATAAAGGTTTTTTTAAAAATATCCATACCGGAGAAGGTCAGTATAAACAAAAGACCTGCCGGAAAGGCAGGCCTGATAAATGAGGAGCTGTTTTTTTTACTCTTCTTTGGCTCTTTTGATCGATAAACTGATTTTCCCGTTTTCTACTTTAATAACTTTCACCGGCACACTATCTCCTTGCTTTACCTCGTCTTCTACTTTTTCTATTCTTCTTGGAGCTATCTCGGAAATATGCACGAGCCCTTCCTGCCCCGGAGCTATCTCTACCACCGCTCCGAAACCGAATATCTTAACCACCTTCCCTTGAAAAACCTCTCCCTCTTTTATTTCCCTGGTAATGTTTTTTATCCAGTTGGTTGCTTTTTCTATAGCCTCTTCGTTTTCCGAAGTAAGCGACACCAGGCCGTCATCATCGATATCAACCCCTACGCCCGTTTGGTCGATTATCTCGTTGATAACCTTCCCTCGCGGACCAATAACATCTCCTATTTTTGCAGGATCAATTTTAAGAGTAACTATTTTGGGCGCAAAAGGAGAAAGATTTTTTCGCGGAGAATCTATGGTTTTCTTAATTTCTTTTAAAATATGTATTCTTGCTTCCTTTGCTCTGTAAAGAGTCTCTTTTATCATTTCCGCAGTAAGTCCTCTTATTTTAACGTCGAGCTGAATAACATTTATTCCCTTCTCTGTTCCCGCCACTTTGAAATCCATATCCCCCCATCCGTCTTCCGAACCTTTTATATCGGTAAGAAGTTTGTAGTTTTTTTCATCTTCTCCTTTTACAAGCCCTATCGATATTCCGGCAGCCGGCTCTTTTATGGGAACTCCCGCATCCATCATCGCCAGAGTCATCCCGCAAACCGAAGCCATAGAGGTGGAGCCGTTAGAAGAAACGATCTCCGTAACCCCCCTGATGGTATAAGGAAAATCGTCCGTGTCGGGAACAAGGGGTAAGATGGCGTTTTCTCCTATCATTCCGTGCCCAATCTCTCTTCTTCCGGGGCCTCGCACAGGTCTTGTCTCTCCCACACAGTAAGGTGGAAAATTATAATGATGCATAAACCTCTTTTTCTCGGAGAGCTCCATGTCATCCATGAGCTGCTCTTCTCCCGGCGCTCCCAAGGTAATTACTGAAAGAGCCTTAGTCTCTCCTCTTTCAAAAAGAGCCGATCCGTGTGTTCTGGGAAGAAACCCTACGGAACACTTTATATCCCTTACTTGATCCAACTTTCTTCCATCAATTCTCTCCCCCTGTAGTATTTTTTTTCTTACCTCTTCCTTGATAATTTTTTCCACACACCTTTCCGCGAACTCTCTTTTTTCCTCTTCGATTTCTTCTTTTATTTCTTTTTTTATTTCCTCTTCCAAGTCCTCCAGCCTCTCTTCTTTTTTTTCTTCTTCCAAAACCTTTCTCACCCTTTCTCTTGCTTTTTCTTCTATCTTCTTTTTTATTTCCTCATTATCCGCGGAAGAAAAGAGTTTCTTTTTTTCTTTTCCAATCTCCTTTCTTATTTTTTCTTGTAAAAGGCAGAGCTCTTTTATAGGCTCATGAGCGGCAAGAAAAGCTCCCATCACTTTTTCCTCTTCCATTTGATTAAAGGTTCCATCTATCATATTGGTAGTTATCTCTTCTTCTTTGTCTGAAAATCCGCTCACTACCACATCAAGATCCCCCTCTTCTCTTTCTTTATGAGTAGGATTTATTTTGTATCCGTCTTCTCCTCGCCCCACTCTCACCGCTCCGAGAGGTCCTTGAAAAGGAATATCGGAAACGTGAAGAGCTAAAGATGCCGCCACCATTCCCAATACAGCCGGGTCGTTCTCCTCATCAAAAGAAAGACACGTTACTATTATCTGTATTTCTTTTTTAAGTTCCTCCGGAAATGCGGGCCTAATGGCTCTATCTATCATTCTGGAAACAAGTGTGGCATTATCAGAAGGCTTACCCTCTCTTCTTGTGTAACGTGAGCCACTTATCTTTCCGGCCGCATAAAACTTTTCTTCATAGCTTACCGAAAGGGGAAAGAAGTCTTTTTCGGTATCCTCTTTATCCATGGTGGCAGTTGCAAACACCACTGTGTCACCACATCTTATTATAGCTTCACCATTCGCTTTTCCCGCAAAATTATTGAAGCTGGCCGTTATCTCTTTTCCGTCTATTTCCAGAGTGAATTTTTTCATTTTTATTTTCCTCTTTTACTTGCCCTTCTTTTAGAAGTATTTGTTTTTTCAAGAAGGAACTTTTTTGTATTTTCCTCGAGATTAATAAACTCATCAGCGGCTTCTTTAAGTTTAAGAGATGCGGATCTCTCAAAAGCAATAATCTCCACTCTTTTTCCTTTATTTTTCAAATACTCTACCAATGGTTCAAAGTCCCCATCTCCCGTTACGAGCACAATAACATCCATTCCCGAAGACATGCGAATAGCGTCAACCGCAATTCCCACATCCCAGTCTCCTTTTTTAAGGCCTCCGTAAAACTCTTGCAACTCTTTCACCCTTATTTCTATCCCGAGGCTGGAAAGTGCCTCAAAAAAAGCTTTTTCTTCCCCGGTTTTTGTTTTAATTACATAAGCAAAAGCGCGAATAAGATTTCTTTTACTCACCGCCGCTTCAACAACTTTATTAAAATCAACTCGTGAATTATAAAGGTTCTTGGCTGAGTGATATAGATTTTGAACATCAAGGAAAACCGCTACTCGCTGCCCCTTGTGTTTTGTTATCATTTTTTTATTTAATTATTTTTTAAGCCCCAATTTAGAAAGAAGCTTTCTGTACCTTTCCTCATCTTTTCTTTTTAGATAAGAAAGAAGTTTTCTCCTCTTATTTACCATAGCAAGAAGACCTCTACGTGAGTGCAGGTCTTTGGGGTGCTTTTTTAGATGAGAAAGAAGTTCTTCTATTTTTTTAGAAAGGGTGGTGGTCTGCGCCTCCACTCCTCCGGTATCTTCACCGCCTTTAACCTCCTCTTTTTTTTCTTCTTTTGTTGTTGTCATATGATTTTGTAATTTGAAATTATTCTTACTTTTTTGATCAATGTCTGTGCCCCTGGTAGGACTCGAACCTACGACACTCGGCTTAAGAGGCCGCTGCTCTGCCGACTGAGCTACAGGGGCTTATTTTTAACAGAAGTTTATATTAGGCCACTGTACATCTCCAACACCTAAAGCATTAAGAAGCATGGATACAAGAAAGTGTGCCCCGTAGATAATAAAAACACCTACCAGTGTAGCTATTATTATAGATCTTCCCTTATCCACCTTACTCGGATCACCCATATTAAAGAAGAACATCGCTCCCCCATACATAAAAAGGAGAGCCGCTACGGGAGGAACGACTATTGTAAGTGCGAACTCCACTAGGTTTGCAAAAAGTGTAAAAAGATCGCAAAGCTCACAATCCGGCCCGTGACACGGTACCAATCCTCCGTTAGCAAAAACTATAAAAGGAAAGAGAAAAGGTAATAAAAAGGAAAGTAGAGGTATTGTTTTCTTCATTTTCTTAACTAAAAATGATTTAACTTTGCTATTATAATACTTTTTTGAAAAAAATAAACCCCTTTGCTGTTTTTAAATCTAATAAAAAGACTAAAGAGCAGTAAGAACACTCTCTGTAATTTTTTATTTTCTTTTTCCACATTTTTTCCACAACTTTTTCCTCTTTTCTCTATTTTTCCACAACTTTTTTTATGTGTTATAATGCTTTCAGTTAATCGTCATTGTGGGCTTATGACAAACGAAAATCTTTGGAAAGCGGTTCTCGCTCAAATTCAACTTGATATTTCCGAGGCCAACTTCAATACCTGGTTTAAACATACAAACATTTCTAATGTGGATAAAAATGAGGTAACTATCTCCGTTCCTAATTCTTTTGTAAAAAACTGGCTTGCTAATAAGTACCATAAGAATATTTTAAAAGCCATAAAGGAACTAAATAAAGATATTAAAAATATTAACTACGCTATAGATTCCTCTTTATCTAACAACACAAAGGAGGAAAAAACGAAATCAAAAGAAGAAGGTAGTGTTAATCAAATGGAATTTTTAAACTTCACTACCGATTATGAAACAGGTTTAAACCCAAAATATACTTTCGATAATTTTGTGATTGGTCCATTTAATGAGCTCGCTCACGCTGCTGCCTTTGCCGTTTCAGAAAATCCCGGTTCTATGTATAACCCTCTTTTTATTTATAGTAAAACAGGACTGGGAAAGACTCATTTATTACAAGCTGTAGGAAATAAAATAAAAGAAAAAAACGGCAACAAGGTTCTTTATATCCAAGCTCAAAAATTTATCTCCGAAATTATCTCTTCTATAAGAAACAATAAAATGGAAGAGTTCAAAAATAAATATAAGGATATAGATGTGCTTATTATAGATGACATCCAATTCTTATCCGGAAAAGAAAAAACTCAAGAAGAGTTCTTCCATACTTTTAATGAATTATATGAAAAAAATAAGCAGATTATTCTTTCCTCCGATAGATCTCCAAGGTCTATAAACTCATTAACCGATAGATTGAGATCACGCTTCGAGGGGGGAATGATTACCGATATAATTTATCCCGACACAGAAACAAGATCTGCTATATTAAAAACAAAAGCTCAAGAGAAAAACTTCTTCTTGAGTGATGAAATATGTTATTACATAGCGGAAAGTACTAAAAAAAATATCCGAGAACTTGAAGGTATTTTAAATAAAATTATTGTCCACCAACAAATAAATAAAGTCCCTTTAAATATTAATAATGTTAAAGATATCCTTAAAAAAATAATACAAACATCACCCACCTCTTATTCCTTCGATAAGATAATGAAATGCGTAACAAATTTTTATGATATAAATGAGAGAGAAATAACAGGCTCTTCAAGAAAAAAAGAAGTAGTAAAATCAAGGCAAATAATTATATATCTATTAAGAAAAGAGTTAAATTATTCTTATCCTCATATAGCAAAAAAAATAGGAGGGAAAGATCACACCACTATTATTTATTCTTTTAATAAAATAGAAAAAGAATTAAAAAATAATAGTGAAGTAAAGGAAGAATTATCTTTTATAAAAGAGAATTTAGTGAATGTGTAAAAGTTGTGGAAAAGTTATGAAAAAGGTTGTTTAAAAAATATGTACAAATAAGAAAACTTTTTTTACCCATTTTTTTTCACTTACTTTTTAAGTACTTTTTCCCTCTTTAAATCAAGATAAAAAAATACTTTTTCCCCACTAATTATTACTACTAAATTAAAAATATATTTTATGGATATTACTGTATTGCAAAATAAATTAAAAGAAGGTCTCGGTATTGTTGGTAGAACTTCTCTTAAATCAGGAAGTCTCCCTATATTAAAAAATATACTAATAAAGAGTGAGGATAATTTTTTGAACTTATCATCTACTGATCTTGAGATAGGAATTAAGTGGTGGTCTCTTGTAAAAATAACAAAAAAGGGTGGGGTGACCGTTCCTTTTCACTCTTTTTCTAATTTTATCAACTTACTTCCCGATAAAAAAATAAATCTCTCCTCAAAAGACGATAATATTTTTATTAAATGTGAGGATTATGAAACTCAAATAAATGGTATAAATCAAAAAGAGTTTCCTATTTTTCCGGAAATAAAAGAAAAAGGAAGGGTTGTTGTTAAAAGTAATGATCTTTGTGAGGGGCTTTCTCAAATAATTGATGTACCCTCATTATCAAAAGTAAAACCTGAGATTTCGGGAATTCTTATTTCTTTTGAAAAGAAAGAGATAAAATTGGTAGCTACCGATAGTTATAGACTTGCAGAAAGGAAAACTTTCTTAAAAAAGGAGAATAAAAAACCTTTTTCTTTTATAGTTCCTCAAAAAACAGCACGTGAGGTAATAAATATATTTAAAGAACTTGATAGGGATATTGAAATAGTATTCGGTGATAATCAGATACTATTCAAGGTGGATATGGATGAGTTTAAACACCCTTATATTGAACTTACCTCAAAGATAATAGAGGGTAATTATCCTGATTATGAAAGTATTATTCCCGATAATTTTAAAACTCAAATCATCTTGGGTAAAGAAGAGTTTTTAAATAAAATTAAAGCAGCTAGTGTTTTTACGGGAAAAATAAATGAAGTAAAAATGGGGATTGATCCGGAGAAAGGAGAGGTTAAAATAGAAAGCAGTAATTCAGACCTTGGTAATTACAAGTCAACTATTAAGGGTAGAGCGGAAGGAGAGAAGGTTGATATATCTTTTAATTACCGATTCTTACTCGATGGTCTTAGTAATATGAAAAGCTCTGAGGTTATCTTTGAAACAAACGGAAGTTCTGATCCCGGAGTTATTAAACCGGTAGGAAAAAGTGATTTTCTTTATGTGGTAATGCCTATTAAAAATTAAAGAGAGTTTACTATATAACACCTTCAATAAATGATCTCCATATAGGGGCAGCAACACTTACTCCCGGGGCGTTTCTCATAGAGGTGTTATCGTTATTACCAACCCATACTCCCACCACCAAGGAAGAGGTGTACCCAATACACCATGCATCACGGAAGTTTTGGGTACTTCCCGTCTTAACAGCTACATTTCTATTAGGTATATAAAGAGGAGAGTATTGTCCGAAAACGGGTGATCTAGCTTCGTTATCGGAAAGTATACTATTTATTTCTCTTGCAACTCTCGGACTTAATACTCTTCGAGGAGTATTGTTATTTTCTTCTATAATATTACCTTCTTTATCTTCTATTCTAGATATAAAGATAGGTGAATTTTTATAACCTTCCGTAGCAAAAACTCCATAAGCGGAGGTAATTTCCATTAATTTTACATCACCTCCTCCGAGAACAAGGGGAAGTCCATAAAAAGAGGCTGGGTGAGAAAGATTAATACCGAATTGTCTCGCATCTTTTACACTTTGTTCTAAACCGGCATAATCTCTAAGTACTTTAACGGAAGGTACGTTAAGAGATTGAGCGAGTGATTCTCTTAAAGTAACCTCTCCCCTAAAAAGGCCGTCATAATTTCTTGGTATATAAGGATTTGTAGGAGTTCCGAAATTAGTTTCTTCATCCATTACCGTTGTTTCACCATTGTAGCCATTCTCAAAAGCGGTAGCATAAACAAAGGGTTTGAAGGCGGAACCGGGCTGTCTATTTCTAGTCGCTATATTAGTAAAAGGATCAAAACGACAGTTTACTCCGGGCGTGCACTCTTCCGGATAAGGATCTCCAAAGTAATTAGCAGAACCGACCATTGCTAAAATCTCTCCAGTATTCGGATCATTAACTACCATAGCGGCATTATGTGCATTATATTGCCTATTTAAAACAGCTCTTTCTCTGATAACTTCTTCCGCTCTTTTTTGCATATCAAAATCTATAGTTGTGTAGACCTTTAAACCTTCTTCTTCTAAAAATTCTTCTCCGTATCTATCTTCCAAAATATTTTTTATATGCATCACAAAGTGAGGTGCTCTTAGATAAGCTTGGGAACGGTGAAAAGTGAGCTCTTCTTCTTTTGCTTCCTTTAATTCTTCCTCTGTAATATGACCGGCGGAAAACATTCTATTTAAAAGATTATCTTTTCTTCGCATTAGTTCATCCACATTATTTCCGTACGGAGAAAGGTAGCTGGGAGCGGGAATTAAAGAGGCTAAAGTCGCTGATTCCGCTAGGGTTAACTCGGAAGCTTGTTTGTTAAAATAAGTTTTGGAGGCTGACTCTATTCCGTAGGCGTTTGAGCCAAAAGGAATTTGATTAAGATAAAACTCTAAAATTTCATCCTTTTCATATCTTCTTTCAAGTTCTAGAGTAAGGATTATCTCCCTTACTTTTCTTATAACTCTCCTCTCTGAAGTAAGTAAAGCGGAACGTACGAACTGCTGGGATATAGTGGATCCTCCTGCTACTGTTCTTCCCGCTTGAAGGTTTAAAAGGAAAGAGCGAACAATACCCTGAAAGTCGATACCGATATGATTGTAAAAATTGGAGTCTTCTGCGGTAAGTAGTGCGTCTACGAAATGGTCCGGTACGGAATCAAGGTCGGTTAATTCCCTTCTTTCTTCTCCGTGAATAGTATAAAGAATATTTTCCCCATCTCTGTCATATATTTTAGTAGGTTCTGTAATAGGGCGATCAGTATATCTTTCCGGTCGAGGAAGATCTTTTGCAAAATAAATAAATAAGGAGAGAAAGAGAAAAACAAAGGTAAGAAAAACTACCGTGGTAGCATAAAAAATATTAGCAATAATTATCTTTATCCGTTTTCTTTTTTCGGTCATAGTGATGAATTATATATGAAAATTGCCTAATTTTCAATCTGTGTTATATAATGGGATACGTATTTAAAAAAATTCTATGCAAAAAGAAAGAATTAGGAATATAATGGAGAGAGGTGTGGAGGAAATAATAGATAAAAAAAATCTTGAAAAAAAACTTCTCTCCGGTAAGAAATTAAGAGTGAAGTTGGGAATAGACCCTACCAGTCCCAATATTCATATAGGAAGATCAATTCCTCTTTTAAAGTTAAAGGATTTCCAGGATCTTGGACACAAGGTTGTTTTTATTGTGGGAGATTTTACGGGAGTTATAGGAGATACTTCGGACAAGGAGAGTGAGAGGCCGATGCTAAGTGAGGCGGAGGTGAAAAAAAATCTTAAAAACTACACGAAGCAGGCGGGAAAGATTATTGATTTAAATAAGTGTGAGATAAGGTATAACAGTGAGTGGCTTTCTAAACTAGGTTATTCTCAAATAGTAAAGCAGGCCAATATATTTTCTTTAAATGAGTTTATTGCCAGAGAGAATATAAAAAAAAGGTTATCGGAAGGAAAGCGTGTTTCTTTAAGGGAAACTCTTTATCCTCTAATGCAGGGGTATGACTCAGTAGCTTTAAAAGCGGACGTGGAACTAGGGGGGACGGATCAACGTTTTAACTTACTTACAGGAAGAGAGATGCAGAGATATCACAAAGAAGAACCTCAAGATATGATAACTAACCCTCTTATAGAAGGCTTGGATGGGAGAAAGATGAGTTCTAGTTGGGGGAATACTATTAATCTTACTGATCCTCCCGAAGAGATGTACGGCAAAGTTATGTCCCTTAAAGATGAGTTGATCATAAGATACTTTACTTTAGTGACCCGTGTAGATATAGAAGATGTTAAGAAGTATGACGAAGAGATAAAAAAGGGAGCAAACCCAAAGGACTATAAAGAGAAACTCGCTTTTGAGCTGGTCAAAATTTACCATGGAGAAAGTGAAGCAGAAAAAGCAAAGAAAAACTTTTATAAGGTTTTTAAGGAAAAGGAAGTTCCCGAAGACATAAAAGAGGTTTTTGTAAAAAAAGAGGAAATGGATATATTGGAGCTCCTCCTCGATGTAGGTTTGGTTAATTCACGAAGTGAGGGAAAAAGATTTATTAACCAAAAAGGAATAAAAATAGATGGCGAAACCATCTTAGATACTAATTACAAAACAAAAGTGAAAAAGGGAATGATTATTTCTCTGGGAAGGAGGAATTTCAGAAAGGTGATCTAGTTTTGTTTATACCGCATATTGCGGCTCCCAAGGCGTCTGCTGCGTCGTCGGGGATTTTCTTTTTTATACCCAGTAAGAGTTGAATCATTTTTTGGACTTGTCTTTTTTCTGCTTTTCCGTATCCGGTAATACTTTGCTTAACCTCTAAAGGGGTAAACTCATAAAGAGGAACACCCCACTCCTCAAAAGTAACCATTATAACTCCTTTTGCCTGACTTACGGGAAGGGCGGTTTTTATATTCTTAAAAAAGTAAACTTTTTCGATGGCAACTATATTAGGAGAGTGTTTTTCAACAAGAGAAGATATCTCTTCTTTTAAGATATGCAGTCGTTTGGAAGGGGTGGAAGTTTTTTTTGTTTTTATTAGTCCGTAATCTATACAAGAAAAGTGGTCGTTGTAGCTTTTAACCACTCCATATCCTGTTGTTGCTATTCCGGGGTCTATTCCTAGAGAGATCATAAAGAGGCGTTGATATAGATATCTTCCACATCCTCGCAAGAAGAAAGATCAGCGTATAGCTTTTTATATTCTTCCCCGGAAGGAGTGAGAAAGGTTTTTGCTCTATAACCAAGCTTGGAAGATGGTACGTTTATTCCTTTTTCTTCCAGCTTTCTTTTTATCCCCTCTGTTTGTTTTGGGGGAGCGTAGACCAGTACAATATCATCTTCTTCTATAAGATCTTCGACCCCCTCTTCTATCAAAGAGAGAGCAGTAGATTCGTTTTCCTTTTCTACCTCGATTATACCTACGGAGTCGAAGAGCCATTTTAAGGAGCCCGGGTCTACAATTTTTGCTTCGTGTTTTCTAAGCAAGGATCTTATTTCTTCCAAGCTTCTGTTTTTATTATCCGTTGTTCCCTTAATAAGAAAGGCAACATTTTCCGGGCCATAAACCTCAAATAGAAACTCTTCCATCCTTCCTTCTTCTCCCTCTCCGGCCCCCCTTTTAATAGCCCTTTCAATGTTTTCTTTAGGCATGTCGGCTTCCTTTGCCTTCTCAATAAGTTTCTTTAGGGAGGGGTTTTGCTCAGTATCTTTTCCTTTCTCTCGAACACTGGATATTATAAGTTTGGAGAGGCGCGAAAAAGTGGAGGATTTTTTTCGATCCTCTGCTTCTTTTTTTCTTTTTATATTTTTAAAGTGACTATGACCGGCCATTTTTTTCTTTTTTTTCCAGGTATTTCTTTGCCTCGGGAGTAGCAACTCTTCCGCGCGGAGTTCTTTTAAGAAAGCCTATTTGCATAAGATAAGGCTCGTATATCTCCAGTATTGTTTCTTCTTCTTCTGAAGAGGAAGCGGCAAGAGACTGGAGTCCCGCCGGGCCGCCACCGAATTTTTCGAAAAGTACTTGGAGAATTTTCTTGTCTCCCGGCTCAAGACCCATATTATCGACATCAAGAAAAGACAAGGCCTTTTCCGCATCTTCTTTGGATATCGTCTTTTTTCCCTCTACTTCTGAAAAGTCTCTAACTCTTTTTAGAAGACGGTTAGCAACACGGGGATTAAATCTCGAGCGAGAGGCTATGGTTTGAACCGCTTCTTTCTTGATTTTCAGCCCCAAGAGATTTGCCGATCTTTTTACTATTTCTCCTATTTCTTCGGTATTGTAATTATCTATTCGAAAAGTGGCACCAAAACGACTTCTCAAGGGAGCGGACAACGAAGCTAGGCGCGTTGTTGCTCCAATAAGTGTAAAACTCGGTATTTTTAAATTCATCGTGCGCGCCATAGGACCTTTTCCAATTACCAAATTAAGCTGAAACTCTTCCATGGCAGGATAAATTATCTCTTCGCAAACACGGTTCATTCGGTGTAATTCATCAATAAAAAGAACATCACCCTCTCTAAGGTTGGTAAGGATAGCTGCCAAGTCGCCCATTTTTTTAATAGACGGTCCGGCAATGGTTCTTATTCCAACCCCCATCTCTTTTGCTACCAAATAAGAAAGGGTGGTTTTTCCGAGTCCGGAACCTCCGTAAAAAAGAAGGTGTTCTATGCAAGGGTCTTTTCTTTTTTGAGCGGCCTCGATAATTATACGGATATTATTTTTGATGTTCTTTTGACCTATATAATCATCAAAATTCTGAGGACGCAGAGCAAGATCGAGAGTTCTGTCTTCTTCTTTAGGAGAAGGAGAGATATCGTTACTTTTAGGCATTTTTATTAAGTTACACGATCGACCTCATCAAGAGTCGTTCTTTTTTCGAGGACCTTAATAAGACCGTCTTGTCTTATAGTTACCATTCCTTTTTCGATAGCTTTTTGTCTTGTTTCGGAAATAGGGGGATCATTAAAAAGATGTTTTTCCATCTCATCATCTATAATAAAGGCTTCAAAGATACCCACCCTTCCTTTGTATCCGGTAAAACTACACTCTTTACATCCAACCGCTTTGGAGATGTTGGGCGAGGAAGATGGAAGGGTAAACACATCTTCCTTTACTGTTTTTAACTCTTCTTTGATTTGGGAAAAAGTTTCCTCGTCTAATTTTTCATACTTCACGCAATGAGAACAGACTGTTCTAACAAGTCTTTGAGCGATAACCATGTTAATTGCCGGAGTTATATTTACCGGTTTTTCTCCTAGGGCAACTAGCCTGGCAATAGCTCCGGGCGCGTCATTGGTGTGAAGTGTAGAAAAAACAAGATGACCGGTGAGTGCTGCCTGCATCCCTATCTGTGCGGTTTCCAGATCTCTTATCTCACCGACGAGAATAACATCGGGATCTTGCCTTACAATGGCACGCAAACCGTTAGCGAAGTCATATCCCTTTTCCGGATTAACCTCTGTTTGAGATATTCCTTCTAGGTGGTATTCTACGGGATTTTCAATGGTTATTGTTTTTACTCCCGGTTTATTTATTGTTTTGAGAAAAGCGTAAAGGGTGGTCGTTTTACCCGACCCGGTGGGACCGGTAACGATTACCATCCCGTTGGGTTTCTCTATTTCTCTTTTAAATACATGGAAGAGATCTTTTCTTAATCCGAGATCTTTAATGGCGATGAGCTTTCGCGGATCAAGAAGTCTTAGTACAATCGTTTCTCCATATTCGGAGGGTAAAGAAGACATTCTCACTTCTACAGAGAGAGGTTTTTCCGCGAAAGGAATGTTAATGGTAAACCTTCCGTCTTGAGGGCGGCCCGTTACATTTAGCTTTACTTTCGCCAAAAGCTTTATTCGAGAAGTTATCTTTTTGTTGACCGAATTATCGAGTTTTATAACATCATGAAGGATGCCATCGAGACGCATACGCACTTTTGAACCCTCCTCTTCCGGCTCTATATGAATATCGGAAGCCTTGGAAAACAGAGCTCCTATTAGCATAATTTCCAGCGCCTTGGAAATATCTTCTCCTTTGCACTTTTCTATTCTTTTTTCAATTGAAGGAAGATTGTCGAGCTCTCTTTCTCCCTCTTTAACTATTTCCCGGGGAATAGTTACCGCCCCCATTATCTTCTTGGAATTTTCAGGCATAAAGGATATTATAAGTCTTAGTCATCCTAAATCTATCCCAATTTTATCCGTTAGTCAATTTTGTTTTTATGTTCTTATCAAACTCTCCCGGAGAAACAAAAAAAATAGGAAAGAAAGCAGGAAGAGAGATTCTGAAAAAAGAAGGTCCTTTTGTTATCTCTTTAAAAGGGAATCTGGGAGGAGGAAAAACGACCTTTGTAAAGGGCCTTGCACAAAGTCTCGGGGTTAGAGAGGAGATAGTAAGCCCGACATTTGTTATTCTTAAAAGGTATATGGGTGAGAAAGGAAGAGTACTCTATCATATCGACGCTTACAGAGTGGAAAAGGAAGACCTACTTAATCTGGGACTCGAAGAGTTTTTAAAGGATAAAGATAGTGTTGTTGTTATAGAGTGGGGAGATAAGGTGGAGAAAATTCTTCCTAAAGATAGGACGGAGGTGGTGTTTGAGTTTAAAAGTCCTCGGGAAAGACAGTTGATAGTAACGAGCAAGGATGGTATAATGACCGGCAGTACTTAGAGGATTGCCCTCTTAACCTCAAAGAAGAGCTCGAGATCTGTCTTTGTAGCAAGTTGTGTGCGGGCCCATAGCTCAGTTGGCTAGAGCGTTTGCGTGGCACGCAAAAGGTCGCCGGTTCGAGTCCGGCTGGGTCCACTCAAGTCGATAAATCAGCAACGAACATGTTCAAGTTTAAAAAAGAAAAAAAACAACCCCCTCAAAACATGGAAGATGTTGTCGGCAAAATGAATGAGTTAAAAAAAGAGTGTGAGGAAATGAGAAAAGAGATTGAAAGATTAAAGGAAGAAAAAAAGAGTTATTTGCAGAACATCGGAATGGTGCGCTTTAATCCTTTTTCCGATGGAGGAGGTGATCAAAGCTTCTCTCTTGTTCTGCTCAATAAAAAAGGAGACGGGGTAGCTGTTACCAGCCTCTACACAAAAGAAGCAAACAGGGTTTACGGAAAACCGATCAAAAACGGTAAGTCGGAGTATTCGCTCTCCAAAGAAGAAGAAAGAGCTATCAAGGAGGCACTTGGAGAAGTTAAGTAAAAAAACTATGGAAGAGAAAAAGAAAAGACCGCCGGTAGTAGTTGTTCTTGGTCATGTTGACCACGGAAAAAGCTCTCTTCTAGAGGCGGTAAAAGATGTGAAAATTGTTGAAAAAGAAGCGGGCGGAATTACCCAGCATGTGGGGGCGTATGTCGTTTCTCACGAAGGAGAAGACATTACCTTTATCGACACTCCCGGACATGAAGCCTTTTCCACTGTAAGGTCGAGAGGAACCGAGGTTGCGGATATCGCTATCTTGGTAGTAGCTGCTGACGAAGGAGTAAAAGAGCAGACCCGGGAAGCTATCGAGCACATTAAAAAGGCAGAAATGCCATTTCTTGTTGCCATAAACAAGATAGACAAGAAGGGGGTTGATTCGGAAAAAGTAAAGCAAGATCTAAGCCAAGAAGGAATTTTTCTGGAGTCCTATGGAGGGGATATTCCTTTTGTAAGCATTTCCGCCAAGAAAAAGACTGGAATCGAGGAGCTCTTGGAAATGATATTACTTATTGCTCAGATGGAGGGGATAAAAAAGGAAAAAAGTGGGTCGGCAGAGGGAGTAGTGGTAGAGGTTCATAGAGATGAAAAAAAAGGAGTAGTTGCCAATCTTCTCGTAAAGAAAGGTTCTTTGAAAAAAGGGGATATCGTAGTGGCCGGACCCTCCTACGGAAAAATACGAACCATGGAGAATTTTTTGGGTGAGGATGTCGAGAACGCAGGCGAGTCAATACCTGTGCACGTTACCGGGCTCAAGGGTTGTCCTGCAGCCGGTGATGATTTTTTTGTTTGTGAGAAGCTGGATGAGGCAAAAAAGATGGCCGGCAGCATGGGAAAGAAAAAAGAAATAGCTCGGGAGGAGCAAGACAAAAAGAGTTTAAATATTATAATAAAAGCGGATGTGTACGGTTCTTTGGAGGCCATCAAGGACACGATAAAAAAAATTCCTCAAGAAGAGATTAGTATAAAGATCGCGAGAGAAGGTATTGGAAATGTATCGGAAACGGATGTGGAATGTTCAAAAGCTTTTGACGCATATATATTTGCTTTTTGCGTAAAAACGGAAAAATCGGCGGAGAGAATAGCCTTAAGGGATAAGGTGGAAATAAGACACGCTAATGTAATCTACGAACTTGTTGAGGAGATAAGAGAGATGGCCGAGCACATGCTCGGAGAAGAGATAGTAAGAAACGAACAAGGGAAAGTAGAGATTCTTGCTGTCTTCCGCACTCAAAAAAACAGGCAAATTCTGGGGGGCAAGGTGGAAAAAGGAGAGGCCCTAAAGAGCTCTCTTGTGGAGATCCTACGAGACGGGGAAAAAATAGGCGAAGGAAGACTTATTAATGTAAAGAAAGGAGAAAAGGATATGGAGAAAATACCTGAGAAGGAAGAGTTTGGCATGCTTTTGGAAAGCAAAGAAAAAGCACAAGAAGGAGATGAGTTAGTACTTTTTACGGAAGAAAAAAGGAAGAAGAAGTTATAAAAATTTCTTGGCCTGGTGGCGAAGTGGCTAACGCATCGGTCTGCAAAACCGACATTCGGGGGTTCAAATCCCCCCCAGGCCTCTAAAGTGCGCCCGGGTGGTGGAATCGGCATACACGCACGACTTAAAATCGTGTGCCGCAAAGGCTTGTGGGTTCAAATCCCACCCCGGGCACTTTTTAAGAAAAGCTCATACAAAAAACGGAGATCTTTTAGATTCTCCGTTTTTTGTTTATGTACTTAGTTGGTGAGGATCTCTATATAGGTGTGCTTTGTTCCAAAGTTTATAGCCTCTTCTTTGGAAGATACAAGAACGTCAACGGTATTGGTAAATCGGGAGCTCATCCTGTCTTCAACTACCAGTACTTCGTCCCCAAAAAGGGAAGGGATTCTTATCTTTGTTCCGAAATCCAGAAAGTTTGTAGCTACTATTCCCTCTCTCGCCTGAGAACCGGATGCAGTCACGGATGGGTCTCCGGAGAAGCACATTCCGTAGACGGCGTTGGGGTCCAGCGGAGCATAGGCACTGACATTTACCCATCTTTGCTCTGCAACATCATCTTCCTCTTCCTTTTCTTCCTCCTCCTTTATAGAAGCCCTTACCTCTACTTGATGGTGAGTGGGAGCGGACTTCGCAAGGAGAGAGCTCTCGTCATAAAAAGTAAGATCGTTTTCCTCGGAATACTCTCTTACCTCTTCGTCAAGCGATGACAAAAAAACTTTTTCTTCTTCGCCTTCTTTTGGCATAGCACCTCCCTCGCATACTAAAAACAAAGAGAGAACAGAAACCGCTAAGACCGAAAAGAAGGCTGTGTTAAGACTTCCGTCATCCGCAGAACTACTCTGTGTAGACATGTACAGAATATTTAGTTATTAAATGAAAAACTCCGCTTTGAAAACGGAGATTAGTCATCTTATCACGCAGAAGAAAATAAGTCAATAGTTTTGGGATTAAATGAGCGGGTGAGCGGAGTCGAACCGCCATCTCGTGCTTGGCAAGCACGTGTAATGGCCATTATACCACACCCGCATATAAGGACCTGTGACTTATAACTCTTGACCCATGACATTTGTTGTGATTTTTGTCATTGGTCATTTGTCAGTTTGTGCCGCGGGTCAGAATTGAACTGACGACCTTCTCTTTTTCAGAGAGACGCTCTACCACTGAGCTACCGCGGCAAAGTTTGGTGGACGGTGTAGGACTCGAACCTACAACCTCCTCGATGTAAGCGAGATGCTCTGCCAATTGAGCTAACCGTCCTTCCTGATAAAGTGCCGAGCCTCAAGTATTCTACAACAACAAAACATAAAAAGAAAATCAGAAGCTTTGAGATCTTGAGGCTGTTCTCTTTCGGATTGTGTGCGCGGGAGAGGACTCGAACCTCCAAGCCCGATAAATGGGCACTACGACCTCAACGTAGCGCGTCTACCAAATTCCGCCACCCGCGCGCAAAGAACTATTTTATCTTCTTTCTTGCTATCTTTTTGGTTTTTTCTTTCAAATAGTATATCTTGGACTTTCTTGATCTTCCTTTCTTGGTTACTTCAATTTTTTCTATCGTAGGAGAGTGGAGAGGAAAGACTCTCTCTACCCCCACCTTATCAATAACTTTGCGTACGGTTACTGTTCCCGACATTCCTTTCCCGTGCTTTCTGGCAATCACAACTCCCTCAAATGAAAATTTCTTTCCATCTACATTTTGGGTAACCTTAACGGTATTTCCGGTCGCTATTTCCGGAATCTCTTTTTCTTTTGTTTTTGTAAAGCTATCCAACTTAGTTGACATAATTTTTGCTTAAGCTTTTTATAACTTCTGTCAGCTCACTTGGTAATTCCGCTTCGAAGGACTTTCTTCCATTTGGCGTTTCCAGCTCTATACGGGAAGCGTGCAAGAATTGTCTCTTCAGTCCCGGGGGATCCATCTGATCTTTGAAGCGATAAAGAGAATCGCCCGCGACAGGGTGTCCTATGTGAGCGAGGTGGCACCTTATCTGATGCTTTCTTCCCGTTTGAGGAAATACTTCCAGTAAAGAAAAATCGGAAAATCTCTCGAGTGTTCGGAAAAAAGTAATTGCTTCTCTTTTTCCTTCTCCGATAGAAGCTTTTTGCTTCCTTCGGTCTTTTCGTGATCTCTCAATAAAGGTGCGTATCTCTCCCTCATCTTTACTTATCTTTTTAAAGACGAGAGTAATATACCTCTTTTTTGCTTTTTGTTCAAGTAGTTCTTTTTGTAGGAAAGCCAGAGAATCCTTGTTTCTTGCAAAAAGAAGGACTCCCGAGGTGTCCTTGTCCAGTCTATGAACCGCTCCGCACCTTTCTCCTCCCAAATTTTTTAATTCGGGAAACCTAAGGGACAGAGTTTTTGCCACCGACTCTTCTTTTTTTGTAGAAAAAACGACCATTCCGGGCGGTTTATTTACTGCAATCAGGTCTTTGTCCTTATAGACGATTCTCATCCTTTTGTTTTTTAAAGAAAGGGGGGTGGCGTGTGGACGGTGTAGGACTCGAACCTACGACCTTCTGCGTGTCGAGCAGACGCTCTAGCCAACTGAGCTAACCGTCCCTTTGGAAAATTGTAAAAGGCTTAGATGATTCGGGCTTGGAATTTAGCACTTGCAACTTTCAATGCCTTTCGGCTGTGGGCGTGGATGGACTCGAACCATCGACCTCAGACTTATAAGATCTGCGCTCTCACCGACTGAGCTACACGCCCCCAATAAAGACTTCCCAAATGGCGATACAAGGCAAGGCCTTTTCAAAATAGACCTTCGCATTATAACACAAAAAACAAATTATTCCACCCTCTTGTTGTTTTTCTTTCCGATGAGCTTTTCGTAATCTTCTCTTTCTAGGGTTTCTTTTTCGATGAGTTTCTTGGCTACTTTTTCCAGAGTTTCTCTGTTTTGCTTTACTGTCTTTTCAGCTTTTTTCTCAGCTTCTTTTATAAAAGCAAAAACCTCTTTATCTATCCTGGAGGCGGTTTCCTCGGAATAATTCTTATTTTCTGCAACCTCTTTCCCAAGGAAAACGTGCTCTCTTTCCCCTTTAAAGTGTACAGGACCCAGCGAAGACATGCCGAACTCCTTAACAAGCTTTCGTGCATAGGAAGAAGCTCTCTTTAAGTCATCTATAGAACCTGTAGAGGTTTCTCCGAATATCATTTTTTCCGTTACGTAACCCCCGAGAAGTACAGCCATCTCCGACAGAAAATCTTTCTTTCTTTTTATTCTGCTCTCGTCCGAAGGTATTTTTATGGTATACCCTCCCGCTTGTCCGCGAGCAACAATGGATATTTTCCGGACGGGTTCTGTTTCGGGGAGAAAAGAGGAAACTATTGCGTGCCCCGCTTCGTGATAGGCGCCAAGTTCTTTTTCTTTGTCACTCATGGCGTAACTTTTTCTTTCAGGACCGAGAAGGACTTTTTCTATTGCCTCTAAAAAGTCTCCCTGCCCGATTTTTGTCTTCCTTTTTCTTGCAGCAAGGAGGGCCGCTTCATTGGCCAAATTGGAAAGATCCGCCCCCGAGAAACCGGGAGTCCGCTCGGCAATTTCTTTAAGATTTACTTTGGAAGCAAGAGGCTTTCCTTTGGTGTGAACTTTGAGGATTTTTTCTCTGGACTTTTTATCCGGAAGGTCGAGAACTATTTTACGGTCGAATCTTCCGGGCCTAAGAAGAGCGGAATCCAACACATCCGGCCTATTGGTACTCGCCAAAACCACTATCTTTGCGTCTTGCTTAAAACCGTCCATCTCAGCAAGGATTTGGTTTAGAGTCTGCTCTCTTTCGTCGTGACCACCTCCCAGACCAGCTCCTCGGCTTCTTCCGATGGCATCCAGTTCGTCAATGTAGATAATGCAAGGCTGTTTATTTTTCGCCTTACTGAAAAGATCCCTAACTCTTCCACTTCCCACCCCCACAAAAAGCTCGATAAATTCGGATCCGGAAATTTCAAAAAAAGGAACGTTGGCTTCTCCTGCGACGGCTCTTGCCATCAAAGTCTTTCCCGTTCCGGGAGCTCCGGTGAGAAGAACTCCCTTCGGTATCCGTGCTCCCAGCTGAAGAAAGCGAGAAGGTTTCTTAAGAAATTCCACAATCTCTTTCATCTCCTCTTTGGTTTCATCCAGGCCGGCTATATCGTCAAAAGTAACTTCCGACTTTGGGGCGCCTTCTTCGCCGAAGACACGAGCCTTTGCTTTGGAAAAATCAAGTGCCTGCATAGCCCCTCCCTTGCTTTGCTTAAAAATAAAGCGGAAGAGAAAAAGAAGAAAGACAAGAGGAAGGGTGATAATTATTAGAGTTACAAGAAAGGACCAGTCCGTTTCCTCTTCAAAAGATATATCTTCTATGTTTCTTATATTTTCTTCTTCTGCTCCCCAGTTTTTCAAAGATTCAAAGACACCCACATCCGGCTCTCTTTTAGCAAATGCCCTTTCCTCGTCCTCAAGAAAAACATCAATCTTTGTTCCCGTTACGATAATCTTTTCTACTTCTCCTTGGTTTATCTTTCCGGCAAGCCTGTTTAAGCTTATCTGCTCTACCTCTCTCAGTGATTCGGAAGCAATGATTCCGAAAAGAACCACGACAAGCAACAGAAAGATAACAAAGGAAACGATGTTTTTGGTGAAATTGTTCTTTACTTTTTTCATTTTCATAATTATTGAATCAAACTATTCCGAGTATGCGTTCCAAGATAGCACAAAAGAGGCTTTTTTGAAAGTGCGCAAATTGACGGAAACAATGTTTTTTACTATAATACGACTCGTCGGCAAGGCGGGACTTTGACGGAGAGATGCCCTTGTAGCTCAACTGGATAGAGCGACAGCCTTCTAAGCTGTAGGTTAGAGGTTCGAGTCCTCTCAAGGGCACATGTCCGGTGAAGTGCGGTTTATTACCGGCTTCTACATGGCGGCCGTAGCTTAATGGCAAAGCACTCGGTTGTGGTCCGAGATTATGCGGGTTCGACTCCCGTCGGTCGCCCATCTTGTCCTCGTAGTTCAATAGGATAGAACGACTCCCTCCTAAGGAGTAGATCCAGGTTCGAATCCTGGCGAGGACACTAAAAAAGAAACAAAAACGCGCCCCAAAGAAAAGGGGCGCGGTTTGCTGTTTTTCGAAAGTCTATTTTTCTACAACACGGAGGCTCAGCCTGTGGTCGGAAGCGTCAATGGAAAGAATCTTAAAGTCATAGGTCTTTCCGATCTCTAAAACCTCTTCCATTTTTTCTCTCGTTTGAAACTCCGATATATGGCAAAGGCCCTGGATACCTTCTTCTATTTCTACAAAAGCACCGAAGGAAACGAACTTAGAGACGGAACCCTTAATAACATCTCCTTCCTTATAATCCTTTTCTATCTTTTTCCAGGGATCTTCTTTTAGGGCTTTCAAGGAAAGAAAAACCTTCCCGTCTTGAATCTTAATTATCTTTGCTTTTACCTTTTCTCCTTCCTTTAATATATCGTGAGGACTTTCCACCAAACTCCAGTCCATCTCGGAGATGTGAATGAGACCTTCTATGCCGTCGTCAAAACGGACAAAAGCGCCGAAGTCAACAATTCCGGTAACCTCTCCGTCTACCACGTCTCCTTCCTTGTAAGCGTCTAAGGAAAGTTGCTTCTCTTCCATCTCTTTTACCTTTTCCGAGAGAATTATTTTTTCATTCTCCTTGGAAAGGTCGAGAATCCTTACTTCCATTTCGCTTCCTATGAACTTTTGCAGTTCCTTGAGTACCTTGGAAGAATCTCCTCCTTCTACGCGAGGATAGTTTTCCGAGGAAAGTTGAGAAGAAGGAATAAATGAAGGGATTCCTGATATTTTAGTAAGCAACCCCCCTTTGTTTGCTCCTTCTATCTTAACGGTTAGCGGTTCGCCGGTTTCCTTCTTTTTCTCCAGATCGCCCCAGGCCATATCTTTTTTGGCTTGGATTCTGGAGCACTCTACATAACCGCCTTCCGAATCAAGAGAAACAATCTTGATAGTTACCGTATCACCGTCCTCCAGATCTTTTAGCTCATCTTTGGAGGCTTGAAATTCGCGGCCCCTTATTATTCCCGTTCCAAAGGGACCGAGATCAACAAAAGCCGCGGCACGTCCTTTACCGACAATCTTGCCGTCTACGATGCTTCCCTCTCTGGGGATATCGAGTAGGTTTTTTTCTTTTAGTTCTTCTTTCATACCCTCCTAAGTCTACATATTTTCTTGATTTTTTCAAGAGGGGTGATAGAATGGCCCCAGCAAAAGGCCATTTAACAGCTAAAACAACAAGAAACTTATGAATATTGTTTGGTATGGGCAATCTTGTTTTCGGATAACGACCCAGAATCACAAAAGAGGGCGCAAGCCCGTAAATATTATTATAGACCCTTTTAAGGACGAGGTGGGATTAAAGCTTCCCAAGATGGAAAGTGACATTCTTCTTTTAACTCACGATCACTATGACCATGCCAACAGAAGTATTGCCGGAAAAGATACCGTCACCATAGACTCCCCCGGCGAATATGAGTTGAGAGATATCTTTATCCAGGGAATATTTTCTTTTCATGACAAGAAAGAAGGAAAGGAGAGAGGGGTAAACACGATATACACTATTGAGACGGAAGAGGTAAGGCTTTGTCATTTAGGGGATTTCGGGGAAGGAGAACTTGATGACAAAAAGCTGATGGAGATAGGAGAGGTGGATGTGTTAATGATTCCCGTTGGAGGGGTGTATACCATTGATGCACAGGAGGCGGCAAAAGTGATTTCTCAAATAGAGCCCAGAATCGTTATTCCCATGCACTACAAGGTTCCGGGACTTAAGGCTGATCTCGACGAGTTATCTTCCTTTCTTAAAGCGATGGGAGAAAAGCAGGCTAAGGCGGAAGAAAAGCTTTCCCTGCAAAAGAAAAATCTTCCTTCCGGAGAAATGAAGGTGGTTCCCTTAAATCCCCAGAAAAGAGCATCTTAGGGATATGAAAAAAAACACGAAAATTCCCCTTGAAAAAAGAAAGTTAATTGTGTGGGTGATAGGGGCGATAATTGCCGCTATTTTGTTTTTTGTGCAAATTTCGGTTATAAAGGAAAGAAGAGTTCCAGAACCCAATATTTTTCCTGCTGATATGAGGGAAGGAGAAGAAAGAATAGGAGAGATTTTTAGAATATCCGGAGAGAAGAAGGAAGGTTTTTGGAAAACGGATAAAGAGGAAAAACTGGAGGAACTCATTAAGGAAGAAAAAAATAAAAACAATGGCTAAGAAAAAAGAAAAAAAGATTTTAGGTGAGGATATAGGGTATGTAAGACCAAAACCCATAACCGAGGAGATGCAAAGCTCCTATATAGACTACGCGATGTCGGTTATCGTCGGCAGGGCTCTTCCCGATGTCCGGGACGGGTTAAAGCCGGTGCATCGACGAATACTTCACACGATGAAAGAGGACGGAGTAACTCATAGTGCCAAATACAAGAAGTCGGCAAGCGTGGTAGGTACTACTTTGGCCAGATATCACCCCCACGGAGATATGGCCGTTTATAACTCCATGGTCCTTATGGCGCAGGATTTTTCTATGCGCTATCCACTGGTACAAGGCCAGGGTAACTTTGGATCGGTAGATGGAGACCCTCCTTCGGCAATGCGTTATTCGGAGGCGAGGCTTTCCAGGATGGGAGAAGAGATGCTAAAGGATATCCAGAAAGAGACAGTCGATTTCATAGCAAATTACGACGGAACAAGAAAAGAACCTACCGTGCTTCCGTCTCCTGTCCCCCAGCTTCTTTTAAACGGATCTCTGGGTATTGCGGTGGGAATGGCTACCAACATTCCTCCTCATAATATAGGTGAGGTAATCGATGCCGCCGCTTACCTTATAGATAACCCCAAAGCGGACACGGAAGATCTTTTTCAGTTTGTCAAAGGTCCGGACTTTCCGACAGGCGGGGAGATTTACGGCAAAGAGGATATTATTACTGCCTACTCTCAGGGCAAGGGATCGGTGGTTGTTCGAGGAAAAGCGGAAATAGAAGAAGAAAAAGGAAAATCGAGAATTGTTATAACAGAAATCCCTTACAGAGTAAGAAAAGCGAAGCTTGTGGAAGACTTTGCAAAGCTGGTTCAAAACAAGAAGCTTGACGGTGTAAAGGACATAAGGGATGAGTCCGACAGGGAGGGAATGAGGATAGTTCTTGATCTTAAAGGAGGAGCTTACCCTAAAAAGATACTTAATCGACTCTACAGCTTTTCTTCTTTGCAAGAGACCTTCCATATCAATATGCTTGCCCTTGTGGACGGAATTCAGCCCAGAGTAATGAGTTTGGCGGAGATTCTTCGGTATTACTTGGAGCACAGAAAAGACGTAATAACCAGAAGAACCAAGTTTGATCTGGAAAGAGCCAAAGAAAGGGCGCATATTCTGGAAGGACTACACAAAGCTCTTTCGCATATTGACGAAGTCATAAAAACAATCAAAAAATCCGAAAGCAAGGACGATGCGGAGCGTAACCTCATTAAAAAATTTGAATTTACCAAGATTCAAGCGGGAGCTATTTTGGAGATGAAGCTTCAAAAGTTGGCCAAGCTAGAAAGGGAAGAAATAGAAAAAGAGCTCAAAGAAAAACAGAAGCTAATCAAAGAACTTACGGCGATTCTAAAGAGCAAAAAGAAAATAGAGGGAGTTGTTAAAAAAGAGCTTCTAGAGGCAAAAGAGATGTTTGCCGACGAAAGAAGAACAAAGATTTACGAGGAAGGACTGAAAAAGACCGAAGAAATAGATCTCATTCCACAAGAAAGGGTGGTAGTAACCATTACACAAGGGGGGTATATAAAAAGGGTTAATCCTTCCATATATAAGGCGCAGCAAAGAGGAGGAAAAGGTATGCTCGGCATGAAGACAGGACAAGACGATGTAGTTGAGCACTTTATCGAAGCAATGACTCACGACTTTCTTCTGTTTTTTACCGATAGCGGAAAAGTGTTCAGAGTTCCTGTATATCAAGTTCCCGAGGGTGCTCGTGCCACAAGAGGAAGGGGGCTTATGAATTTCTTGGAGATATCTTCTGAAGAAAAGGTTCTTACCGTAATCCCTCTCGCTAAAGATGAAAAAAGCGATGACAAAAACCTCGTTGTGGTGACCGAGAAAGGAATCATCAAAAAGACCCCCCTTAAAGAGTTTGCCAATATACGGAGATCGGGACTTATCGCCATTACCCTCAAGAAAGGTGACGGAGTTTCCAGGGTGAGAAAAACAACCGGAGAAGATGAAATAACGATTGCCACCAAGAAAGGACAACTTATTCGGTTTAGTGAGAAAGACGTAAGGTCTATGGGAAGGTCGGCTACCGGTGTTAGGGGCGTGGGCCTTAAAAAAGGAGACAGTGTGGCAGACGTAGCTGTCATAAAAAAAGATGAACTGGAGAGAGCACATCTTCTTTTAATGACGGAAAATGGGTACGGAAAGAAGATACATCTCAAAAAATACAGGGCGCAAAAAAGAGGAGGAACGGGAGTAAAGACTATAAAAAATGAAGAGAAGGTGGGAGATATAATTTCTCTAAGAATTTTGGGAGAAGAAAAAGATCTAATGGCAATATCCCAAAAAGGGAAAGTTATAAGAACCCAGCTAAAGAATGTTCCCGAGCAGTCGAGGATAACCCAGGGAGTTAGACTAATGAGGTTGGATAAGGGAGATAAGTTGGCGTCTATTATATGTATATAACAAAAACCGTAAAAAATTAGTGTTTTAATTTTCTTTTTATGGTCGATCTCTTAAATCCGGAAAAAGTGCTTTCTCAAGTACCGCTCAAAGAAGAAATGAGTGTTGCCGACTTTGGATGTGGCTCGGGAGGATGGGTTATTCCTCTTGCAAAAATGAAAAAAGATGCAAAAATACACGCAATAGATGTCTTGGAGGAAGCGCTTTCCGCCCTAAGGAGTCGGGCGGAGATGGAGAGAGTTTACAATATCCGCACCATATTGGCTGACGTAGAGAAAGGAACAGGGCTTGCAAGTAGTTCTCTGGACTTTGTTCTTATGACCAACATTCTTTTTCAGGTTGAAGACAAGGACAGCTTAATAGATGAGGCTAGTCGAGTACTAACCAAAGGAGGAATGCTTCTTCTTGTAGAGTGGGAGATCAAAGAAGATAACACCAAAGAAAAAGCTGATAAAAAGTTTCAAGAAAAAGGATTTAAAAAAATAAAAGATATCCATGCGGGAGAAACTCATTTCGCTTATCTATATGAAAAAAATTAACCTAAAACCCCTACTTTTCCTCTTTCTTCTTTTTGTACCTTTCCTTGTCTCCGGGCAGGTAACCATACCAAATCCCCTCGGATATGACACCTTCGGAGAGGTGATAAACGCCATAGTGGTTTTTATAAGAAATGTTGCTCTTGCTCTAGCCCCGCTGGTTTTTATTTATGCGGGCCTTAAGTATTTCTTTTCCGGAGGAGATCCCAAAGAAGCTCAAAAAGCAGCCGACCTAATAAAGTGGGCGATTATCGGGCTGGCAATTATTTTGATTGCCAACGGGATTACGTCAGTAATAATTGACGTTATGGGAGTAAATAACTAAAAAAGGAATTATGAATAAAAACAACAAAATAACTCTTCTTTTGCTATTTATTGTAGCAACACCCCTTCTTGTTTTTGCCCAGGACCCTTTAATAGAGACTGGGGATGATGTTTTTCGAATTATCGACAATGTGACGGCCTGGGTTTGGCGTCTTTTTGCTTCCGTGGCCGTACTTGCTTTTCTGCTGGCCGGTTTTTACTATGTGACGGCGGCGGGAGATTCCGATAAAATAACGAAGGCAACCAACATGGTCAAGTACGGACTAATAGGTATCGCGGTGGCTCTGCTTTCCGCGGGAATGGTAGAGCTTGTGAAAAGCATTATGGTTGACTAGTGATATTCCTTGACCGGCTTAAAGATTTTTATTATCATCAACAAAGGAGAAAACCGAAAGGTCGGGAAAAAAATAAACAAAGAGAAAATGAAAAAAACATCCCTTATTATTCTGACGCTACTTCTTGTTGGAGCTCCTGTCATTCTTTTGGCACAAGGTCCCGATCCGATCATTACTCATCCCGAGCAAGTGATTCAGCTCTTAAATAGAATTTTGAACTACATCTGGACTATAGTGGGAATTGTGGTAGTGATGATGCTTATTTATGCGGGATTCAAATTTGTTACTGCGGGAGGTGATGACACCAAGATTGGAGAAGCGAAAGATATGATAAAGTGGTCTTTGGTAGGAATTGCGGTAATGCTTCTTTCCGGAGGAGTGATGATGCTTATAGAGAACTTCTTAAGAGGAGCTTAGAAATAGGCATAACTGATGTAAAAAAACGCATCTCGGGAGCTCTCTAGTTCCCGAGATGGTTTGCTTTAGAGGCCCTCGTGGCGGAATTGGTAGACGCGCAGCGCTTAGGACGCTGTCCCGTAAAAGGGGTGGAGGTTCGAGTCCTCTCGAGGGCACCAATATCAAACTTTCCGATTTTTTCCCGACCGATTCGGCGGCGCGTTGCGCCGCAAAGTAGGCAGGCAAGGGGTTTCCGCGCGCTTCGCGCGCGTCCAAACGGAGGT
>Ga0207421_10000938_pt1 | contig 37853 bp, 35 predicted proteins | sample SodLakKL_010_SED_4_FD_187542 | JGI IMG/M metagenome (GOLD analysis project Ga0207421, IMG submission 187542) | Alkaline sediment microbial communities from Lake Tanatar, Kulunda Steppe, Russia - 8KL_010_SED (SPAdes) (version 2) | ecosystem: Environmental > Aquatic > Non-marine Saline and...
GCGGTCGACGCTCGTGAGGACGACGTAATCGAGCCCGATCTCGGCGATGGCTTTCCCCACGTTCGCGGGTTCGTCGGGGTCGAGTGGTTCCATCCCCCCCGTCTCGACGTCACAGAAGTTACAGCCCCGCGAGCAGCGATGGCCCATGAGCATGAACGTGGCCGTACCGCCCGCGTCGCCCTCGTTCGAGTCGGTGCTCCGACCCGACCAGCACTCCCCCAGATTCGGACAGTTGGCCTCCTCGCAAACGGTGTTGAGGTCGTGCTCGCGCAGCGTCTCCCTGATGCCGGTGAACTCCCGTCCCGACGGCGGTCGCATCTTCAGCCAGTCGGGCTTTCGCGAGCGACTCATATCCACCTCTTGGGGCCACCGGTCAAAAACCGTGCTGATTCTCCACGGTGTCGTCACTGTTAATTGTGCCCTCGAGACACATTCACAAATATTTATGCCACCTCCCCAACCACTGGGACGTACAACCGATGTTCGACGTCTCGCGGGAGGAGATCACGGGTGGCTCCCTGCCAAAGGCCCTCCTGGTGCTCGCGGCACCGCTGGTTGCCCAGAACCTGGTCCACGTCGCCAACCAGGTGATCGACGTCTTCTGGCTGGGTCGGCTGGGCGGCGAGGCGGTCGCCGCCGTCGGCCTGAACTTTCCCATCATCGGCCTGCTCTTCACCGTCGGAATCGGCGTCTCCGTCGGGACCCAGGTCATCGTCTCCCAGCGCGTCGGGGCCGAGGCCCTCACCGAGGGGCGTCGCGCCGCCGTCACCGGAACCGCTGTCGGACTCGTTGGCGGGACGCTCCTCGGGCTCGTCGCTTTCGTCTTCGCTCGAGACATCATGGGGATCTTCGCGGCCGACCCACACGTTACCGAACTCGCCGCCGCCTACCTGGCCGTGGTCGCTCTCGGCATCCCCATTGCCACCGCGAGTGACTCCCTCGAGGCCGGCTTCGTCGGCTGGGGCGACGCGCGGGCGGCGCTGTACATCAACCTCGCGACGGTCGGCGTCAATATCGCGCTGGACCCCTTCCTCATCTTCGGCTGGTGGATGTTTCCCGCTCTTGGAGTGGAGGGCGCGGCGACAGCCACCGTCTGTGGCTACGTGGCTGGCTTCCTGCTCGCCATCACCCTCGCTGTCCGTGGTCGGGACGACTTCCAGTTCGGCCTCGAGGACCTCGGATTCAGCGTCGAGGACGCCCGCGAAATCGTCGACGTGGGCTGGCCGAACGCCGGCCAGTTCGTCGCCAGCCAATCGGTGCGGGTCGTGATGGTCGCCATCGTCGCCGTCGCCGGCGGGGCCGCGGCCGTCGCCGCCTACACGATCGGCGCACGCGTCGCCTCCATCGCCTTCATCCCGGCCCAGGGGCTTCAGCAGGCCGCCCAGAGCGTCATCGGGCAGAACCTCGGTGCGGAGAATCCCGACAGAGCGACGAAAACGACCTGGATCGGCGTCGCTATCGCGGCGGGCGCGCTCACCGTCGTGGGGGCGATTCAGTGGCTGATTCCCGAGACGCTCACCGTCGTCTTCGTCCCCGACGCGAGCGCGGCCGAACTCGCCTACACCGTCGCCTACCTCGAGATCCTGGCCTACGGCTACTGGGCCATCGGGGCGACGTACCTCCTGATGGGCGGGTTCAACGGCGCGCGTCGAACGCGCACGAGTTTCGTCGCGACGCTGTGTCAGTACTGGACGGTCAGACTGCCCGTCGCCGTGGTCGGGGTTTACGTCCTCCGGTACGGCGCGGAATCGGTCTTCTGGGCCGTCACCATCTCGAACGTCGCCGCGGCCATCGGCCTCGGGCTCTACTACTGGTACGAAACCGGCGACGGCATGAATCGACGGGCGGTCGAGGCGGCGACCTCGAGTGCGGACTGACTCTCGAGTCGCCACTGCGTTCGTCCGCCACCGTTCTTACTCCGCCGCGGTTGTGTACAACTGGTGCCACTCGCCGTGTCGTCTTATAAAACGGGCGCTTTACTGAGATCGAGCCCGATGTACTGGACCACGAGTAACAGCATCCGTGCGGTATCTCCATGATTCGTCCTCCTCACAAATTACAGTCGTCGTCCGGCCCGACTTCTCTCAGCCGACGAGCGGTCCTCGCGAGCGCGGGCACGGCCGCCACCCTCGCCATCACGGGCTGTCTCGGCTCGCTTCGCGAGGACGACCCCGATAACTACACCACGCCCGCGGCGGACGCGTTCGACGGCGTCGTCGACAGCCAGTGGCTCGAGGCCACCCTCGCGGACGTGGCCCTCCTCGACGTCCGTGACGAGGACGCGTTCACCGAGGGTCACGTCGCCGGTGCCTACCGGTTCCCCGATACCGAGATGATGCGCGATCACTACGCGGAGACGGACGAGGGCTACGAGGCCAGCCCCGAGGTGATCGCCGACATCGCCGCCGCGGCGGGCATCGGACCCGACGACGACGTGGTGGTCTACGGCTCGGGCTCGGACCTCTGGGAGACCTACGGCATCTACACCTTGCGGGCCATCGGCCACGAGGGGACGGTCGCCCTGCTCGACGGTGGCTTCCCGGTCTGGGCGGCGGCCGACGGCGAGGTCGAGACGGGGACCCCGGAACCCGTCGAGGGCAGCTACGAGCCCGACCTGCACTGGGACGTGATCGCCACCCGCGCGGACGTGGCCGAGCGGGTCGACGCCGACGGTGCGAGCGTCCAGCTCGTGGACAATCGCACCCCGGGGGAGTACACCGGCGAGGACGAGGACGACGTGACCGAGCGCCAGGGCCACATCCCCGGCGCGATCAACGTCACCTTCCCCCAAAATCTCGTCGACGGCGGGGAACGCCTGCGCTCACCCGAGGAGCTCGAGGAACTGTGGCTCGAGGCGGTAGGGTTCGACCCGGAGGCCGAAACCATCTCGTACTGTTCGACGGCCGTTCGGGGGTCGGTCGGTTGGTTCGTCATGGACCAGCTCGGATTCGAGTCGGTGCGCAACTACGAGGGGAGCTGGCACGACTGGGGGAACCTCACGACCGAGGACGGCTATCCCTACGAGAGCGGCGAGGGGAGTGGGACGGTCGTCGATCACTTCGCCTGATTCGTTTACCGCATTCGAAATATCTGTGCCCATCGTCGGTGTTCCCGCTGGTGGTCGAACTCACGACATGGCCGTGGCACCAGCAGACCCGGAAATCAGGCCCTCACGATCGCTCCCCGTCGCTCGTGTTCCATCTCTCGAGCGACTTGATCAGCTATCTCGGCTCCCCACTCGCGCTCGAGCACCCACAGCGCCAGGTCGATGCCTGAGGTGACTCCGCCCCCCGTGAGCAGGTCCCCGTCGTCGACCACCCGCGCCTCGCGCACGTCGGCGAACGCCTCGAGGTCCGCGAGCGCACTGTGGTGGGTGACGGCGGGCCGCCCCTCGAGGACGCCCGCGTGGGCGAGGGCCATCGCTCCGGTGCAGACGGAGGCGAGGGTCCCGCCCCGTTCGGCCTGATCGGCGATGGCCTCGAGGAGGGCCCCGTCCTCGACGGTTCGCCGAACGCCGCCATCCTCGCTCGACCAGCCGCCGCCGGGGACGACGAGGATGTCCGGTGGGGTCGGCTCCCCGAGGACGCCGTCCGGCTCGACCACGAGGCCGTGACTCGCCGCGATCGTTTCGGTGGGCTCGAGGCTCACCAGCCGAACGTCGAGGTTCGCACCGGCGCGCGCGCCGTTGGCGAACACCTCGAAGGGGCCGATGGCGTCCAGTTCGTCGAAGCCGGGGAAGAGCACGATGTCGATCTGGGTTGGCATGGTTCGAGATTCGGCGCTCGAGGCTTTGTCCTTTCGCCTTCGGCCGATACTTTGATTATCGAAGTATTGGCGATGGCTGTCGATTTGGCCTGTCTGCTCGTCACCACTCCTGCAGACGGCCGCCAGCCACCATTGCATCCACAATTCATATCACGATCAGCGTAAGATACCCGATGTGACCGCCGACATCCGCTTCGTGGCCCTCGGCGCCGTTCGACGCGGTGACGAGTTGTTGGTCTTCGAGGGGGCCGACCCGGTGACCGGCGAGCCGTTCTATCGATTCCTGGGGGGTGGCGTCGAATTCGGCGAACACAGCCGCGAGGCAGTCGTTCGGGAGTTCGCCGAGGAACTGGGCGTCGAGTTCGTCGTTTCAGGGGAGTGTGGAACCTTCGAGCGGGTGTTCGACTGGGACGGGGACACCCACCACGAAATATGGCGCGTCTACGAGGGCGATATCGTCGAGGCGTGGCCCGACGAGACCGACTCGTTCACCTTCGTCGAACCGGAACTCGGGAGCGAACACGTCGCCCGCTGGGTCTCCATCGAGCGCCTGCGCGAGGACGATACGACATTCTACGCACCCGTGGTGCTCGACGCCCTCGAGTGCTGATGAGCCTCGGGGGGTGGGCAGGCTCGGGCGCCGGGTCACAGGCGCCGCTCGAATTCCCCCAATCGGTGTCGCACATCCGACCGCCCCGCGAAACAGCACACTCAAAGCCCTCGCGGCGCTAGCCCCGTCGATGAACGGCGAGACGCTTCGCGAGCGGGCCGCCGACCTCCCCCGCGAGCCCGGCGTCTACCAGTTTCGCGCCGACGACACCACCCTCTACGTCGGCAAGGCCGTCGATCTCCGCTCGAGAGTACGCTCCTACGCCGACCCTCGAAGCGCCCGCATCGGGCGGATGGTCGAGCGCGTCGACGAGATCGACATCGCCGTCACCGACACCGAAACGCAAGCGCTCTTGCTCGAGGCGAACCTGATCAAGCGCCACCAACCACGGTACAACGTCCGGCTGAAGGACGACAAGTCCTATCCGATGGTGCAGTTGACCGACCACGACGCGCCCCGGATCGAGGTGACTCGCGATCCCAGCGAAGCCGCGACCGTGTTCGGCCCCTACACGGACAAGGGGCGGGTCGACACGGTCGTGAAGGCCATCCGGGAGACCTACGGCCTCCGCGGGTGCTCGGATCACAAGTTCGCCAACCGGGAGCGTCCCTGCCTGGATTACGAGGTCGGCCTCTGTACGGCCCCGTGTACGGGTGAGATCGACCACGAGAGCTACGCCGAGGACGTCGACGCCGCGATCCGGTTCTTCGAGGGCGAAGCGGGCGTGCTGGCTGACCCGCTTCGCCGGGAGATGACCAGCGCCGCGGAGAACCAGCAGTTCGAGCGCGCCGCCCACCTCCGGGATCGCCTCGAGACGGTCGACGGGTTCCACGGCGAGGGCGGGGAGGCAGTCCAGTCGTTCGGCGACGAGCGCGTGGTCGACGTGATCGGTGTCGCCGTCCGGGGCGAAGACGCCACCGTCGCCCGCCTCCGGGCGGAGGGTGGCAAACTGATCGAGCGGGATCGCCACACGATGGACGCGCCGCGGACGGACGCCACGCCCGACAGCGCCGTCCCCGGGATCATCGCCGCGTTTCTCGTCCAGTACTACGCCGAGCGCCAGCTGCCGGAGGCGATCCTCCTGCCCGAACGCCACGACGACGCGGAGGTCGCCGCCTGGCTCGAGGCCGAAGGGGTCGCCGTCCGCGTCCCCGGTGCGGGCCGGGAGGCCAAACTCGTGGAACTCGCGCTCAAGAACGCCCGTCAGAACGTGGGTCGCAACGACGAGTGTGCCATGTTGGCCGACGCCTTGGGCCTCGAGCGCGCCCACCGACTCGAGGGGTTCGACGTGAGTCACGCCCACGGGACGGCGGCGGTGGGGAGCAACGTCACGTTCGTCGACGGCAGTGCCGAAAAGAGCGACTACCGACGGAAGAAACTCACTGACGAGAACGACGACTACGCCAATATGCGGACCCTGCTCGAGTGGCGGGCTCGCCGGGCGGTCGAGGAGCGTGACGACCGCCCCGATCCCGATCTACTGGTGATCGACGGCGGTACGGGCCAACTCGAGGCGGCGCTGGAGGCGCTCGAGGTGGTGGGGTGGGACGTGCCCGCAGTGGGACTCGCGAAGGCCGAGGAGCGGGTGGTGACCCCGGATCGGGATCACCGCTGGCCGTCTGACGCCCCACACTTGCACCTCCTCCAGCGGGTACGTGACGAATCCCATCGCTTTGCCGTGCAGTACCATCAGACGCTGCGAGACGAGGTGTCGACGGTACTCGACGACGTGTCGGGAATCGGGCCCGAAACGCGCAAGCGCCTCCTCCGGCGGTTCGGCAGCGTCGAGAACGTTCGGGCGGCGAGCCTCGAGGATCTCCGGAGCGTCGATGGGGTAGGCGAGAAGACCGCACGGACGGTGAAAGAGCGGTTGTAGTGGCGACGGTCATCCCGGCGTGTGTCGTCGGCTCGGAGGGTAATTCCCTCGAGAGGCCATCAGCGTGGCACGCGCTTGCGAAACCGCTCGCGTCCTGACGGGTGGGTGTCTGGGCCCCATCGCGCCGACTCGAGGGGGCGCCCTTCGCCGCTCGTGACAGTCACGGACGACGAACCGCTTCGCAACCACTTTGACACCGGCCCGCACAGGAATGGGTAATGAAGGTATTCGGTTCGAGTGGGACCCGGGGCGTCGCCAACGAGGAACTGACGCCATCGTTCGTCCTGCGGGTGGCCACGGCGGCCGGGACCGCGTGGGGGGTCGACAGGGTCGCCATCGCGCGAGACACGCGCCACACGGGGCAGATGCTGGCCGATGCGGCCGCGAGCGGACTCGCAAGCACGGGCACCGACGTCGACCGGCTGGGGATATTGCCGACGCCGGGCGCACAGTTTTACGCCGAGCGCGAGGGGGTGCCGGTCATCGTGATCACGGCCTCGCACAACCCACCCCAGTACAACGGCGTCAAACTGGTGGGTGCCGACGGTGTCGAACTCGCGGTGGCCGACCTCGAGGGGATCGAAGCGACGCTGCTGGGGGAGCGCTTCGAGGTGGCTCCCTGGGACGAGACCGGACAGGTCCGTGAGATCGATGGCGTTCGCCCGGATTACGTCGCGGAACTGCTCGCGAACGTCGACTGCGACCGGATCGCCGACGCGGGCCTCACCGTCGCGCTCGACCCCGGTCACGGGGCTGGCGCACTCACCAGCCCCGCGTTCTTCCGGTCGCTGGGCTGTCGCGTTATCACGGTCAACGGCCAGGCCGACGGGCACTTCCCGGGCCGGGACCCCGAACCCGTCGCCGACAACCTCGATGATCTCGGGCGGCTGGTCCAGGCCACCGACGCCGACCTCGGCATCGCCCACGACGGCGACGCGGACCGGGCCATCTTCTTCGACGAGAGCGGGCGATACGTCGAGGGCGACGCCACGTTTGCGGCCCTCGCCGCGGCCGAACTCGAGCCCGGTGCCGTCTCGGTGTCTGCGGTGAACGTCTCCCAGCGATTGGTCGACGTGGTCAACGACGTCGGAGCGGACCTCGAGTTGACGCCCATCGGTTCGACGAACATCATCACCCGGATCGAGGAGTTGCAGGCGAACGGTCGCCGGGTCCCCATCGCGGGCGAGGGCAACGGCGGGATCTTCTTCCCCGACTTCCGGCTGGCACGTGACGGGGCGTTCACCGCGGCTCGCTTCCTCGATCTCGTGGTCGACCGCCCGGTGAGTGAGATCGTCGCGCCCTACGACGGATATGCGAACGTTCGTCGGAACATCGAGTACGAGTCGACGGCCGAACGGGATGCGATGCTTGACGCCGCGGCCAATCAGGCGAAGGCAGCGGATGCGGAACTCAACATGCGTGATGGTTACCGTCTCGATTACGGGGACGCCTGGGTGCTCGCCCGTCCCTCCGGAACGGAGCCACTCGTGCGGATCTACGCGGAGGCTCGAGACGCCGACCGGGCCGACTCCCTCGCCGACGAGATGTTCGAGGCGCTCGAGGACGCGCGCCAGCAGGCCTGACGTTTGGCGACAATGGGCCCGGTCAGGGGACGATCGTCACCGGCACGTCGGCACGACGGGCGACACCCTCAGCGATGCTGCCGAGCAACATCCGTGAGACACCCGCTCGCCCTTCACTCCCCATCACGATGTGGTCGACGGCGTTTTCCTCGGCATAGCCGAGAATGGTTTCGATCGGGGTCCCCTCGAGCACTGCGGTCTCGACGTCGGTGTCGTGAGCGGCCGTGATCGTCGCGACGGCCTCGAACAGGTCCGGGTTGACGTCTTTACCGACGTCGGCAGTGGGGCTCCCGCTATAGCTCGCCGCGAGGTCGTCGACGGCGTGACACACCGTGAGACGGGCGTCGGGAAACAGATCGAGTGCCTGCTCGAGCGCTGCTCGAGCGGGTTCGGAGTCGTCCATCGGGACCAGGATGTGCCGCTGGCGTTCCATACCACCGCCTGGGTCCACGGAGACAAAAGGGGCCTCCCTGCTGCCTTGCTGGGAGATCACATCCACGAACGAGCCTGGCGGTTTCTGTGCTGGCGGTCGCTCGGGCCGTCCTCTCGACTCATTGCTCGAGCAAGGTCTCGAGACGCGTTCGCTCGCGTCGAAGGGATTCGAGGTCGTCCTCGACCGTGCCGGCAGCCAGCCGCCGTCGCTCGTCGTCGCTCAGTTGTTCGACTGCCTGGGCGGCCGTCTGCAGTCGGTCGTAGTCGGGATCACGACTCACCTCGCGAACCGCACGCAGTCGGTCCACCAGGTCCTGGCCACCGACGCGTTCGGCGAGCGGACGCACGTCCCGAACCCGGTACCGAAGTGTCACCGCGTCCTCGGGCGGCCACGGGAGACACAGCGGCTCGGCATCCAGCCGCTCGAGGTACGTCCGTCGGGTCGCGATGCGCCGCTTGAGCTGGTCGGGGTCGTCGACGTGGTGGGCGAGTTTCGACCGGGAGAAGTCGGCGTACTCGAGCAACTGGGGGATCGTGTGCTCGCCGGCGTCGGTCTCCGTGACGTACGTCCGAAGTTCCTCGGGCGGGCGCTCGAAGGGAACGAACGGGTGGTGTCGACTGCGCTCGAGCAGCGCGAACAGCTCCCGTGCGGAGACGTCGTAAAAGAACGTCTCGAAAGCGTCCCTGACGGCCTCGTTGTAGCCGGTTATCGGCTCGCTGAGTCTGTCGACAGGGGCCTCGAGGTCGGCGTCCCCCAGATCGACGAGTCGTTCGTGGCGCTCGATTTCGCGCTCGAGTGCCTCGAGCCGGCTGCTCGCCGCGCGCCTGGCCGCGGTGAGTTCGGCCTGGGCGGCCTCGCGCTCGTCGATCAGGGCGGCCACCTCGCTCGCGGGATCGAGGGCGTCCTCGGCGCGTTCGAAGTCCCGTTCGTTCAGCCGACGCTTGTCGATGTGATCGAACGCCGTCTCGAAGGCCCCCCGCTGGGGGAGGTCTTCGGGGAGCTGTTCGACCAACGTCGAGAACTGTCCCTCCAACTGGATGTAGTGTTTGAACGTCTCGCGCCCGGAGCCACTCGCCTTCTCGGCGTAGTCCTCGAGGAGCTTTGCAGCGTTGCGGTAGGCCTGTGCCCCGCTTTCGACGGTTGACTCGCCACCGGCGTCCTCGATGGCGGCCGCTGCCGCGTCGAGACGCTCGTGGGCGGCCTCGAGCCGTTCGAGGGCGTTACGGTCGCTCGGGTCCCGTCGCGAGCGTGTCGTGTCCGTCGCGTTCTCCATCGTTACTCACCCCTCGTCGTAGACGTCGTCGGGGTCGAACACGCGTTCGCCGACGTGTTCGCCCTCGACCGTCCGGTAGAAACACGATCGGTGGCCCGTGTGGCAGGCCCCGCCGGTCTGGTCGACCAGATACAGGAGGGTGTCGGCGTCACAGTCGACTCGCACCTCCCGAACCTCCTGGGTGTGCCCGCTGGTCGTTCCCTTCTGCCAGAGTTCGTCCCGACTCCGGGAGTGGTAGTGGGCGACGCCCGTCTCGAGGGTCGCCTCGAGGGCCGCCGGGGAGACGTAGGCGAGCATCAGCACCTGTCCGGTGTCGGCGTCCTGGGCGACGGCGGGAACCAATCCGTCCGTCCCGAAATCGACCGCGACCGCCTCGACGTCGCGGTGGCCGCCGTCGGTCGCGTGGTCATCGCACATGGTCGACCGAACGCACGTCGCGGGTATGGCTCTTTTGCCGTCGGCGCCGCTTGCACCGCTCGAGAGGCGGCGATACGCTCATGTGCATTGGTGACGTATCTCACGAAGCCTGTCACTGGGTAGGGGTACCCGCGACGGGCCGCTCCATCGAGGCGGACGGGTTCGCGCAGGCCCGTTCGCGTCCCCCGCTGGCGTCACGCCGTCGGACGGACCTGTCACCGTCGCCGTCGACGCACGATCGACGACGATCGTGCCCGTGACGCCCTTTTTTCACCGCGCTGGTGGTGCTGTGTCATAGTGGCAACAGTGGGGAAACCCACGGCGTTAGCCGTGGGTGGCAGCGGTATCATTGTCGTCATCTCGGTGGAGCACGCTTCGTCGCTGACGTGCACGACTGCGATTGGATCACCGTCTCACTCCCGTTGGAGCGCGACGATGCCACAGGGGTCACGACTCGACACCGAGGGCATTTTCACCTGGCACCCGACAGTAGGGGGTATGCACGCGATCAAAGACGCCGTCCACGACTACGTGGAGGTCGACGGCGTTGCCCAGGACCTGCTGGATACCCCGGCAATGCAACGACTCAGACACGTCAAACAGCTGTCTACCGTGCGGCTGGTCTATCCCTCGGCCAGCCACACCCGCTTCGAGCACAGCCTGGGCGTCTATCACCTCGCCTGCCAGGCGCTCGCCCACCTCGGAATCGACGGCGCGCGGGCCGAGGCGGTTCGGGCGGCCGCCCTCCTCCACGACGTCGGCCACGGCCCCTACGGCCACCAGACCGAACGCATCATCGAACGACGACTGGGTCGCCATCACGACGACGTCCACCACGTCCTCGAGGACTCGGCGCTCGCGGGCGTCCTCGAGTCACACGGCCTCGCCCCGGATGTCGTCGCGGGCCTGATCGCCGGCGACGGCAAGTTAGGGCAGCTCGTCTCGGGCGATCTCGACGTCGACCGGATGGACTACCTCGTGCGCGATGCCCACCACACCGGCGTCCCCTACGGCACCGTCGACCCCGGTCGGCTGGTCCGCGTGCTCCGGTTCGTCGATGGCACCCTGGCACTCGAGGAGGGGAACGTCGCCACTGCCGAGAGTTTGCTGGTGGCGCGGGCGCTGATGAACGCGACCGTCTACCGCCACCACGTCTCCCGGATCGCGGGCTCGATGCTCGAACGGGCCGGCGAGCGCTTGCTCGACGGGACCGACCTCGACCCCGAGACATTTGCTCGGATGACCGACGCGGAACTGCTGGCGTCCCTCCGCGAGTACGAGGCGACCGCCAACGTCGCCGACCGACTCGTCGAACGGCGACTCTACAAGCGAGCCGTCTGGGCGGAACTCGAGGCCGTCCCCGAGTTGGTTCTCGAGTCCGACGTCGGTGAGACGCGGGCCCTCGAGCGGGAGGTTGCGGCGGCGGCCGACGTCGACCCGTCGGCGGTGATCGTCGACTGTCCGGGCCGCCCGAGTATGCCCGAAACCGAGACGCGCGTCGTCGTCGGTGGCAGCGTCAGGCGACTCCACGAGCAGTCGCCACTGGTGCAGGGCTTACAGGCTGCCCAGCGCGCCCAGTGGCGACTCGGGGTCTACGCGCCAGCCGCGGTCCAGGACGACGTGGCGGCGGCCGCCGAACAGGTGCTGGGCCTCGAGACCGAGTGACGACACCCTTCCTCGAACCCCGGGTGGCCCTCGGCCCGGCCACTCGTGTCAATCGCTGGTTATATCATGGGGCCGGTCGAATTGGGCGACCAGCAAATGGTTGCTATACAAACACGAAATCTTAGCCGGACGTTCGACGAAGTCGTCGCCGTCGACGACCTCGATCTCGAGGTACACACTGGTGAAGTGTACGGTTTTCTCGGCCCCAACGGCGCGGGGAAGTCAACCACGATCAACATGCTGCTCGGATTCGTCCCGCCCTCCGACGGATCGGGCACGGTCCTCGGTCACGACATCGCCACCGAGTCCCTGGCACTCAGACGTCGTACGGGGGTTCTGCCGGAAGACTTCGGCGTCTACGACCGCCTCACAGCCCGCAAACACGTCGAGTTTGCCATCGAGACCAAAGCCGCCGACGACGATCCCGAGGTACTACTCGAGCGGGTTGGGCTCGCCGACGCCATCGATCGGAAGGCGGGTGGCTTTTCGAAGGGAATGGCCCAGCGGCTCGCGTTGGCGATGGCGCTTGCCGGCGACCCGGATCTGTTGCTCCTCGACGAACCGTCGACCGGGCTGGATCCGAACGGGGCCCGCGAAATGCGCTCGATCATTCGTCAGGAGGTCGACCGCGGGGCGACCGTGTTCTTCTCGAGCCACATCCTCGGCCAGGTCGAGGCGATCTGTGATCGCGTCGGTGTGCTTCGGGAGGGTCGACTCGTCGCCGAGGACACCATCGAGGGCTTGCGCTCGGAGTTCGACAGCGCGGCCCGCCTGATCGTGACCATCGACGAGCCGACCGACGACATCGTGACTGCCGTTCGCTCGACAGCCGGCGTCGTCGACGTTCGCATCGAGGAGGCCGACATTGTCGTGAGCCTCGAGCGCGACGACCGGAAGGCACCGGTGATCAACGCCATCGAGGACGCCGGTGGCACCATCACGGACATCACTTCGGCCGATCCGTCACTGGAGGACCTGTTCGCGGCCTTGACGACGGACGGCGACGGGACGGATCTCGGAGTCTCGAGCCGGAACCGGTCTCCTGGTCGGCCACGGGCCACGGAGGGTGATGCATGACGTGGCTCCACGTGGCGAAGAAGGACTTCCACGATGCGGGTCGCTCGCGCCTGCTCTGGGTACTCACGGCCCTACTGGTTCTTCTGGTTGCCGGCGTCGCCGCGATCCCCTACGTGCTCGCCGCGGCCACGAACGATCCGACCCCCACCTTCGAGTCGGGCTTGACGTTTCTCTTTTCTCCCATTGGCTTTTTGATTCCGATCATCGGGCTGGCCGTGGGCTATCGCTCGATCGTCGGCGAGCGCGAATCGGGGAGCATCCGCTTTCTGCTCGGGCTGCCGAACTCCCGCGAAGACGTCCTGCTGGGGAAGGTGGTGGGACGGACCGGCGTCGTTACCGTGCCGATCGTAATCGGGTTTGCCGTCGGTGGCGTCGTCATTGCTGCCCTCTACCAGGGCTTCGACGGGCTAGATTATCTCGGACTGCTCTTATTCACCGTTGTCATGGGACTCGTCTACGTCGCCATCGCCGTCGGCATCTCCGCGAGCGTCAGCACCCGCGGCAAGGCCCTCGGGCTGGTGATCACCGTCTACGCCGTCGTCGACTGGTTCTGGACCTTCATCCCCATGTCCCTCTATTGGATACTCGAGCGCAGTTTTCCAGGTTTCGAGGATCTGCCAGCGTGGTATCTCTTGCTCGAGCGACTCAGCCCCGGCCAGGCGCTGTCGGCGATTTCGCTGACGCTTATCGACACCTTCGGAGCCGGCGATGTCGACCTCACGGCGGCCGGGCGCGTCGCCGGGGACGTGCCCTTCTACCTCGAGACCTGGTTCGCCTGGGTGATCGTGCTGGGCTGGATCGTGGTGCCCCTCGCGGTCGGCTACCTCCGGTTCCGGTCGGCGCTGCTCAACTAACCGGCCGGCGTGGACACGTCGGCTGGCGGCACCTGCCCACCTGCGTTCGGACAGATCGAAACGCTCGAGGGCATCCGTCTCCTCGACTCCACCGATGGCGACCACCTCGAGTCGCGGCCGGGAACTGTTCTACACGACCGATGGCGACGGCCCGGCGGTCGTCTTCGTCGCCGAGGCGGGCCTCGGCGGCTGGTGCTGGGGGTGGCAACACGCCGCCCTCGCTGGTCCCTTCGAGACCGTCGTCTGGGACCTCCCCGGAACCGGTCGATCGGCCCCGGTCGACGGTCCGCTCTCGCTATCGGAACTGGTCACCGATTTCGAGGCGATCTGCGGGGCGACCCAGAACCGAACGGTCCACGTCGTCGGACTGGGCCTCGGTGGCGCGGTCGCCCTGGGTGCCGCCCGCCAGAGCACTCGCATCGAGACACTGGCTCTGATCGGGACCGCCAGTCATGCCGATGCGTTCGACCTCGACGCGCTGTTCGATCCGCTCGAGTCGACGGACGAGCCCCCCTCTCGAGACGGCGTCCGGGCCTCCACCGAAGCAGCCCTCTCGCCAGCCTTCCGTGCTGCTCATCCCGACGTCATCGACGGGATCGTCGACTGGCGTCTCGAGGGCGATGCCGACCGCCCTGGACGACGGGCACAGCGGGCTGCCCTCGAGGGGTTCGACGCCCGGGACTGGCTCGTCGAGGTCACCCAGCCGACGCTCGTCTTTCACGGCACCGCGGACAGGGTCGTCGACGTGGCGGCCGGCCGGGAACTCGCCCGTGGCCTCCCCCGGGGCACGGTCGTTCCTCTCGAGGGGGCCGGCCACCTGGCGAACGTCGAACACTCTCGGGCGGTGAACGACCGGCTGCTGGGGGCGCTCGAGGCGGCCACCGACCAACTGGACGAGCCGTGATCGGGTGGTCGACGACCCGCCAGTTGCCCTGTTGACAGCGAACTGACTGACTGGTCAAATTGTTTCGAATATACGTGCCTTAGGATTTGGAGAGGCATTTTACCACGGTATTCGGGTGGAACAAACACCGGATTAACAACCCAGTAAGGCTCAACTTTTATACTGCTGGAGCATTTCGATTCGTAACATGGGAGAGACAGACGGGGACAATATTTCCGACCTGCCACCGAGCGCCAAACTCGTGTTCAAGGTGCTCGAGTACGATGGGCCACTGACCCAGAAACAGATCGTCGAGGAGTCCATGCTCTCGGCGCGGACCGTTCGCTACGCCCTCGAGCGCCTCAACGAGATTGGCATCGTCAGCGAGGATATCTACTTTGCCGACGCCCGCCAGAGCCTCTATCGGATCATCGAACCCGAACCGATGGCCGCCGACGGCGGCGAATCCACCAAGGACGCCTGTTGCGCGGAGTGACGGTGCGCTGTTGGTAGCCGTACGCTGACCGACTCCTCAAGGATCGACACGCCAGGAACGCCCACCGACATCGCTCGACTCACGTTCATCTTCGAGCATCTGCGACGGCGATCGGTTTCTCGAGTACCTCCCCCGGGTGACGGAGCCTGATCTCGCAACTGACCGACAAACGCCGGGAACCGACCCTGACCGACAAACGCCACAGTTAACCCCCCGGACTGACCGACACGGAGTATGGAGAAGTCGAAGTACCCCCAATGGATGTGGTTGCTGCTCGCGCTGACGGTCGCGGCCATCGTCGCGACGTTCGTGAGCGCGGTTCTCCAGGTGTCGGACGACTGGCAGATCGCCATCGTCGTCACGATGATGGCCCCCGTCCTCATCTACGTCGGCGTCTGGTACGAGGAGGACCGCCAGCACTACTGGGATCACCCGCGATCGAAAATCCTCGGCGACGTCGTGTTCGTCGTCATCGGAACCGGTCTCGGGGCAGGGATGGCCGTGGCGCTCACCATCGACCTCATCGACAGTCGCTTCGTCCGCGACATCGTGGCCATGGTCCCCGGTTTCCTCGCCGGCTGGGTGCTGTTCTGGTGGCGGAATCCGACGTTGTACCAGTCCGAGGGGTAGGCCGTGACACCCCACTCGTCGCCTCGCTGCCTCGAGTCGGTCGATGGGCTCTTTTACCGACCACGTGAATCGACAGGCATGTGCCAGAGGCAGGCGGATCGATCCGGGATCACGACCGCCACTCGATGGCGCGATGGGGGTGTGCGCCCGTGACCGACGCCTACCACACCATCGCCGAACCGGCCACCACCGCCTTCGTCGTCCGCGGCTCCGAGTTCATCGGTCACGTTCGCCCCGTCGAGGACCTCGAGGCCGCCGAGGCCTTCATTTCGTCCGTCGAAGCCGAGTACGACGACGCGACCCACAACGTGCCGGCCTACCGCGTCCGGACCGACGCCGAGGGGATACTTCGGGAGTACTCGAGCGACGACGGCGAGCCCACGGGATCGGCGGGGAAGCCCGCACTCAACGTCCTGACCCAGCGAGATCTCGAGAACCTCGCGGTCGTGGTCACCCGGTATTACGGTGGGACGAACCTCGGCGTTGGCGGCCTCGTCCGGGCGTACTCCAGGGCGGTGAAGGAGGCGGTCGATGCAGCCGGTGTAATCGAGGAGCACCCCCACGAGCGCCTCGAGATCACGGTCGCCTACGACGATTCGGGGACCGTTCGGAGCATCCTCGAGAGCGAGGGGGTCGCCTTCGAGGCCGACTACGAGGCCGTGGTCACATTCGACGTTCGGGTCCCGGTCGCGGCGGCCGACGCCCTCAGGGATCGGATTCGAAGCGCGACCAGCGACCGAGCGACCCTCGAGTGAGAACCGCCTCGAGTCCACAGAACGTTCGCTCGGTCCCCGGCGTACTCGATCACGCGTCCCCGGGTGCTGGGCTCGAGTCGGCGTCGGTGACGCTGATCCCGCGCGAGCGGTTCTGCCAGGAGAGGGCCACGAGCATCACCAGGCCGATGCTCCGCAGGCTCGCGGTGATCGAAAAGATGAGCAGCGCCGACGGGATCCCGAGCATGGTGAAGAGTCCCTCGGCGACCAACAGGGGGATCTCGGGAACCATCAGCAGGATCGACGCGACGGCGTACAGCGCCCGATTGAGGCGGGTCACCGACGCGTACTGGTACCCGATGATGGTCACGCCCAGGGCGTAGACCCCGAGGAACATGCCGACGACGGGCACCACGACCTCGGGGAGGAAGAATCCGACGTCTGCCACGTCGGCCCACCCGATCACGTTCCAGCCATCGTCGCCCTCCCGGAGGAGCATGATTCCCGGGGAGAAGACGAACGCGAAGGGGACGAGGACCTTGTTCAGCGAGAGTAGGAAGGCGATGATCGCGGTCGCGATCTCGTCGGCTTTGGCGACGCCAGCACCGGCGAACGCGGCCACCGCCACGGGTGGGGTGACGTCGGCCATCAGCCCGAAGTAGAGCACGTAGAGGTGGGCCGCGAGGATGGCGATGCCGGCGGCCTCGATCGGCGCACCGAGCATCGCGATCAGGATGATGTACATCGCGGTCGTGGGCATCCCCATGCCGAAGATGATCGAGGCGACACCGGTCAGGAGCAACAGGACGAGCAGGGAACCGCCGCTGACGGCGTCGATCAGGGCCGCGAGGTTCGGCCCCAGTCCAGAGACGCTGATCACACCGGGGATTACGCCCGCCGCGGCGACGGCGATGACGACCGTGGTCGCCGTTCGGGCCCCCGAGTCCATCGACTTGAGGACGAACGCTCCGAAGCGGTAGCCACGGTTGCCCGTTAGCGAGGGCCGCCGAAGCCGGTTCGCGACGGTGGCAGCCGATTCGTCGACCGCGTCGTCGAGTTCGAGTAAGCTCGCGTCTGCACGGGGGCGAGCCAGGATGAACGCGAGACTCACCAGAATCACGATGGTCCCGAGGTCGCTTGCAGCGGCGAACGCTGCCTCCTCCAGCCCACGGCCGGCGGCGGCCGCCTCGAGCCCGAGGGCGACCTGCATGGCGTCGACGATGCCGCCGCCGACGGCAGCGTAACTGGCCGCCTGGGCGATGGCGATGACGAGGATCGAGCCGACGAGCGGGAGTCGGGATCGCTCGTCGTAGGCGGCGACGAAGGCGATCAGCGCGACGACGGAGACGATGGTGAACCAGCCCGCGCGGTTGATCGAGAACCGCGCGATCACCAGGAAATACAGCAGCAATACGATGGGAATCAAGTAGAACCAGCCCGAGCGCAGCCGCTCCCGGACGTCCGGCAGTTCCGACCGGGGCAGGCCACCGATACCGCCGCGGACGGCCTCGAAGTGGACCATCACCCACATCCCGAAGAAGAAGGCGACGGCCGGTAGCGTTGCCGCAATGATGACGTCGGCGTAGGGCGTGCCGGTGAACTCGACGATGAGGAACGCCGCCGCCCCCATCACTGGTGGCAGCATTTGGCCGCCAGAGGAAGACGAGGATTCGACGGCCCCGGAGAACTCGGGGGAGTATCCCGAACGCTTCATCAGCGGAATGGTGAACGCCCCCGTCGTCACCGTGTTCGCGATCGACGAGCCCGAGAGCATCCCCATGAAGCCACTCGAGACCACGCTGGCCTTGGCTGGGCCGCCCTTGCGGGTTCCGGTGAGGGAGTACGCCAGATCGATGAACCACTTGCCCGCGCCGCTCATCTCGAGGAAGGCTCCGAAGAGGATGAAGATGTAAATGAAGCGGACGCTGACGGTGACTGGGGTGGAGAACACCCCTGCCTCGACGGTGTACCAGAGATTGTAGACGATATTCTCCCAGTTTTCGGGCTGGATCGCGAGCGCGCCGACGGCCGAGTCCCGGGGAACGAGATACCCCCAGCGTGCGTAGACGATGAACAGCCCAACCAGCGTCATCAACAGCATGCCGAGCGCCCGGCGGGTCGCCTCGAGGACGAGCAGCAGGCCGAGGACGCCGAGCCAGAACGCGTAAGAGGCCTGGTCGACCGGGATGCCGAGCCACGCGATCGCGAGCACGAGTGGCTCGAGAAACGGCAACACGTCGTGGATCGCCTGGGTGCCGTCGAATCGATGGACGGCGATCGTTCGAATCTCGTCGTACTGGGTGGCGATGTAGTGGGCGGGGAGGAGTGTGAGGACGATCAGGCCGACATCCAGCGGCGTCACCCGATTCATTTGGGGGTCGAGGGCTGCCCATCGTGTGAACGCGGCGAGCCTGGCGACCGCTCGAGTCACCGGACTGTCCTCACCCAGACGTCCTCGAAGGACGGGTTCGATACGACCGAGGCGGCGGGCGATAAATCCGTCACCCCGACTGGCCGGAAACAGCAGAAACGCGAGCACGAGGGCGAAGGTGACGTGAATCGCGTTTACCTGGAGCAGTTGCAAGGAGCCGAGCCTGATGGTACCGAGGACCGGGAGCGTCGCCTCGAAGGTGAACCCCCTGGCGGCGAGCCACAGCTGATAGGTCGAGAACGCGATTCCAATGAACGCGACGAGGACGGCGATCGGACCCGTCAGCGTTCGGCGACGCTCGACCTCCTGCAGAATCTGTTCCTGGTCGATGTCGTCCTCCGACGATGATGGTCCCGGTTCGATGCTCATGATCTGGTCTCTGGCCCGCTCGAGCGGCCGTGACCGTTCTCCTCACCTCGAGCCTCGACGAACAGCACCACGGACGCGGCCCCCAGCGCCACGAGGTCGTGGCGCTCCTCGCCGACGACCAGTTCGTGACCGGCGGTTTCGCCCACGGCTACGTGGAGTCGTTCGTGGGTCGTCGACCGTTCGACGAGGAAGCCCCCGTCAACCCGCTCGATCGGTTCGTCAGCCGGGAGCCCGGCCCCGTGAGACTGGAACCACGTACCGGTCATCCGCAACCGGTCTCCCTCGACGACGTAGCGATCCTCCACGGGCGTCTTCTCGACGCTGTGGGTGTAGGCGAGGACGACCGATTGGCCCGCCTCGACCGGGTGCTCAAGGAGGCGGTCGTCACTCCCCGCGTCGGCGACGACGAGCGTTCCAGTCGGCTTCCCCGCGCCGAGACGATCGATCGCCGCGCCGAGCCCGGCGACACCGCTGGCGGCGAGTCCGGCGACGACGAGTGATCGGCGAGTGAGTCCCACGGTGGTCTGTGACTGCGGTCGATGCCCGAGATGCCGGCGGCACTCGAGGCTGGGCTGGGTACTCGGATACCCGACTCCATCGTGTCACTCGGGGCATTCGAGGTCCCCGAGCCACCCGGGTGTGGGCACGAGCACGGCCGCTCGATCAGCCGAAGTACGCCTCGGCCCCTGGGTGGAGGTCGATCGGCATCCCGTCCTGTGCGGTGTCGACGGTGATGAAGTCGGCCTTGATGCTGAACTGGTCGGTATTATCGAAGATGGCCATCGTGACCTCCTCGACGATCTCGTCGTCGACGCCGTCGTGGGTCGCGATCATCGCCTGGACCGAGACGGTGTCCACGTCGTCGTCGATCCCGTCGTAGGTTCCGCCCGGAATCGTGTCGTCGGCCATCCACTCGGCGTCGTCCCTCACGGCCTCACGTACGTCACCGTCGACCGGAACGAGGGCGATGTCTTCCGTCGAGGCGAGCTCTTCGACCGACCCAACGGGCCAGCCGCCGACGATCACGGCTGCGTCGATGTCACCATCCCTGATCTGGTCGGCCGCCGACGCGAAGTCCGTGTTTTGCTCGTCGAAATCTTCGACACCCGCGGACTCGAGAATCTGCAGGGCGTTGACCTGCGTCCCGCTCCCGAGGTCGCCCGTATTGATCGAGGCCCCCTCGAGGTCCGCGACGGAGTCGATGCCGGAATCCTCCTGGGTGATGATGTGGATGGTCTCCGGGTAGAGCGTGGCGACGCCCCGAAGGTTCTCGATCGGTTCGTCCTCGAAGTCCTCGATGCCCGTCCCGTTGGCCGCGAAGAACGCGATGTCGTTCTGGATCAGCGCGAAGTCGGCCTCCTCGCGGCCGAGGCTGCCGACGTTCTCGACACTCGCGCCCGTCGATTGGACTTGCAGCCCGTGGGGCGTGTGTTCCTCGACGATGGATTTCATTTCGCCCGAGAGCGGGTAGTAGGTTCCACCCGTGCCACCGGCGTGCCAGGCGAGGACTTCCCCACCCTCATCCGGTTCGGCGTCACCGATCTCCTCGGCTTCTTCTTCCTCGTCGTCGGTGTCGTCAGTGTCGTCGTCCATCTCGGCATCGTCGTCCGCGTCGTCCATCTCCTCGTCGTCGTCAGCCGCGTCGTCATCGACGTCTTCGCCAATGCAGCCGGCGATCCCGGCGAATCCAGCAACACCTGTGGCCGCGATGAAGCGGCGGCGTTTGATACGTTGCACCATGAGACACCGCTACGCCACCCCTCGAGATTAATATTGTGCAAATATATTCACAATTATCATAAAAACATGGAAAACAAACCCTCTCGAGAACCAGAACCTCCAGGAATGTGAAACGCTCGGTTCGTTCCGTCAACTGAGGTCGATACCCCTCCGCAGTCACCGCCTCGGTGGATGGTGCCCGCTCGAGTAAGCCCTCCATGCTGGCGGTATGGACTCCCTCTCCTGCTGTATTCTGCCCGTATCGTCGCCGCTGACGGTGGGTGACCCGTCGGTTCAACAAACCCTATGAAACCGACCCACGATCTCCCCGTATGGATCGACCACGGATTCGAATCTGCACCACGGGTGGCACGATCGCCAGCACCGACGGCGACGGTGGAAAGACTCCCTCAGAGTCGGGAGCAGCACTGCTCGAGCGCGTTCCTGGCCTCGCGTCGATCGCCGACATCGATGTTCAAGAAGTTTGCCAGGTCTCGGGGTTCCAGTTGAACGCCGAACACGCAAACAGCCTTGTGGACGCCATCGAACGCGCGACACGGGCGGGCGTCGAGGGCGTCGTCGTCACCCACGGCACCGACACGATGGCCGAGACGGCCTACCTGCTCGCGAGCGTTCTCGAGACCGACCAGCCGGTCGTCTGCACGGGCTCCCAGCGGTCGTTCGACCAGCTCGGCACCGACGGGCCGACGAACCTCGAGTTGGCCGTCCGCGTCGGAGCCGACGCCCGCTTTCGCGACCGCGGCGGCTGCTACGTCGCGTTCAACGAGACCGTTCACGCCGCCCGCCACGCCGTCAAGACGCACACGAGCAAACTCGAGACGTTCCAGTCGCCCGAGACGACCCCGGTGGCGGAACTGACGCCCAACGGCCTCCGGCTGCTCGCCGAGCCCGCGACGGGTGTCCCTCGCGTGCCAGGGGCTCGCCTCGATCCCGACATCCGCGTCCCCATCGTGACGAACGCCACGGGCGCTGACGGGTGGGCGATCGAGCGTGGGCTCGCGGTCGACGAACTCGACGGCGTCGTCCTCGCCGGGACCGGACTCGGAAACGCCACCGCCGCCCTCGGTGGCGCCCTCGAACGTGCCATCGACGCCGGGGTCCCCGTCGTGGTGACCTCGCGGTGTCACGCGGGCGCAACTGCGGGCGTCTACGGTGGCGCGGGCGGCGCTGCCCGGTTGCTCGAGGCGGGAGCGATCGAGGGCGGCGATCTGCCACCGTGGAAGGCGCGGTTGACGTGCTGGCTCGGACTGTCTGCGGGGCAAGACGGTGCCGAACTCAGGGCGCTGTTCGAGACGGCCCGTTGACTGTCGGCTCCCCTGCACCCGCACTCATTGCCTGCTGGGACCCCATGATTTACTATCGAGGAATCCCCTGTTTCGAGACGAAATATGGCAACTGTTGACGAGTCAGATCCCGACACACCCGAGGCCTACGCCGCACTGGTCGACCGTTCCGAGAAACTCACCAACGTGCAGATGGCGTCGATGGTGCTCGGCTGGGACCAGCGGGTGATGATGCCCGAAGGGGGGACCCCCGCCCGGGCGGGCCAGCTGTCGACACTCTCCTCGCTAGGTCACGAACTGCTGGTCGACGACGACGTCGGTGCCTGGCTCGAGCGCCTGGAGGCGACCGACCTCACCGACGATCAGGCAGCCGTCGTTCGAGAACTTCGGCGACGGTACGACCGTGCGGTCGACGTGCCCGCGGACCTGGTCGAGGAACTGACGGCTCACCAGGCCCAGACACAGCAGGTCTGGCAGGAGGCCAAAGCGGAAGACGATTTCGACCACTTCGCCCCGGCCCTCGAGGAACTGATCGATCTGCATCGCGAGCGCGCGGCGGCGATCGACCCCACGGAGAACCCCTACCGGGTGCTCTACGAGGATGGCTTGCCGTATCTCCCGCTCGAGACCGTCGAGCGCATCTTCACCGAGTTACGCGAACACCTCGTGCCGTTGATCGAGCGAATTCAGACCGAGGGTCGGGAGCTCCCGTCGCCCTTCGAGGGACACACCTACGACGAGGCGACCCAGATGGCACTCTCACAGGAGGCCGTCGACCTGCTGGGCTACGAGCGCGAGCACGGCCGTCTCGACACCGCGCCCCACCCGTTCATGTCCGGCAACCAGTTCGACGCCCGGATCACGACCCGCTTCCGTGAGGACGATCCGATCGACGCCCTGACCGCGACGATTCACGAGTTCGGCCACGCGACTTACCAGCTGGGGTTGCCCAAAGACGAGTACGGGACGCCCCTCGGGGCCTCCCTGTCCTCGGGCGTTCACGAATCCCAGTCCCGATTCTGGGAGAACCACGTCGGCCGAACGAAGCCCTTCTGGGAGTTCTTCTTGCCGACGCTCAAGGAACACTTTCCCCACCTCGAGGACGTGACGGTCGAGGAGGCCTACGCGGCAGTCAACCGGATCTATCCGGACAACCTGATCCGGGTCGAGGCGGACGAACTCACCTACCACCTGCACATCATCCTCCGGTGTGAGATCGACCGGGCGTTCGTCGAGGGCGACCTCGACGTCGCGGACATTCCCCAGGTGTGGAACGACAAGATGGACGAGTATCTCGGGATCCGGCCCGAAACGGACACCGACGGCTGTCTGCAGGACACCCACTGGTCGTACGGCTTCGCCGGATTCCAGGGCTACACGGTGGGCAGCGTGCTCGCCGCCCAGCTCGATGCGGCGATGCGCGAGGACCTCGCTGACGTCGACGCCCGCATCCGCGAGGGCGAGTTCGACCCGCTTCGCGAGTGGATGACCGAGCACGTCCACCGCCACGGCCAGCGCTACCCCACCGAGGAACTGATCGAGGTCGCGACGGGCGAACCGCTCACGGCCGAGTACTTCCTCGAGTACGTCGACGAGAAGTTCACCGATCTCTACGACCTCTGAGAGGGTTCGGTGTCCGGTGTGTTTCGAGTGGCTGTCACGAGGTCAGGTGGTTGAGGCTCGAGGGGTACCGGTCGACGGACAGCGACACGTGCCAACACCGATCCAGCTGCGGGATCCCAGGCGGCCGCCTCGAGTGGGTCGCTTCGCGGACACTCGTGTTCGCACGAGTCGGGTGCGAACGGCACAGCCACTCGCCCAGTACCGCCTCGCGGGCATCATCCCATCGACTCCCTGCTGACTGGTCACTGGCTGACCGCGTGCACACCGTGCAATCGCCCTGTTCGATTGCACACCGTGCGTCATTGCACTCGCCGCCACTTTGACCATTGGCGTAGTAGCTTGTCACCGGCGGTGAGCCCAATGGCAACACACCAACAACCGTACGACGAGACGCGCATGGACATCGAAGACCACTTCGGGATGGTCCCGGACTACCTCGACGCCTTACCCGACGAGTCCCTGGTCACCGAGTGGCCAAACCTGAAGCGCTTCCTCTTCGGCGAGGGGACGATCGATCCGAAAACCCGCGAACTCGTGGGGCTGGCCGTCGCAGCCGCCATCGGCTGTGAGTTCTGCCGGCACTTCCACAAAGGGGCTGCCCAACTGCACGGGGCGACCGATGCGGAGCTCGCCGAACTCGCCTTCCTCGCGAGCTACACCCCTCGATACAGCGCGATGATCCAGGCCCAGGACTACGACCTCGAACACTTCTACGACGAGACCGCGGACATCGCCGCCCACCTGCAAGCACAGCCAGCAGGGGACGACTGACTCGGTTGCTGTCGTCCCTGCTCGCGGATCTCCAGGACGTGGATTACCAATCACTGGTCACTGGTTTCACGACCCATCACTGGTTCACAGTGACAACCACACCCATGAGAGAGGGTGGTGTGGCTCGGACCCCCGGTCGAGCGATCAATCCCGATGACACAACCTCTTTTTACCGACCCCACTAAACTCCGCCATGGCCGACACTGCCGTCAACCTCGAGTCCGAACAGTACGAGAACCACCGGGAGGCCGGCGAAATCCTCGCGCAGGTCCGCGAGGAGACTGCCGACCGCGTCGAGGTTGGCGTCAGTCACCTCGAAATCGCCGAGTACGCGGAGGATCGAATCCGCGAACTGGGCGGGACACCGGCGTTCCCGGTCAACATCTCGATCGACGAGGAGGCTGCCCACCGGACGCCCTCCATCGGCGACGACTCGACGTTCGGCGAGGAGATGATCAACCTCGACATCGGCGTCCACATCGACGGCTGGCTCGCCGACACCGCGATCACCGTCGACCTCTCGGGGAATCCCGAACTCGCGGAGGCCTCCGAACAGGCACTCGAGGCCGCCATCGACGTGATCGAGCCGGGTGTCGAGACTGGCGAGATCGGCGCGGAAATCGAGGACGTGATCGACGGCTACGGATTCAATCCCGTCGTCAATCTCACCGGACACGGGTTGGGTCACTGGGAACAACACACCACGCCGAACATCCCCAACCGGGCGGTGTCCCAGGGTGTGACCCTCGAGGTCGGGGACGTCGTCGCCATCGAGCCGTTCGCGACCGACGGCGGGGGGAAGGTCACGGAGGGGTCGAGCGAGGAGATCTTCTCCCTCGAGCGCGAGGCGTCGGTTCGGAATCGACAGGCTCGGGAGGCCCTCGAGCAGATCACGGGCGAGTTCCGGACGCTGCCGTTTGCGACGCGGTGGCTCGAGACGGATCGCCCGGAGATGGCGTTGCGGCGATTGAAGCGACAGAACGTGGTCCACGGCTATCCGGTGTTGAAAGAAGACGAGGGCTATCTGGTGAGTCAGAAAGAACACACCCTGATCATCACCGAGGATGGGTGTGAAGTGACGACGGCGAATTGAGCGTCGTGGAACGCAGACGGCCTCTCGAGGATGGAATTAACCGGCCATACCAACTGAGCGCTCTTGTACGGGGCTGGGTCGGGGTTGGAAACCGAACACTGCCGATACAGTCGCTGAAACCGGTGCGTTCGACTTCCTGTGACTTCACTTGCCGGTCCAAAAAGGTTATAATTGCCAGCGGATAATCCACGCACAGAGATGGAAGCCGAAATCGCACCGCTTGTCATCCCCGGTGTTCCCGGGGGTCCGGAACTCCTGATTATCCTCTTCATCGCCATTTTGCTCTTTGGGGCGAACAAAATCCCCAAACTGGCGCGGTCGACTGGAGAGGCCATGGGGGAGTTCAAAAAGGGGCAGGAGAAGGTGGAAAAGGAACTCGAGGAGATGCGTGAAACGGGGAACTACGACGCGGATGACGACGAGTTCGTCGACACGGAGCCGGTGACGACCGAGGAGGACTCGGAGACCGATTCGGAGTCCGAGACCGAGACGGAAACCGAAACGGAAGCGAACTAGGTTTTTTGGGGCGAGTGGCCTAGCGGAGAGGGCAGGAGGTTCCTAACCTTCTGATCGCGGGTTCGAATCCCGTCTCGCCCGCTCGCCGGCGAACGACAGTGAGCCGTGCGAGCGCCACAGCGGGGTTCGAACCCTGCCAGGCGCAGCGCGAACGGAGTGAGCGACCGTCTGGCTACGGTTCGAATCCCGTCTCGCCCGTTCGACTGCGCGGTACTCGGCTCAGGAAGACGTAGCTCGTGAACGCACGGCGTTCGCCCGCTCGTCTCCTCCAGGTGACTCGAGAGACCGACCCCCCGTCGTTACGGTCACTACATTTATTATACCTAGAAATCAGGTCGACGTATGGGGGAGTCACACGCTGTCGACACCGATGAGATTCGCATTCGACGGGTCACACCTCGAGATGCGGACACGCTGAAGCGGTTGTTCGAAACGAACCCGGACGGTGGGGACGTGCAGTTTGCACCCACGTTCGAAACCGACCCGTACGAAACGTACACGAGACTGGTGCCAGCGGACGATATCGTCGGCTTGCTCGCGGAGACGCCAACCGGCCGGGCGGTCGGTGCTGGGTTCGTCGCAGTGAGCGAGGCGCGAATCGGCGGGGAAATACGCCCCCGTGGATATCTGGCCGGCCTCGTCGTCGACAACGAATATCGCGGGAACGGGATTGCGAAAGAACTGGCGACCGCCCGCATTCGAACGGCCGAGGAGACCGCGGGTGCGGACGTGGTCATCGCGGCGGCGATCCAGTCCGGAAACGAGCCCTCGAAGGCCGTCGCGCGCTCGTGGGCGGACGGGTTTCCCTACGAGTACTGCAACCACTCCGTCTCACTTCGAGAAACCGAACCCGAATCGGGGTTCGCGTACGAAACGGTAGACGCGTCGGACCTGTCGACCTTCGTCGAGGGAATAAACAGGTTCTACCGCGATGCGGAGATGTACGTTCCCTACGAGGAGGATAGCCTGGCTGCCATGCTCGAGACCCCCATCGAGGACGAGTACGTCCACCGGTGTGACATGCTGGCCAGGGACGGGGAGTACGTCGCCGGGGCACACCTCATCGAACAACATAAATTGCTGTCGGCGGTGGTCGAGTCCCTCCCGCCCGAACTCGAGGACGCCGACGAACTGCCGCCGAGCATCCCGGACGATCGCGAGATCCGACCGACGTTCGCGATTCCGTGGTTCAAACCCGGCCACCCCGAAGCCGGGGACGCGGTGATCGAGCACGTGCGAGCCAACGCCGGGAGGGCCAACCGCGTCATGATTCCGTTCGACCCCGGTGGTCCACTCGGGCAAGTTGACGTTCTCACTCCCGACGAGGGCACGCTTCGGCTGAACTGGGCGCTCCGCGGACTCGAGGAACCGATACCGGACGCCTACGTGGCACCCGGAATCGGATAACACAGTCGATAGCGTGATCGATCGGGTTGTGCTCGTCGAGCGTCGAGACAGTACGCCGGCGTCGGGCTCGCTAAAATCACCTATTCCCGATCGCCCACACGGGACGGGCGGTCGCCGGTAATTCGTCCGACAGGCCTATCAGTCCTCACTCGGCCTCGGCTTCGGGCTCCACGCGTAACGGCTCGGCCGCCTGGCGATACGCCTCGAACGTCCACTCGCCCCAGGTGCGAACGCGCTCGTCTTCGGTGTCGATCAGCGCCTCGACAGCCCCCGTCTCGGGTTCGGACAGACAGATCCCGACACGGTCGTCACAGAGCAACAGGCCGTACGGCGGCAGGTCGTCGTGAAGCCAGACGGTGATGTTGCCGCTTGCGAGCGTTCGTCTCGAGAGCTCCGGATACGTCGAGCGAATGTACGCCGAAACGGCCGGGGGATCGATGACCGTCGCCCGCATGCCGTCGATGATGCGCTCACAGAGCGCCTCTCGGCAGGGCTCGAGCAGCGCCAACTCGAAACCCGCAAAACGGAAGTGTTCGGTCTCGCTGACCAGCGATCGAACGCGAGCGACCGGGCGATAGGGGTCAGTCACGGTGGCGGGGGTGATGGTCGCCCCCTCGAAATCCGTGAGCTCGAGGCTGGCAGACGCCATGGGGAGTGCCTCCCAGCGATCCCGGAACGCGTCCTCGAGTTCGAAGCGCTCGAGGGCCGCGTTGACGGCGGTGGCGACGAAGGCGCCCCGGTCGGTCACGGCGTACTGACTGCCTGTTCGTCTGACCCACCTGCGGTCCTCGAACGCGCGGAGGGCCCGACTGATCGTCGAGGCGGAGGCTCCGGTGATCGTCCGCAGGTCGGCGCGTGTTCGCGGGCGCGAAACTAGCGCCTCGAGAATCTGCACCCGATGTGGCGAGCGCACGAGAAACTCGAGTTCCCCCCGGGCGGTGGCCATGGGTGATGATACCACGACACAGTATTTGAACCCCACTCCTCACGAAATCGTTTCACCCCCGCGCGTCGTCAACGGTGCGTATGGTGGCTCAGTCCACGGTAGAAGACAGGCAGCCTAATGGTACACTATCGGAAGTGTATTACTACATAATTTGTACCGCCAGACAGCCCGCCAATCCTGTCGCGAGCACCTGACGTCACCACTCGCTCACACACCGTTCACCAGCGGGTGGGCCCGGCGTCGAGTGCCGTGAGCGACAACCGCCATCCAGGTGGGCTGGCTCGACAACGGAAGGGAACAGAAAGCGTTCGCCCCGGTCAGGAAATCTGCTCGTACTGATCGGCGAGTTTCTCGGCGGCCTCACCCAGCTGGTTGCGCTCGAACTCCGAGAGCTCCCACTCGACGATCTCCTCGACGCCGTTTTCGCCGAGTTTGACCGGGACGCCGAACGCCGTGTCCTCGTGGCCGAACTCGCCCTCGAGTGTCACGCTCGCGGGCAGCACCTCACCCGTGTCGCGGATGACGGCCTCGGTCATGTGGGCGACACCAGTCGCAGGCCCCCACTCGGTCGCGCCTTTCTTCTCGATAACGTTCATCGCGCTGGTCTTGAGTTCCTCGAGGATCTCTGCCTTTTCGTCGTCGCTGAACGCGAGGTCTCGGCCGTCGAGGCGAACCTTCGAGAACACGGGGACCTGGGCGTCGCCGTGTTCGCCGAGGATGGTCGCGTCGACGTTCTGGACGGGGGCGTCGTAGCGCTGGGCGAGCACGTACCGGAAGCGCGCGGAGTCCAGGCGGCCGCCGAAGCCGATCACCTGTTCGCGAGCGCGGTCACCAGTCTCGTAGAGGTGGCGGTTGAGCAAGTCGACCGGGTTCGAGGTGGTGATGGTGATGAAGTCCTCGTTATACTCGGCGAGCGAGGAGCCGATGTCCTCCATGATCGGCGCGTTGTCACCCGCGAGGTCGATTCGGGTCTGGCCGGGTTGGCGCGGAATGCCCGCGGTGATGACCACGACGTCCGAGCCCTCAGTCGCCGAATAGTCGCCCTGGCGAACGACCGTGTTCGAGTCGTAGGCCGCCCCGTGGTTCACGTCGGCCGCCTGGCCAACGGTGTCCTCGGCCATGTCCGGAATGTCCACGAGCACGAGTTCGTCCGCGATGTCCCGTAGTGCGATGTTGTACGCCGCCGCGGCCCCGACGGTACCGGCCGCGCCGATCACGCTCACTTTCGTCATACCACGTAGGGATCCGCCACCCCTCGCGTTAAATGCGTCGAAAACGGCAGTATCACTCTAATCGTCGTTATTTTGATCGTCGATCGTCGAACCTCTCGAGCGAACCGAATCGCCCTTGCCTCGGGCCACCGCATTCACGATATGCGTGTCAGCGTCATCGGCGGCGGGACGATTACGGACGAACAGGCCGACCGCGCGACAGCGGTCGGGCGAGAACTGGGACGGCGCGGCCACACGGTGGTCTGTGGCGGGCTGGGCGGCACCATGGCAGCCGTCTGTCGCGGAGCCAAGGCCGAAGGGGCCACCACCATCGGTATCCTCCCCTCGAGCGACCCCGCGGACGCGAACTCACACGTCGACGTGGCGATCGCCACCGGATTGGGTCACGCTCGTAACGCCCTGGTGCCGATGAACGGCGACGGGATCATCGCGCTCGCCGGCGGCTACGGCACGCTCACCGAGATCGGATTCGCGCTGATCGAGGACCGACCCGTCGTCGGTCTCGAGACCCACGACGTGGCTGGGATCGAGCCCGTCGACTCCCCAGTGGCAGCGGTCGATCGACTCGAGGAACTTGTAGGCGCTCGTTACAGCTGACACGGGCTGTCCATTGACCGCCGACTCGGCTGGCGACCAGCTGGGAACTGCGGTGCAGTGACTACTGTTCCACCGACTCACGTCGACACGCCTTTCGACACCCCGTTCGTCACCTTGGGTATGTCAACGGACAGCCCGTCCGCAGCGGACCACCTGCCGGAGTCGTACACCCTCGAGCCCTCGGTACCGACCCCCGAAACCTTCGTCGCCCTGCGAGACGCCGCGGGGATGGCTCCCCGCTCGCTCGAGGCGGCCGAACGCGGCCTGCCGAACTCGCTGTTCGGGGTGTGCGTGCGCCACGAGGCGACCGACGAGGTGGTTGCTATGGGCCGCATCGTCGGTGACGGCGGGGCCGTCTACCAGCTCTCGGATATGGCCGTCCATCCCGACCATCAGGGCCAGGGGCTCGGGACGGCGATCATGGTTCGACTCGAGGCCTTCCTCGAGGCCACCGCGCCCGAGACGGCGTACGTCAACCTCATCGCGGACGTCGATGGGTTCTACGAGCGCTTTGGCTACGAGGAGTGTCGACCGAACTCGAAGGGAATGTACAGACACGTCGGCAGTGACTGATGTGGGCCGGTGTCGTCTCTTCCCCATTCACGCCCGCTCGAGTCCGTCGCAGGCAAGGACGCGGTGAGAGCACTGCTTCCCGCTCGAGGGACGCGAACGCAGGTTTTTCGGCCGTCGGCGTCAACACCCCGGATATGAGCGATTTCGACAAGGAAGCCGAACGGGAGAAACTTCGCGAAAAATACGAACGTGACAAGCGCGACCGCGAGGCCACCCAGCGCATGAGCGACCTGTTGCTCAAGGGGGCGACGATGACCAACGCCCACTGTGACGTCTGTGCCGATCCACTCTTTCGCCACCAGGAGACCACGTTCTGCCCGAGCTGTCACGGCGGTCCCGAGGGGGTCGAAGCCAGCGTCGAGCCCGGTGAACCCGATGCCGGCGAGGAAGCTGCAAGCGAGGAGAAACCATCTCGAGCGGACGCAACCCGAGACGAGCACGAACCCACTTCCACCGGGGCTCGCGGGTCCACCTCGACCGACGATACCCACCCGCGACAGAGGGCGCCGACGCCGGGTGACGGCTCGGAACCCGACAGTGATCGCGTAGGTCGACGACGAACTGTTCCCTCGACACCGGAGGCCGAGGCTGCCGGTTCGAGGGGGTCGGCCGCCGATGTTCCGCCGGTCGCCGACGGCGACCTCGAGGAGGCAAACGCCGCGCTGATCGTGGCCCTCGAGCGGTTTGCGACGGCGGCCGCCGAAACCGACGATCCACGGTACGCGAAGGAGTGCCTCGAGGCGGCCCACGAGGCGGCCGATGCGCTTCGGGCGTTGCGTTAGCCACCTCGCACACGTACTCCCGATCGGTCATCCTGTGGAGTCGCCCCGAGGTTGCAGCTCCGTTTTGGATTTTCGACCCGAACGTACACGGTCGCGGCGTGCGTACCCCGACCGATGCCAGCGCCGTCGATCATCGCCCACCGTGGCTTCGCCGGGATCTACCCCGAGAACACGCTCGAGGCCGTCGAATCGGCGACCGCCTACCCTGAAACGGCGATGATCGAAATCGACGTCCAGCCCGCGGCCTGTGGCACGCCCATCGTCTTTCACGATCGGCGTCTCGACGGGCGGCGAGACGGCCGGCCACTCACCCTGGGCCCCACCGATGACGGCCAACTCGTCCGGGAGACGTCACTCGAAACGCTCTCCAGGACGCGGGTGCTCTCCACCGATCAGCACGTCCCGACCCTGTCGAGCGTCCTCGAGGGAGTTCCCGAGGGCGTGGGCCTGAACGTCGAACTCAAGAACCCAGGCTCGACGGCGATCCGACCCGGCGAACTCCTCGCGGAGGATGCCCTCGAGGAGGCCCGCGACCGGTGGCGACCGTTCGTTGAGCGTGTCCTCGAGGACTGTCACGAGTTCGGCGGCGACCTCCTCTTTTCGTCGTTCTGTGAGGGCGCACTCGCTGCCCTCCGGGCGACAACCGACCGCTACGCGTCGGCCCCCGTCGTGGGTGCGGACCTCGAGGCGGGCCTCGAGATCGCCCGACGATACGAGTGTGCGGCGATTCACCCGCCTCGGAACGCGATCGCGGGGACCGACCTCGCCACGGAGTCTTACGGCAAGTTCCCCGGATCACCTGACGTGGACCTCCTTGCGGTGGCTCACGCCGAGGGCCGGGCGGTGAACGTCTGGGTGATCGAGACCTGGGTGCAGGCAGCGCAGTTGGCCCGGGCGGGCGTCGACGGGCTGATCGTCGAGTATCCGGGCCTCGCTCGCCGTTTCGGTGGCGACCAAAGGGCAAAACGTTAATCGGTCGGGTGAGAATACTCAGGGAGTCAATGGTGTTTGCGCTGCTCGAGACGGTGGTCCTCAGTTACGAGGTACCGTTCGTTGGGATGGAGGTCGACGAGTCGACGGTGACGCTCTTTGGTGTCGTTGCCGTCACCGTACTCATCGCGCTCTCCGGGTTCTTTTCCTCGTCCGAAATTGCGATGTTCGCCTTGCCGAAACATCGCGTGGACGGCATGGTCGAGGAAGAGGTTCCCGGGGCCGATCGGGTGAAGGCGCTGAAGGAGGATCCACATCGGTTGCTGGTGACGATTCTGGTGGGCAACAACATCGTCAACATCGCGATGTCTTCGATCGCGACGGCGGTAATCTCGATCCACCTCGGGGGCCTGCTGGGCGTCATCTTCGCCACGCTCGGGATCACGGCCATCGTCTTGCTCTTCGGCGAGAGCGCCCCCAAATCCTACGCCGTCGAGAACACCGAAACCTGGGCGGTGCGGATCGCTCGGCCGCTGAAGATGACGGAGTATCTGCTGTATCCGCTCGTGGTCCTTTTCGATTACCTGACGCGAGTGGTTAACGAGTTGACCGGGGCGAACGCAGCCATCGAGACCCCCTACGTCACCCGCGACGAGATCCAGGAGATGATCGAGTCCGGCGAGCGCGAGGGCGTCCTCGAGGAGGAAGAACACGAGATGCTCACGCGCATCTTCCGGTTCAACAACACCATTGTCAAGGAGGTGATGACGCCGCGACTCGACATCACGGCGGTGCCAAAGGACGTCGGCATCGACGAGGCCATCGAGACGAGCATCCAGAGCGGGCACGCTCGTCTCCCGGTGTACGAGGGCAGTCTCGACAACGTCCAGGGTGTGGTCCACATTCGTGACCTCGTCCGGGATCTGAACTACGGCGAGTCGACCGACCTCACCCTGGAGGACGTCATCCGGCCGACGCTCCACGTGCCGGAGTCGAAGAACGTCGACGAGATGCTCACCGAGATGCGAGAAAACCGGATGCACATGGCGATCGTCATCGACGAGTTCGGTACGACAGAAGGGCTCGTCACGATGGAGGACCTCGTCGAGGAAATCGTCGGGGAAATCCTCGAGGGTGGCGAGGAGGAGCCACTCGAGTACCTCGACGAGCATACGGTCGTCGTCCGTGGTGAGGTCAACATCGAAGAGGTCAACGAGGCGCTCGACATCGAACTCCCCGAAGGTGAGGAGTTCGAGACCATCGCGGGGTTCATCTTCAACCGCGCGGGCCGACTCGTCGAGGAGGGCGAGGAGATGCACTACGAGGAAGATGGGGTCGACATCATCGTCGAGGAGGTCGAGAACACCCGCATCATGAAGGCCCGACTCGAGAAGACGCCGACACCGTCGGAGGAGGACGAGCAGGGTGACGACGCCGAGGATGGGGACGAAGACGAGGAGGGTGACGACGCAGCAGCCGAGGCGTGAGGTGTGTGGGTGTGGTGTGAGGTGCCCGGGGCGTGAGGTGTGGGGACTGCGGCCCGGTGAGGTGTATTTGACCTGTCCACAACACCCCGAGGGCCCGCGTCATGATCCGGGCACGGCCAGCGTTCTGCCCTGCGCTCGACAGGCGCTGTGACTCGAGCGTGAGCAACGTTCTGACTCGAGGACACCGTCTCCCTGGTCCATGACCCAGGGTTTCGAGGGCCCTATTGGCGCTCACGACACCCTTCAGGACTCGACGATTGCCTCGAGAGATCCCGCCACCGGTCGTGGCACGACGAGTCGCCGCGGGCCAGGGACGTACTCTCCGTCGGGTGTCGCGTAGTCCAGTGATACCACGGCGACGTCGCCGAGGGACCGGACCGACACCGTCTCCAGATGCTCGAGGGCGACGCGTTCGTCCGGGTCGTGGAGGTAGAGATACCCTTCCTCAGGGTCGATGGTTCCCACCGATCGCAGGAACGAGGCGGCGACCAGCGCACAGAGGGCGAGCGGAACCGTCGCGGCGGCGAGGAAAGTGAAGGGGCCGGCACCCGTGGCGAGCACTCCGGCCTCGGAGACGATTCGCCCGGTCACGATCAGGCCAGCGAGTACGGCCATCATGACGACTGTCCCGACGATCGCGTCCACGCCACGCTCGAGGGCTCGGCCGGTGGGGGCGGAATCCGAGAGCCGTGTGAGCGTGCTCGCGATGACGGCCGTGGCGGTGCCGGTGGCCGCGAGGACGAGGACGACGCCACCGACGAGAATGGCCGTACCGAGGCCCAGCGCCTGTACCGGCGTGACCGCGATGTCGAGGGCAGTGCCGGGTGTCAGGCCGACTGTCGGCTCACCGACGGCTCCCGCGAGCATGAACACGCGCCAGAAGACGACGATCGAAATAGCCGCGAAGAACGCCCCGACGCCGAGCGACCAGAGCACCCGCACCAGCCTCGAGGTCGTCGCGTCGACGCGCCACGTGACTGGCTCGGTCGCTCCCATTGGTACCCCATACTCGCCAGCGGGTAAATAAAGGGGGTTCGGTCTGCTGTCGGTTCAGGCCGCTCGAGGCGTGTGTGTCTTCGAGCCCTACATCGTCTTCAATCCGCTCCCCGTCAGCGGAACGACCACGTCGGCGTCCTCGTCGATGACGCCGTCCTCGCGGTATCGCCGAAGGGCTGCCGGGGCCACCGCACACGTCGGCTCGACGTAGAACCCGCTGCGGTGGAGTCGATCGAGGGTCGTCTCGAGGGCGTTTCCCCCGACGGTGATAGCGTCCCCGTCGGTGGCCTCGATGGCCTCGAGAATCTGGGTGCCACGTGCCGGTTCGGTGATCTGGATGCCGTCTGCGATGTCGGTCTTTTCGCTCGCGGTGCCGTTCGTGTCTCCACCAAGCGCAGCGACGATTGGGGCGTAGCCGGCGGCCTGGGCCCCGAGTAGGCGTGGCATTCGATCGACGATGCCGGCGTCGACGAGCAGTTTGAATCCGCGGTAGGCCCCGAGAAACAGCGTCCCGTGGCCGATCGGCATGACCACCGCGTCGGGGACGGCCCACCCGCGCTGGGCGGCCACTTCGAACGCGAAGGTCATCGTCCCCGCGTAGAACGCTGGATTCCAGGCGTGGGAGGCGTACCACCCCTCACCGGCCTCGACGGCGTCGATGCAGGCCGCGCTGACGTCCTCGCGGCTCCCCTCGACGCGAACCGGGCGCGCGTCCACCCGCTGGATGGCCATCAGTTTCGACTGCTTGACGTCCGCAGGCACGTAGATGTCGGCCTCGAGACCGGCCCGGGCGGCGTAGGTCGCGATGGCCGCGCCGGCGTTGCCCGAGGAGTCCTCGATCACCTTCTCGGCGCCGAGTTCCACCGCCCGCGAGAGCGTGGTCGTGGCCCCGCGGTCCTTGAACGAACCCGTCGGAAAGACGTACTCGAGTTTGAACTGCGCGTCCCACTCGGGAGCGTCGACCAGTGGCGTGAACCCCTCGTGGAAGCTCACCTGCTTGGAGACGGGAAGGAACTCGAAGAACGTCCAGAGCCCGTCGCTGGTGTCGAGTTTCGAGAGCGGGAGCGGCGTCCCCTCGGGGTGCGGCCGGGCCTCGAACTCGAGGGGATGGCCACACGCACATCGCCACGGTTCGTCCGGCCCGGCGGCGTAGGTCGCCCCGCAGTCGGGGCAGTAGAGATCACTCGGCATCTCAGATCGTGTCGACGTCGGTGCCGATCGAGCAGACGTACTCCCCGGTGGCCACCTGCGGGAGCCGACGGGTCCGCCAGAAGATGCCGTCGGTGTCGGCGTTCACCGTCGCTTTCGTCTCACCGAATGGCGTCAGGACGTCGAACAGGGGGTCACCGGGCGAGATCCGATCACCAAGTTCCGGCTCGAAGTCGATCAGCCCGCCACAGGGCGCGCCATACTGCTCGAACCCGGTCGCTCGGTCGAGGGCGACCGTGGAGGCGTCCCCGGTGAGGAAGCCGTAGTGACGAAGGACGTTGAACATGCCGGCGACGCCCTTCTCGATACTCGCCTCGTCCCAGCCGACACAGCCGCCGAGTTCGGGGTCGATCGTCGGGATACCCTCGTCGGGCGCGGCTCGGGCCAACTGGCCGTCGGGCCCCTTCTGGTCGAGGACGTGCCCACACTCGAGCCCGAAGACGCGAGCGAGTTCGAGACACTCGTCGTGGATGCGGTGGCGCTGGCCACAGCGCACCCGGACCTCGTCGATCATCCGGCTAGTCGACCCCTGGTGGAGGTCGACGACGAGGTCGGCCCGCGAGGCCACCTCGAATGTGGCGTGTGCGATCCGCTCGCTCGAGGTGCCCTCGGCCTCGCCGGGGTAACAGCGGTTCATCTTTGTCTGGTCGATCGGGTTGCGATGTTCGGCCACCTGGAAGGCGTGGTAGTTGACGATGCCGACCACGAGGATCGTCCCCGCGAGTTCGGCGGGGTCGAGCCGTGGGATCGTCCGGGTGAGGACGCCCACGCCGTTGAGTTCGTCGCCATCACTCGCTGCCTGCACGTAGAGCGTCTGGCCCGGCTGTGCGCCGTTGATCACGGCCACGGGGAGCCCGACCGGGCTGCCGTCTCGAGTTTCACCGACCTCGAGGCGTCCCGTGTCGATCTCGCCGGGTGACGCGCTCGCCGTCCCGAGCGTCGTCGTCATGTGCCCGACGAGGGGGGCGGTTACCTTTACTGGTTCGGTTGCTTTCCGGGTACTGGCTCCCTGGGGGCCCAGCTGTCGGTTGGTTCCAGTGTGTGGGGGCCGCCCGTTGCGTTCGGTTCCGGCAGTTCCGGCGGTTTCGGTGTCTGGGGCCGCCCGTTGCGTTCGATTCCGGGGGTCCCGGTCGGTCCCGAACGGCCCCGCTCGGCTCATTGGCTCCGTCCGAGGCGCTTTTGTCGACGCCGCCTGTAGACCGAGACAGCCGTGGCCATCACCGACAAGATCTACGTCAAGAACCACCGCCAACTCAGCTCCCAGCTCGAGACGAACATTCCCAAGGGGGCGTTCAAGGGTGCGACGCTGGACGTCCTCTTTCAGGGTGCGGGCCTCGAGAAACTCGACGACGCCACGCGTGAACGCGTCCTCGATTTCGCCACGGACTTTCTGGACTGTGGCTGCCAGCAAAATCCCTACTGTGGCTGCCCAGAGCGCAAATTCATGACGTACCTGCTCGAGTTGCGCGCACAGGGACTCGGGCCCGACGCCATCGTCGACGTGATGAGCGACGACTACATGGTGTACGCCTACGAGGGGGACATCCTCTCCTTTTTGGATAGCGGCGTGCGCACGCTCGAGGCTGCGGAGGG
>Ga0207421_10000939_pt1 | contig 37829 bp, 28 predicted proteins | sample SodLakKL_010_SED_4_FD_187542 | JGI IMG/M metagenome (GOLD analysis project Ga0207421, IMG submission 187542) | Alkaline sediment microbial communities from Lake Tanatar, Kulunda Steppe, Russia - 8KL_010_SED (SPAdes) (version 2) | ecosystem: Environmental > Aquatic > Non-marine Saline and...
GGACGGCGAAAATTTTAACCGCAGGAATACCTGGCGTATTTTGAGGATTAAAATTTGAGCCGGACGCAGAGATTGGCGAAAAAGACGGTTTTCGTTCAGGCACTATCTAAAAATCGTATCATCAACCAGTACTCCACGACCCCATGCGTCCAGGCATTTTTCGACCGGCCCGATAATATTGCAGAAGACGGCAACCTTTTTCCACACCAGGTACTGGTAATACTCGTCCTTGATGCCGCCGCAAATCACCTCATGGACCTTTTCATTCTGGATGATGTTGCACAACTCCTCCGCCGATGATTCGGGCAAAAGAAAATATTTCCGGTCAAGAATGCCGCCATCCTCCCCTTTTTCGGCAATAATGACTTCAATCGTCATGTCGAAGCGAAAAGATACCTGCTGATCCTGAACAGTTACCAGCACCCGCGTATTCCCGGGATATGAATAAGAGCCCATCATCTATTCCAGCCCATATTTTTTCATTTTCCGCCAGAGCGTGCTTCGCCCCCATCCGAGTACATCGGCTGCCCTGCTTTTTTTCCCGCGGGCTGAAACGAGCGCTTCAAGTATCATTTTTTTCTCAGTATCCTCCCAGGTGGCACCATTTGCATGGCCAAACGAATTCTGTCCCGGATGTACCACCGGCATCATTAACCCCGATCCATTGTCGCCTCCTCCGGCGCCTTCCACGACATAATCCGGCAGATCCTTTTCCGTTACAGTATCGGACCGGCAGACACTGACCGCATATTCGACAATATTTTTAAGTTCCCGGACGTTTCCCGGATAATGATAATCCATAAGAATACCAAGTGCTTTTTCGGAAAACCCCCCGATGGTTTTTGAAAAATTCTCAGCAACAAGGCGCAGTATATGCTCCAGCAAAAGCCGGACATCCCCCTCCCTTTCCCGAAGCGGGGGCAGCTGAAGCCGGATACCGCTCAGCCGGAATAAAAGATCGCTTCTGAACCGGCCTTGCTGTACCAACCGATCCAGCGGCTGCAGTGTGGCAGCGACAATCCGCACATTGACATCAACACCCTGGTGACTCCCCAGTGGGTATACGATATTGTCATCCAGAAAAGCAAGCAGCTTGCTCTGGAGACCGGAAGGAAGGTCGCCCACTTCAGACAGCAAAATCGTTCCATTATTCGCAAGCCGGAATCGCCCGGCCTTGCTTTCCGAAGCCCCGATAAAAGCGCCTTTCTGATGACCGAACAGCTCGGCGTCCAGCAGCGTTTCCGGCAGAGCCGCACAATTGACCTTTATGAAAGGACCTCTTGCCCGGTCCGAGTTCAAATGAATGGACTCTGCAATCACATCCTTGCCAGTGCCGCTTTCCCCCGTGATCAAAACAGGAGAATCGGCCCGGGCAACCATTGGCAGAATACTGAAAACTTTTTCTATCTGGGGACTGACGCCCACGAGATGTCCCGGGCGCCACCCGTAGTTGGCTTCATCACCGGTTTTGTGCTGGGCGCGCAGGTCCTCCACAATCTCCAGAAAACCAACCGCTTCTTCCGCTATATTTCTGACCGAGACCCGTGATATCCGAACCGGAATTTTCTGCATTTGCCGGGTTACAATAGAAACCGACGCCGTTGTTAACGCTTCTCCATCCTCTTCGATGCAGGGACACTGTCCGGAGCAAATACTGCTGCGAACGATGTTGAAGCAGGAAAGTCCCCTGGTCTCCGACACATCATATCCCGTCATTGCACTAAGCGCGCGGTTCATAAAAACAATCCGCCCGCGGATATCCACAAGCAATACCCCCCGCGGGATTTCATCGAGAACGGTATTGAGCGATACCGGGGACGGGAAAAGTCCATCAATTAAAGCCGAATCCATTTCGTCGCCCATAAGAAACCAAAATAAAGAATTTTTATGAAACCCCGGATGGTTATAAAAAAAGAGGGCGTTTCCGCCCTCTGTACATCAAAACAATAATAAACTTTTTAAAACAAAAAGGCAAGGCTGCTTTATCCCCCGATGACAACAATTCCTACAATATGAAACAAATCCTGAAAAGCCAGGCTATATCGTGCAGGCCTTGATCATGTCTGTAACCTCCTTAAAAACGTCCGTAAGCCGCAAAATTCCTACGATCTCACTGCCGCGGGTTACCAGGAGCGACTGGTGGTATCCGGCCAGTAGCTGAAGAATCGCTTCATTGAGCGTCGCTTCTTCCGATACGATTTCTCCCTGGGAGGGTGCATACATGACATTCTTTACTTTGAACGACGCCGCTTTTTCGCAGATATCCTGAAGGGGCTTTTTGAAAAGCCCGTAGTGCTGAATCATATCTTTCAGATAGGCCGTATTCATTCCGAATCGATCCAGCATTTTCAGCTTTTCGGTTCCCTCCAGTTTCGGCTCCAGCGCCTTCAGGATGTCAAACTGACTGACTTTACCGACAATCTTGCCGTTTTTATCATAAACCAAAATCGCCCTGTGCTGATAGCGGTTCTGATCAAAATTATCCTGGGCCTCTTCCAGCACCAAAACAGCCTCGGCCAGTGTAGCGTCCGTTGAAACAGTGGCGTAATCCTCCAGGGGCACCATCAGATCTTTTACCCGAATCGATTCCATACAATACCTCCTTTCCATAGCGTTTCATGACAAAGTCGGGGCAATCTTCCATATAATCCCCCATGACCAACAGGCCTACCTGCCAGGCCCGGAATAATGGCTCATCTCTTTTCCGCAACCAAACAAAGCGATTTTCCGGCTTGCCGCAGGCACACGGAAGCGGATGCTGAACGACACTCTAATGATGATAGACACCTGCTGACAAAGCAGATGCTGCAAAATGGGAAATCCCTGAGGGTTTCTGATTTTATAGCGGATTTAAAATTTGAAGCGTTCAGATAGGCCGCCGTCTTTGTATACGCAGTGCGCCATTAGCATCAGGCCGGGGAATCCGATAAGAAAATTCACCGGAAACCCGTTTCGCAACACCTCTACTATATATAATCATTACAGGAAAATTGTCATCACCCGCAAACCAAATGAGCGCCTGAAGCCGGCGAAAAACCGTTTCAGGCGGCAGGCCAAGGGTAAAATAAACCGCATGGTGAGTCAATAGGCAGGGGGAAGGGCAAGGGGGCTGATGAAACAGCCCCCGGAATGTCCAACCGGATATTACAGGTTACATGCCTTGATCATATCCGAAATCTTTTTAAAAACGTCCGTCAATCGTAAAACACCAATGATTTCCTTTTTCCGGGTCACCAGCAGCGACTGGTGATTTCCCAGCAAAAGCTGTACAATCGCTTCATTGAGCGTTGCCGTCTCATCGACAAACTCCCCCTGTGTCGGCGTATGCATGATATCGCTGACCTGCACTTCCGCAGCCCGCTTACAAATATCTTCTACCGGCTTTTTCAGCAACCCCAACTCATTTACAAGGTTTTTGACATAGTCCACGTTAATTCCGAGCTGGCCATCAAGCTCACTGAAATCGGGAGCCCTCGAATATTTCGGCTCCAGCGCCTTCAAAACGTCCATTTGACTGATCTTGCCCGCCACTTTTCCATTTTTACCATAAACGATAATCGCCCTGTGATGATACCGATTCTGATCAAAATCGTCCTGGGCTTTTTCCAGCGCCACAACCGCCTCGGCAAGCGTGGCATCTTCCTTCACTGTTGCATAATCTGCCAGGGGAATCATCAATTCCTTGACGGCAATAGACTCCATTTTCAACCTCCATCGGGTTCGGGTTTTTACGACCGGTATTTGTCGATTGTTTTGAGTTTCCGCAATACCGCTCCGGGGGATTCCGTTTCAATATCTTTCAAAAGCTCGTCCATCTCACGCATCTTGATACGATTCCGGTTCATAACCGTGTTTTTGTATGCGTCGATCAATACCTGCTGCAGCGTTTCAACTTCGCAGGGCTTTGCGAGGCAGGTATATATCTTGCCTGCGACTTCCACCTCATCCGGATTGAAAGTACCATGCCCCGTCAGTATTACAATCTCCATCCACGGGTATTCCTCTTTCAATCGCAGCATCAGTTCCCTGCCGTTCATACCAGGCATTTTCAAATCGACAATCGCCACATCAACGGGATTCTCCCGGGCCGCGACAAGGGCTTTTTCCCCGCTGTCGACCGCTATCACATTGAAATCGCGAAACTGCAGGCGACGCCGAATGGCGTTCAGCAGCACCTCCTCGTCATCAACGAGCAATACATTGATCTGTTTTTTATCCACAAAAATTACTTTCCCCAGGAATGATCCGGATACGCTCATGGGCCCGGCGCCGGAGCCGCCATGGGCCCATGAGCCTCCATTTTGTTTATTTCGTGAACCTGCCTTGAGAAAGGCCCGATTGATTTAGCCAGGCCACGGCAGCCATCGCCAGTACCCGAAGATAACCCAGCCCCACATGACGAGCAGGGAAAGCCCCAGCATGATTCCGCCGTGCTTGAAAAAATCACCCATGGTTACCAGCTGCTCGCCGGTATCATAGTCCCTGCCCAAGGCAAAGATAAGCGCGTTGTTCGGCGTGCCGATCACCATGGCATGCGCAAACGACGATGCGAACGATGCCGAAAGACCCACCATGACCGGGGATATTCCCGCTATGGTCGCCATGGGGATGACAACGGGACCGATGGCCGCAACCGCGGCGCCGTCGCTCATGAAGTTGGTGAGAACCCCCACAAACGTCGACACGGCAATGCTCAGGCCGGCGCCGGTGCTGGTCAGAACCGTCGGCAGCGTGGCCACGAAAATATCCGCGATCCACATGGCCGCACCGGTGATCGCCAGGCCGTAGCCCATGGCGCTGGCCGCGGCATAAAGCATGACAACATCCAGGTGAATGCTGTTGATATCCTTCCAGCGCAGAATGCCGAGGATATTCAGGGCCACCAGGGCAAGCAGAACGGGACCGCCCATACCCAGAACACCACTAAGAGCGGACCATGCAATTATAAGCAGCACCAGGACCACGGCGGTCTTGTATTCGTCTGTGGTCATTTTGCCGATCTTGTCGGATTCCCGCTGCACGGCCGCAGAAATGTTGATGTCCTTGGCGATTACCTTATTGCGGCCCCAGAAATACCAGTACATGCCCACGATAAGGGCCATTACCGGAACAAAGGGCAGTCCATACATAACCCACTGGCCGAAGGTTACGTCAATTCCGTAATCACTCAGAAACCCGATCATGATAACGTTGCGGCCGCCGGCTGCCGGTGATCCCGGACCACCCACGTTGCACGCAAAATTGAGCGTCAGCATCATCATAAGGACCAGGGCTTTGTCACGGGGGATGCCGCCCGCCTTGACCGAACCCATGTAAACCATCATGAATACCGGCGCAAGAAAGGCAATAATGGCATGCTCCGAGAGAAACGAGGCGCTCACGGCCACCATGGGCGCAAAAATCAGGCCCAGGCGGAAGAGATTCGTGGAAGGCTTCAGCAGCAGGATGCCGATCCGCCGATCCAGTCCCGTCTTGGCAATGGCCGCGGCCATGGAAAGCACGCCAAAGATGAAAAACACGGCATCCGTGGCATAGGCCTTGGCCACCCCGTTGGGCGGGAGCACCCCGAACCAGTACATGAGCACGCCCACCAGAAGGGCGGCAATGCCAATCGGCACGGCCCCGGTGGCCCAGAAAAGCGCGGCCACCATCAACACCCCGATCATGATCTGGGCTTTTTGAGCCGTTTTTTCCACCACCTGCTCATCCGGAGCGATCCCGGCCGTATTGGCGTAATGCTCCGAGACCGTTGTGCCCTCCGTCATGTTGCGGTACTCCGAATACCCCATGATCATCTCGTCCTGGGGACCGCCGCGTTCAGCCGACAGCAATTCGATCATACGGTCGGTGGGCGCCATGAAGTACATCATGCAGAACAAAAGCAGCCCGATGATCATTATTCCGGGTCGTCGCCCCTGTACGCCGATAAGCCAGTTTTTAATCGTCGGCCTTTCGATATGGGGAATTTCCTGCCGCGCCTTGGCGTAGCGGAATTCCTGACGGGCCCCCTCGATTTGTTCCACCATGTCTTCAATGGCGGCGGGCTTCTGCATGTAGGCGAAAACATCGTGCTTACCCGTAAGCCGCGCGGTTTCAACGCTGCCATGCCCGGTCAGCATGATAATCTGGACTTCCGGCCGGATTTTTTTCAACTCGCGCAATGTGGTGATGCCGTCCATGTCCGGCATTTTCATGTCCAGCACCACCACCTCCGGGTTTTCATGGCGAACGACCTTGATCGAATCCTCCCCGTTGTCCAGATCGATCACTTCGTACCCTCGGGCCGAAAGCCGCTTTGCCATGGTGGTCCGAAACTGATCCTCGTCGTCTACAAGCAGGATCTTTGGCTTTTCATCCGTCTTGAATTTACCATTTTCAGTCACCATCTACCTCCGTTGTGAATGGGTTATCATTGATCCATAAACTGTATTCCTGCTACCTTCCGTATTTTTCCCTATCTTTATAGCCCCTATTACAGCCCCTATTAAGCCATCCATGCTTGACGGCTTCGTAAAAAGTCCAATATCTGCGTTGCGCGTCATCTCTCAGAATCTCACGTACGACTAAGCACGCTCAATTCTTCGATATTTCGCGCGCCTTGATCTTGAACTTTTTACTTTGCCGTCCAAAAGGCCGATATCTGCGTTAAATCGCGACTTTTTACGAGTGCATCATGCTTGGCACATTATCGCCGCCTTCATCTACCGACCGGCCCGGCAGGGGAAGAAGCATCGTGAATGCCGTCCCCTCCCCCGGGGCACTCTGTACCTTGATGCGGCCGCCAAACCCCTCGATGATATTCAGGCAGATCAAAAGGCCGAGCCCTGTACCTTTGCCAACTTCCTTGGTGGTATAAAACGGCATGAATATTTTTTCGAGCTGATCCGGGTTCATTCCCATGCCGGTATCGGCGATGGTTATTTTTACGCAATTATCCGCAGACGCCGTTCTCAGGATAATGCTGTCCCCTTCTTCCACCGCGTCTCCCGCATTGTTCAGCATATTCAGAAACACCTGCCGCAACAGGTCCGGGTCGACATATATTTTCGGCAGATTGTCTGCATATTCTTTTATCAGGTGAATTCCGGAAACCTTGAACTCCTGCTCCTTAACGCCGGATATCGCCTCGTCCAGCAGGTAGTTGATGTCGCTTTCAACGAGTTGGGGCTCCGTCTTTCGGACAAAACTCAGTATTTTCTGGGTAACCCCCTTGGCCCGGCGGACCCCCTTGTCGATTTCATCGAGTTCTTTCCGGATTGCTTCAGGAGAGGCATCCAGTCCCATTTCAGGATCAAGCATGTCTCTTATGACGCCTGCTTCGGACTCGATAATCGCCAGCGGATTGTTGATTTCATGCGCCACCCCCCCGGCAAGTTCGCCGACCGAAACCAGTTTGTTGGCATGATACAGCTGGCTTTTCAGATCGATCCGCTCCTGTTCCAGAGACCGGGCTTTGCTGATCAGGAGGTTGACGACAAACCAGATAAAAATCATGATCGCCAGCACCAGCAGTGCAGAGCCGATAATCAGGGTATTGCGGATGGCATACATCTCCTCGAATGCGACGCTCTCCGGCTGCAGCATTACCAGGCACCACGGCACCTCCTTCAGCCAGGTATAAGAAGCCAGCATGGTGCTGCCTTCCCAGTCGATAAAAGTAACATCCGCCTGACGCCCCCCCCCGGGAACATACCGGGCCGGCTCCAGCAGATCTCCAAGCTCCTGGTCAACCACCTGGTAAATCCCCTCCCGGTTCACCAGAAAACCCTTTGCCTCTTTACCGTGGCTGGCCGTTTGTACAAACTCCTGGAGTTTATCCGGATACACGCTGGTACGGATCACGTAGGCCCGGTCTCCCACCACACGTTTTACGCCGACGGTGAAATGGGGCTCCCTGCGCAGCCCGAGATAAAGGTCCGTTATGATATAGTTTTCCTGCTGCTCCAGGAGACTTTCATACCACGTTTCGTCACTGTAATCCTTGTTGAGCAGGTTCGGATAGGGGCCGGCATACCCCTTTTGAATGCCTTCCGGATTGATCAGGCCGACATCCACGAAAGCATCGTCTGTCCGAATCAGGCTCTCCAGGTAGGCCTCCATTTTTTCCTGGTCCGGGGTGAGGGAGAAGTACTCTTTGTGGAACAGATTAAAGACGTTGACGATCTTTTTCTGCATGAAAAGATCGATTGAATTTTTCTGGCTTTCCGCCACGGCAGCGAGCTGGAGCTTGCTGCTTTCTTTCATGCTTTGATTGAATTTATATCCAAAATAGAGACTTAAGGCACCAACGGGGATCAGGTAGGTAATAAACAGACAAATGAGAATACCGTGTTTGAGCCAACGGTAGTAATTTTTGGAAGAAACCTGGTGAAAAGTTCCTGTCCGCTCAGCCGGCACTTTACCACCCTGGCTTTTCGGGGCTGAACTTTCGTATCGGGCATTTTTGTCTGCCATGCATCATCCAGACGCCAGGGTTGCAAGAACACTTACATCGTAAGCACACGCGGAGGAATAAATCCTTTCACCTTAAACCAGACTTTTCAGGCCTTGTCAATATGAATCAAAACGGACCGTCACGTTTCATGAACCATACAATGACTTTCTTTTCGGCAAAAAAAAACCGGGAGCGGAAAAACCGCCCCCGGCCGGAAAAAATGGCACAAATACTATGTTTTTATAGTCGGTTTATGAAAACCCGATCAACGGCCAGTATACCATCACGCTGATCGCGCATACCAGAAGCAGAAAAAGCGCCCATGGCACCGCGTACTTGACGAACTGTCCCTGGGTAAAATAACCGGTGCTGTATGCGATAATGGTTGGCGGGCATCCAATGACCAGCATGATAAACGAAGAGGTCATCGGGGCCAGCAAGGCAACGGCCTGGGGCGACATGTTCATCATGTCGGCCATGGGCAGGGTAATGGGAAGCATCAGCGCTACGGCGGCTGAATTGCTCATGAGACTGGACAAAAACGAACCGAAGAATCCGAAGCCGAAATACACGATAAACTCGTGCCGACCATCCAGAAGAGGCAGCAGCGCCTCCGCAAGATAAATCCCCGCACCGGTGTCAAGCATTGCGACACCCAGGGAGACGCCCGCACCGAAAACAATCCACGACTCCCACGGAAACTTGTCGCAAATCGCCTGAAACGTAATAAATTTAGGTGCACAGAATCCCATGATCGCCAGCGCTGCCGGAATGGAGACATGCCAGCCGGTCACATCACCCGCAAACCACAAAATAAAGGTGGCGGTAAAAACAACGACCACGCCGAGCTCCTTGAAGGTCATGGGTCCCGGATACTCCAGCTCAACCCCCTCCAGCTCCTTTTCTTTCGGACGAAAGACAAACCACAGCACAGCCCAGGTCCCAAGGGCGGTCACAATGGCGATGGGCGCCTGAATACCGATGTATTTCATGAACCCGATCGTAATGGCTTCGGCAAACTGGGGCGACTCCTCGGTAAAACGCTCCAGTATTTCCAGTGCCAGCGGGTTCCGGCCGCCACCGAGCAGGGTCGCGAATCCGCCCGCGGATGAAGCCATGGGAATCAAAAGCATGAAAAACATGGGAAGCCGGTGCCCCTCACCCGGCCTCATCCCCATGGCCATAAAGACCGGGACGAATGCAAACACCATGATCACTGTAACGGTAGCGTCATGGAATATGCTTGCGGTTAAAGTGCAACCGATGGCCAGGATGAAGCTGAGCCGCTTGACTTTGGTCCCGGCAAAATTCAACAGATGGTACATGATCCGCTTGGCCAGGCCGACTTCGTTCAGAACCACGCCGAACATGATGATCATGAGAACGAACATGACCGCCGGGCTGGCAAAAGGCGCCCATGCATCCTGGGGGGTCTGGATGTTGAACACGATGAGCCCTGCTCCGACCAGCAGCGCAGTCACGCCGATGGGAAACGCCTCGGTGACAAACAAAATCACAATCGTTGTCAGAAGCGCAAGTAGCCTGTGCCCTTCCGGCGTGAGGCTGTCGGGAGTGGGCAGCATCCAGACAAAAAGGCCCATGGCAACGGCAATCACCGCCTTGATAATAATGGATTTCGCACTGGCTTCATTGTTTATCGATTCAACTTCAGCCATTAATCATACCTTTCTCGTAAGATAGTGCACAAAAAAACCGGGAGTACCCGCCCGGCAAACCTGATCACGACGGCAACTGACACTCTGCCGTTATTTTTCCGGAAATAAAGTCGTATACATCTGCAAATACCAGCAGACCCACCAGCTTACTGCCGTCCATCACAAAAAGGGAATCATGACGACCGACCACATACAGGTGAAGGGCTTCGTCCAGATAGCTATCCACCGAAATCTGGTGCCCTTCCCCGGGAAGTGTGAGAAAATCCTTGATCCGGGTGTCCTGCGCCGTCCGGCAAAGGTTTTCCAGTGGTTTATCCCAGAGCACTTTCTGCTGCTTCATGGACTGTATTACATAAAGCGCATCCTTGAACCGGAGTCGGTTGGGGTCGATGATATTGCTGTAGCGCGGCTCCAGTCCCTGGATAAGATCCATGGGAGAAAGCTTACCGACAACATGGCCGTTTTCATCCTCAACCAGAAGAACCCGGTATTTTGTTTCACCTGCCTGAAATTTTTCCCTGGCCTTTTCAAGCGCGGCATGCGCCTCTATAAACGTGGCATCAACGGAAATGCTATGAAACCCGTCCAAACCAACCATCAAGTCCTTTACAGGCATTTTTCCAGGCATAACCCCTCCTTAATATTGAGGATCAAAAAACATGTACTTCAAACTGAATCGCCCTCAGAAAACCGGTTCAACCGCTATCGCCAACGAATGGCCCTTATGAAGCAAGATGAAACATTATTCAAAAACACCTTGCCATGTCAACAATCAATTTTGTTTCACGCCCATTTTTATTTTTAAAAACCATATGATACATATAACAACATCATGAAACGCTACTAAAAACATTCCGGTATTGTTTCCTGACCTCCCGCTTCAGCAGTTTTCCGCTTGACGTTTTGGGCAAATCGTTTACGAATATGACCTTCCTGGGAACCTTATGGGAAGAAAGGTGCTGCCTGCACAACTCGACAATCTCTTCCTCGCGGATGTTCGCGCCTCTTGCCGGAATCACCACAGCGATGGGCACATCCCCCGCCTCCTCCGGATGCGGCACCCCTACAATGGCCACTTCCCTGACGCGCTCATCCCGGTAAACAACATCCTCAATCTCCCGGGATGCAATGCCTTCATTCCCCGTTCGCACAACATCCCGCTTCCGGTCGATAACCGCCACCCGGCCCCTTTCATCCAGCTCCCCCTGATCGCCCGTGTGAAACCACCCGCCTCTCATTGCATCATCGGTTCTGCCCGAATCACGGAAATACCCCATCATCACATGAGGCCCCCGCCCGCAAATTTCCCCTGCCCCGCCCGGCTGAGATACCGATGCTTCATTATCCGGCTCCAGGCGCATTTCCATGTTCAAACCGCACCTTCCCACGGAAAGAGCCGTTTCTGCTGCATCCGGCTCCTTTAAAATCGAATGAAATGATGCAAGCTCGGTCTGCCCGTAAAAGCTATATACCCCGGCACCCGGAAATCGCCTTTTCAGCTCCTCCAGCAATTCTACCGGCATGGCGGACGCACCGCAGCAAACCTTTTTAAGGCTGGAAAGATCATATCCGCCGAAATCCGGATGACGAAGAATGTCAATCCACAGCGTTGGTGTTGCAAACAACATGGTCGCTTTATATGCCTCGATGGCTTTCAGGATTTCATTGATATCCGGGCCCATCAGCACATTGGTTCCGCCGATATAAAAAACCGGGTTTAAAAATGCGTCCCGCTGCATGCTATGATAAACGGGAAGCGCATTGATGCTGACATCCGATGCATCATAATTCCCGTTGATGATGCAGCTCATGTATCCGGCAATCAATGCCTGGTTGCTCATTACAACCCCCTTGGGCCCGGCCTCGGTGCCGCTTGTAAAAACCATCTGGCAGGGCTCCTCGATCCGCAGGATCGTGTCGGGCTCCGTATCCGGGTATTGGCGGTGCCAGGCATCGAACTCCGTGAACCTTTCATCGGGCGGAAGTTGCCCCATCCCCTGCCCGGACCATATCAGGGCCTTCACATAAGGCATTGCCCGATAGCTTCCGCGTATCAGGTCGTAGAGAGAATCCTCCACAACAAGGACCTTGCTGCGGCAATGATTAATACAATTATGGATCTCGGATCCGGAGAGCATATAGTTTAACGGCACATAGACGGCGCCGGCCTTGCAGCACCCGATCCAGGCCAGTATATGATGGAGGGTGTTGTGCGCCAGGACCGCCACACGGTCAAATTTTTCAACCCCAAGATCGATCAGTGCATTTGCAGTCCGGTTGCATGCTTTTTCAAGCGCCGTGTACGACACGCAGCTACCCTGAAAAATCAGGGCGGTTTTCTCCGGGTAATGATAGGCGTTTCTACGGATCATATCCGCAACCACCCACCGGTTGGCGCGATTGTAACGATCAGCCAGAAAATCAACACCCTCCCGGCTGAAAGCGTCAAAAGAAGACGGATCGTTCCCCCTGCCTGTCTGCATTATCGAAGCCCTCCTGATATCCAGCACTATTCTAGTTTCATACCACCGGGTATACGAAATTCCTGCATAAACCGATCTACGGCGCAGGCATTTCGTTTTCCGACAAAAAACCGGTGTTGGTTCATCATATATACCCGATAGCATAATCATTGCAAACAATTCAATGCTTCCCGACCCCTTTGACCTGATCCGAATACCCGGCGAAGTACGCAAATCCTTCTACAACGACCTTGACTCTCCGTGGAAACAGGAGTAGAAATGTAGAAAAGACTCCTCCGCTGACGCAAACCGGGCTGCTGCCGAGTAAGTGCACAATGCATAGTGTCCGTACCATACCGGAATTAAAAAAGGCCTTGAAAAACAAGAACGCATTGCCTGATGGCGTACAAGGAACAGGAAAACAACTCCGGAAAGAATTTTATGGATCCGTCAACCAGAGAATTGGCTCACGAGATGAACAGCATACTGGCCATTATCCGGGAAGAAGCTGGATGGATAGAGGATATCCTTGGCAGAAAAGACATGCACAATCTTGCAAACTACGGGGAGCTTACACGCTCGCTAACCGAGATCATCCGGCAGACACTTTGCTGCAAGGAAATCGTTCAGGGGTTGCGCAGCTACCCTTCCGCTGACAAAGTGCCCCGGCAGACGCGGCACGACCTGAACAACCCGCTTGCGGTCATCCGTGAAGAGGCCGGGTGGATGCAGGATCTTCTGGGAAAAAACGATATAATAAAAAACGCGGATAATGATGAACTGACGAACTCTTTATCTGAAATCAAAAGACAGGCAATCCGTTGCAAAGAAACGACACAATGCATTGGAAGGGGTTCCGGGGACCCGGAATAGCCCCTGCCCCGGGCATTCCTCGAGAAATGTAAGGCAATACCATTAAAGGGGTGTGCCGGCTATCCCGGCACACCCCTTTAATGGTATTGGTCATTTATCGGGAAAAAAGATTTATCCGGCAAAATAATCCAGGATAAGCGGGTATATATAAAACAAAACGATTAAAACAGCGGCGCTCAGCGGCCAGAACCACCAGTTCTTTATAAATTGCGGATCCCAGGTGTTTTTACCCCGCGGCAGGTTGTGCAACGGCTTGAGCATCTGATACACAGGGTCTGTATTTTTGCCGCCATCTTCTTCAGGAGACGGATCTTTTACTCCGCCTTCAGGTTCAACGCCCGCATCCGTTTTATTTTCTGCCGAATCCCTTTTCTGGTGCATTACGTTTCCAAAACATCCCTAAAATGTGTACACAGTATGCCCGCCTGCCGTGAGTGTCAGAACCGGACCGATTTTTCAAGCTTGTCAAGCCGGCTCCGCTCTTCAGCTTTTTTCAATCTTTCGTCCCGCTCATTTTTCACTTCAAAGGCACCGTTGATTTTTAAAACCAGGTTGTCGATTTCACAAGGCTTCATGAGATAATCATATGCGCCGGTTCGCATTCCTTCGATAGCCGTATCAACGGTTCCGTGGCCGGTCAGCAGAACAACCTCGATACCGGGGTTCGATTTTTTGATTTCTGTAAGCGTTTCTATCCCGTCCAGCCCCGGCATCTTGATGTCCAGAACAATAATATCGACGCTGTTTTCCTTTACATAATCAATCGCTTCCATGCCACTGCCCAGATCCGCCACCTCAAAACCCTTTTCCCTGAGCCTTTTGGCAAGGGTTGTACGGAATCGTTCTTCGTCGTCCACCAGAAGCAGCCTGGGCCCGCTTTTTTGTCGACTATACATCTCATCCCCCTTTACGTGGTTTTAAAAATGACGCTTTCGTAAAACGCCCGATGCCTGCCCATTAATTAGTGCCTGAGCGAAAACCGTCTTTTTAGCCATTTTCTGTGTCAGACTCAAATTTTGAAGCATTCGCAAAACGTCGCGATCTGAAGGCTTTGTAAAAATTCCAACATCCGCGCCGACTCGAAAAATCCCGGGAACATAGGATGTGCTGACGAAGGAAGCGCATCATAAACGTCATTCTCTCGTGGGATTTGTTGCGGCGGTGTTTAAACGATGCGCTTCCTTCGTCAGCACATCCTATGCCCTCGACAAAAAAATCCCGATTTTCGTTCAGCCACTAATTCGGATCACCCTTAAAAAGAATATATTTTGCAAAACATTGCCGGTCAAGGAAAAAGACTTTCTGCCGTCATGAACGAAAAACGGCTTGCAGTGGTTTTGTCAATGGCAGCCGGTCTGCAAAACAACTATCTTCTCCATCTTGTTAAATTATTGCAAAAACAATGCCTGAAAATCAAGAACGCAATTAAGTGGCTGTATCCGCATTCCAAAGGCCGGGTTCAAAACGAAGCCAAACCCGGGGAGTCATTCATTCCCGCATCTGTCATTTTCCTGTGCAACCTCGTTGCTTACACCTGTAACCGAATACCGGACACTTTCTGCCCTCCGGGCCCACTGAAAACAGGACCGCCCCCTGAAACCGGCGCCTCATGAATTCATCCCCCGCTCCGATCACCCGGCACCGCGTGCGTATTACCGGGAACAAGGCCATCAGGCAAACCTGCTTAACGAAACGATGGCATGTACATTGCATTGCAGACAATAAAAGCCCCTTTCTCCAAACCCATAACAGGAGATAGCTTTATGGCGGTCAATTTTCGCATTCAGCGCCACAGGAAAAACGATGAGCTTCACCTGAACCTGATCGGCGATTTTGACGGCAGTTCCGCGATGGAGCTGCTTCATGAACTTCGCCGGCATGTTGGCAAAGCCCGAAAAATATACGTACATACCTGTTTTGTATCCTCCATGATGCCATTCGGCGAAGAGGTATTCAAAAAACAGTTCCGCCTTTCGGGCAAAAATCCGGACAAACTGGTTTTCACCGGTCGCTACGGAAACCGGATGGTATTTCAGACATGTGCCTGACGCGCAGACAAACCGAAACCTTACCCGGCAGCACAGGAAATGGGCCGTATACTTATATTGGATAATCAGCCGTATCGGCGGGAAAAATTGTTCCGCTATCTTCAGGACGCAGGCTATGAGAGCGCCGCTGCAGGGGCGTTGGAACACATTGATCCGGAGGACATCTCCGGCATAGACCTCCTGCTCATCAATTTCCACCCCGATGCGGAGCGCACATGGGACGCATATTTCCTCGTCAGGCAGCTTCACCCGAATCTACCTGTCGTTGTCTATGCGGAAAACAACTACCAGGCATTCAGAAGCCTGAAACAGGTGGCAGATTCCATTTGCAGAAGAGCAACGGAAGGCGGATGCGATTCCGGCCGGTGCTTTCGCCGGTTTTGACCGGTTCAAAAAAGCATTGGCGCCGTCCGGGTTTCAGGCATGACTGACAACGGTGACCGGCTTGAAAAACGCCATGACCCAGATTTTTTCCCGCTTCTTTTTTGACACGCGGGACCATGAACTGCTTTCGATCGTAAACGAAATGGTCGAAGGAGACAAGTCCGCTTTTCATGAACAGCGGCGCTTCTTCCACCAGCTCCATCCGCGCGGGATAAAGGAAATGGCCGAGTCCAGGGGGCTTAGAATCGCATATGCGGTGGCCCACCTTCTCGAATCCCTGGACACGGGCGAAGTGTCCAAGCGCATATGCGCCCTCAGGGCGCTGCGCGACGAGGTTTTGTGCAGTACGGACCAGGATCTGCAGATGAACACCGCCCGCGTTTTGATCGAAATCATGAAGGACCTCGTGCGGGCAACCGGCAACTATCCCCGCCAGCTTGAACTGGCGCATGATTTCCGCCTGGCGGCTTCGGGCAAGCCCCGGATTGTCCGCTTTTTCCTGAAAAAATACCGGCTGCTGGAAATGCCGGAAGAATGGAACCATCTTGCCTTTGATGACCATGTGCATGACGCCAACACCAAGGGGCGAAAATCTGCGACCCACCTGATCATGGATGCATGGATCAAGGGAATCCGAAGACTGCGGGTAATCTACTACAACTTTATCCGCCCGGACAGCGCCTCCGAACTCATGGAAGCAGCGGCCGTAATGGGAATCGAGGTCCGCATCGGCATCGAGTTTTCGGTTTCCTTTTACGACGGATTTGCACAGATCATATGGGTTCCCCGCGGATTTGCCGATGCCGGCGATTTCATCCGATTTTTATCGGACGATGCCGTAGACGCCCTCATGAACGACGGGGGTGAGGTATCGGATTTTCAACGCAACCAGGTACTCGGCGTCCTGGAAACCTTTAATCGGGTTCACCGGCCCCTTATCGCCGAAAAATTTGAAATCGACCTTCCGGAACTCGAGGTTGCCGAATTTCTCTCCGGAATCGACAGCGGCCAGGCATCCCTGCTCCACCTGGCCAAATTCATCCACCGCAAACTCATGCCGGCGTTTCAGGCGAAAACCGAAACACTGCAAACAGTTTACGAAAGCTGCGAAAATGAGGAAAAAAGCCGCATCGAAGCCGTTATCCGGGAAATGGACCGCTTTGACATGGATGCCATCCATGATGTTTACCTGAAACCGGCGTTCGAAAAACAGCCGACGGAAGAACCGCCGGCCCTGATGCGCTCTTCGGCGCAGGAATTGATCGAACGGCTGGACCGGCTCCGGTCCGGCTATCGCATCACCCTGAACCTGACCCACATGAAGGTGGAGGATGTACTCGAGATTCTGTATGACTGCAAAGGGGTCATTACGCGCCTGGAAATCTTTAACCTCAAGGATCATGCCGACGGGATGACCGGGCATATCCCGGCGATCCACGAACTACAGCAGTCCATCAACACCGGCAACGTTATCCATCTGAAACGGATTATCACCGATATCATCCGAAGACTCGAGGCCGACCCAGAACCTGCCGCTAAAGCGCGCGTCCGCAAAATCAAAGAAATCCTGGCGGACATCGGGTCTTTTAAAGCTATGTATAAAAACAAATCGATCAAGGGCCGGATCGGCAGTGATTCAACGGGATATTCGCCACGGCTCTACGGAATGGGACTCGCCGTTCTGGACTCCCTGCCGCGGCGGGCCCGGAAACAGGTATTACGGGAACATGAAATGCCCCGCCTCGTTATCCCGTTCCATGTGGGCATTTCCTTCCGGGAAACCTGCCGTCTGGACAGCAGCCCAACCGGCTTCTTTTCTTTCCTGGCAGAGCAGGTGCGAAAAATACCGGGATGCCGACATTTCGGACTACCCTGCCACGAAGAGTGGGTTGCCCGGGTGGATTCCATCCGGATGTCAGAAAAGGGCAATATCATAACGCTGGGGGGAGTAAACAAGGAAGCGTCAAACAACCTCGTTCCGGAGCCAAAGCCCGAAAAAACGCAGCCGCGCCGTCAGCCGTGGCGTTACCTGCAAACCCGATGGAAAAATCTGTTAAAGCTGACTGCCGGATTCCTGCCCGCATTTTTCACTTTTCTGCTGACCCATGAATGGTGGGTGCTCATGTTTTTCGGAGCATTCCTCTGGTTCGGCATTACCGGGATCCGAAACATTCTTCAGGCCGTTGTCGCAGGCGGCGGCATCCACCGATCCTCCCTGCTGCGCTGGAATGATTATATCAGTTGGGAACGACTGGTTGACTCGCTCATGCTTACCGGCTTCTCCGTCCCCCTTCTCGACTATCTTGTCAAAACGGTGATCATGGACAACGGGCTTGGTGTAACGACAGAGACCGGCCCCCTGATTTTGTATTCGACCATGGCGCTTGTCAACGGGATCTACCTGACCGGCCACAACCTTTTCCGCGGCCTTCCGCGGGAAACGGCGTTTGCCAATTTTTATAGAAGCGCCCTGTCCATCCCCGTTGCTTACGCATTGAGCCGTTCACTGGGCGTTTTACTGGCTTTTGCCGGGGTGACGGGTGTCAGCATGATTCTGCAGAGCTGGGCTGCAGTGATTTCGAAATTTTCTTCCGACCTGGTTGCCGGTTTTATAGAAGGCGCGGTCGACCGGGCAAAAAATATCCGGAACCGGGTAAAGGATTACCAGCAGCGCATGAACCAATTTTCGGAGGTATACGCGAAACTGGAAATGCTTTTTCCCGAAACCGATGTCCATGAGATGCTCGAAAGACCCCGGCAATGGTTCGAATTACCGGATCCGGCCTTAAAGGACCTGCTCCGGATCATGATCATCAATGCCCTGGATCTTTTGTACTTCTGGATGTATCAGCCGCGGGCCAGGACGGCTTTTTCCAGCCTGCTGGCGAATATGCCGGCGGAACAGCGCCGCGTCATTATCCAGGCCCAGAAAATCCTCGGCATGGAAAGGGAAATCAGCCAGATGTTTATCGACGGCATCGCCGGACGGAATTTCTCAAGACCTCTTGCATTTTATCTCGCGCAGTCCGGGAACTATCTCGATGCCGTTGACCAGCTTAACCAATCGATTGAAAGCATTATGCCCCCCAAAAAAAGGAGACCCTGCAATGAATAATCAAAACAAGCTGCTGGTACTGCTGGACGGGTCCGAACGCGCACTGGATGCCATACGATATATCGCATCCATGAAAAACCTGACATCCATGAGTGTTGTTGTACTTTATAACGTATATGCCCATCTCCCCCAGGGGTATCTCGATATGGAAAGACAACCCGAAACCCATGAGGAAAAAACCCGGATCGACTCCTGGCGCAATCTCCAGGAAACGGGGCGAATGCAGTACATGAAGCGTGCCGAGAAAATGTTGAAAGACGTCGGCATCGCAGACGTTGAAATCCAGGTGCGAAAAATCGTCCGGGGCGTTGCCAGGGACATCCTGGCGGAAATCCATGAAGAGTATCTCGCTGTGGTAATGACAAAGCGCGGAATGGGCCTTCTCGCCGGTCTTCCCGTCGGCAGCGTCGCCAACAAACTGCTGCAGAACATATCCGTTACGCCGGTGATCCTGGTTGCCGAAGGCGCGGATCCGAAGCGGCTGCTACTGGGCGTTGACGGATCCGAGAATTCCATGCGGGCGGTTTCCTTTGCAGGCAAGGTACTGGACAGCGGACATACCATCGAATTGGTTCATGTTATCAGAAACACGCCCGACCCGGATATCATGATGCCTCAGACGGATATCGAGCGCATAAAAACCGATATGGAAGCAACCTTTGAAAAAATGCGGGAGGAACTCATAAAAAAAGGAATACCCGCCGAAAATATATCCCAGGAAATCATTGAGGGCGAGTCCAGCCGTGCGGGAGCCCTCCTCCTGGCAGCCGGCCGGAACGGCTGTGGCACGATTGTTATCGGAAGGAAAGGTCTTTCTATGACCCGAGACTTCTCCATGGGACGGGTCTCTACCAAGATCACCCAGATGAGCAGCAACCATGCGGTATGGATAGTATAGGCCAGTCTGCCATGCGCAAGCAGCCATCATAAAACTTTTGCATGAATCTCCAAAACAGCCTCGACAATCATTAGAAACATCTTGTCTATCCTTTTTCGGGCCGCGGGGGTAATCCCGAAACCGGGGCCAAAGGCGTCCCCCTGAACGGAAAAAACCCACGCCGGCAGCTTTTTGTAATACGATGACCGGGCCAGACCAACAATGGATTCCGGATTCAGAAAATCCGTTTTTACATGGTTTTCAAGCGCTTCTGGCAGAACACGACTGCAGCGCCACCCCCCTTCCAGAACATCTCCTGTGGCAACAACAAAAATAACCGAATGCGCATACTTTAACTCCATGGCAATTTCCGGGCTCAATCGGGGTTTTGTCAGAAACCGGAAACAATCGGAGACATGGAGTACGCCCGCCAACCTCTCGACAACAAACGGCCCGATTCCGTCATCCCGGCGCTGTTTGTCGCCACAACCGACAATCAGTATCCGGGCCGCTTCCGGTCCGTGATTGTCCTGGTTTTGCTGACGGCTTACAGGAATGTTCATCGGGCGCTCCTCCATCCCGCTAACAACCATCAAGGTCAAGCTTCAGTTCATATTCCCGGCTGCCTCGGTGTTGCTTTATGTCAAACCCCATTTTTTCCGCCATCGCCAGCATCTTGGTATTGCCGGGCAGAACGATCGCCCACACGGTTTTAAAGCGTTTCTCGCGGGCAAAGGCCAGGCAGCGTTTCAGCAGCGCGGCACCGATCCCCTTACCCTGCCACTGATCGGCCACTACCACAGCGAACTCGGCGGATTTCCGGTTTCCTTCAGTCATGATCCGGCTGACCCCCAGCATTTTCTCCCCGCCTTCGGGTGATGGTGCGATCGCCACAATGGCGATCTCCCGGTCATAGTCGATCTGGGTATACCGGGCAAGCATGGCGGGCGGGAGCCGCTTGATGATATTAAAAAAACGGTAATAGACACTTTCCGATGACAAGGCATTGAACATCTCTTCCAGCAGGGGGGCATCTTCCGGGCGAATGGGACGAAGCGTCAGCCGTCCCACGCCTTCAATTTCCACTTCTTCTTCGTATTGATTCGGATAGGGGCTGATAACGAGATGGAAAGGGGATTCCGTTTCAGGCAGAGCGACCACCGCCCGGGCATCCGCGACAACCACCCGGCCGTTGTCCACTGCCAGCGGATTGATTTCCACTTCCCTGATTTCCGGAAAATCGATAACCAGGTGAGAAAGCCGGATCAAAAACGATTCGAGCTGCACGATATCCAGCGCATGACGGTTCCTGTAGCCGCCCAGCAACCGGTAAACTTTCGTTTCCTCGATCATGCGCCGGGCCAGCAGACGGTTCAGGGGAGGCAGTCCAACACATCGATCCTTCAGTATCTCGGCCAACGTGCCGCCCAGGCCGAAAAGCAATACCGGCCCGAAATTTGCGTCCTTCCTGGCGCCGGCCATCAACTCGAATTCCCCCCGCGGCAGCATTTTCTGTACGCTGACGCCAACACGGGGCGACGGATTATTTCCGGCCGCTATCCCCCGGATTTGCTTATATGCCGCACGAACGGCTTCCGGACGCCGTATATCAAGCACGACCCCGCCCATGTCGCTCTTATGAGCGATATCCGAAGAAACGATTTTCAATACAACGGGATACCCGATCTTTTCGGCAATGCATACCGCTGCCTCGGCATCTGAGACCTGAACGGGAAGGTTGACGGGGATACCGTAAGCCGCCAGAAGCCGCTTGGCCTCGATCTCGTCCAGAAGCCCGCCTTTTCTGGCCAGTCCGGCATCGACAATCCGGCGCGCGGTCCGGCGGTCAAAATCAAGCCGGTCCGGCAGCTTTCGGGGAACCTGCTGCAACGCCTCGATATTGCGGCGATAGTGATAGAGATCGATAAACGCCCGGACGGCCCGCTCAGGAGAATCGAAAACAGGAATACCCGAGCGGTTGAATATCACCCGGCCGGCATCCGCATCCTTTCCGCCCAGCCAGGCGGTAAAAACCGGAAATGAGAGGTCTTTCAAAAAGGCTGAAAGGATATGCGCCGTTCCGGCGGGTTGGGCAGGGGCATAGGGGACCTGCATGATAAGCAGACCGTCGACTTCTTTTGCGTGAACAAGAATGTCAACAGCCCGCTTGTAGCGCTCCGGGGTAGCATCGTCAAGGATATCCAACGGATTGGAGCGGCTCCAGCCAGGCGGCAGCACCGCGTCCAGCTTTTCAATGGTCTCCGGAGACAGGCTTGCAGGAGACACCCCGTAATCCAGCAAGGCATCGACGGCCATAATGCCGGGGCCGCCCGCGTTTGTGACGATTGCCAATCCGCTGCCCTTCGGGCCGGTCCGCCTGCCGATAAACGCCGTGCAGTCGAAAAGCTCGGCAAACGTTTTGACCCGGACAATCCCGGCGCGTTTAAAGGCCGCATCATAGACAGCGTCTTCGCTGGTCAGCGATCCGGTGTGTGTGACCGCGGCAGCGGCCCCCTCTTCGGAGCGGCCGGATTTGAGAACTATGATTGGCTTGACGCGGGATACGGCACGCGCAGCGCTCATAAAACTGCGTATGCGGGAAAGATTTTCCATATACATCACAATACTGCCAACTTCCGGTTCGCTGCCCAGGTAATCGATAAAATCTGCGAAATCCACGTCGAGCATTGTGCCCGTATTGATAAAATAGCTGAAACCGATATGTTCCTTGACGGCAAAATCCAAAATGGCCTCGCTTATGGCGCCGCTTTGGGACAGAAAGGCCATTTTCCCGGCCGCCGGCATCCGGCTGGACAGGCCGGCATTCAGCTTATACAGGGGCGAGATGATGCCTGGGCAATCTGACCCGATGACCCGCAGCCCGCTTTTACGAAGCACGTTATGGGTATCTGCACGAAAAACCGCTTTTTCAGCACGCCTGCTGCTGTGAGGCAGCAAAACCACCCCGCCAACCCCTTTTTCCGCACACAATGCGATTAATTCAGGGACGGTGAACGGGGGTGCGTCAATCAAGGCCAGGTCAACCGCATCCGGCATGTCCCGGATCGACTTAAAAGCCCTGCATCCCAGCACCGCATCAGCGTCGGGATGAACGGGATGAATGCGGCCTGAAAACCCACCGCCGATGAGATGTTTCAGGACAGTCTGCCCATGGCCCGAATCCTCCTTTCCGAAGCCGACAATTGCAACGGCGTCCGGTGAAAAAATTCTTTGGAGGCTTTCAACGCTCATGACCCTCTCCTGCAGCGCTTCCCACCGCGGATGCCCGCGACATTAAAAAAGGTTAACAACTAATTAGCAAGTTACGTGCCATCAACCGTGATGCACCCGCAAAGTCGGTTTTATGCTGAATGCCCGTCGCAATATGAAGCGGCAATGCGGCGCTTCCGTGCCCGCCCCTGCCGAATGTCAACTGCGCGGAGACATTGTGTCCCCTTCCATATGACATCCGGGGCCCAAATTCGTTTCCCGGCAGCGCCGAATATTGACGGCTTCGTAAAAAGCCCAATATCTCCGCCACAACAGAACATAGGATGCGCTGACGAAGGAAGCGCATCATAAATGTCATTCTCCTGCGGGATTTGCGGCGATGTTTAAACGATGCGCTTCCTTCGTCAGCGCATCCTATGGCGATGGCAACTGATACGACTTTTTACGCCGCTTTTAAAAGCCTGTTAACGCCCCCGTTCCGGCGGGGGAGGCCATGGCGGACGTGTCGGCCCGGTTTATGCAACAAATTATTCAACAGACTGAAAAACCGCTGCATTTCAGATTGATCCAAAAGGGGGTGGCGTTATGAAAAATACCGGGCCAGGTGCTGTCAATGAAGCACAAATTGCGGAAGTGCTGAACCATAAGGCGAGTGCTGATGCGGTCCGGATACGTGACGTACTGGACAAGGCGCAAGCGCTGAAAGGGCTGAACAGCAGCGATGTGGCCGTGCTTTGCGGCGTCAGCGACCCGGCTCTTTTGATGGAGATGTTCGCCGCGGCCAGGACGGTCAAGGAAATGATCTACGGCCGACGGTTGGTGCTTTTCGCGCCGCTGTATATCTCCAACCTGTGCGCCAACGATTGCCTGTATTGCGCCTTTCGCGCGCGCAACACCCCCCTGCGGCGCCGCGCCCTGACGCAAAGCGAAATCCGGCGTGAAACGGAAATCCTTGTCTCCCAGGGACACAAGCGCGTGCTTTTGGTTGCCGGGGAATCCTATCCGGCAGAAGGCTTCGACTACATCACAGAAAGCATCGCCACGATTTACGATACCCGGGTGGACAACGGTGAAATACGCCGCATCAATGTCAACATCGCCCCTCTTTCGGTGGATGAATTCCGCAGGCTGAAGGCCGCGAAAATCGGCACCTACCAGTTGTTTCAGGAAACCTACCACCGGGAAACCTATGCCAAAATGCACCCTTCCGGCCCCAAAGCGGATTACGACTGGCGCATAACCGCCATGGACCGCGCCATGGCAGCGGGTATCGACGACGTGGGCATCGGCGTCCTGTTCGGCCTGACGGACTGGCGCTTTGAAATCCTGGCGCTGATGCAGCACGCCGAACACCTGGAAAAACATTTTGGCACGGGACCTCACACCATCAGCATGCCGCGCCTGGAGCCGGCCTCAGGTTCAGAAATCGCGGCGCATCCGCCGCACCCTGTCAGCGATGTGGATTTCCGGAAAATTGTCGCCATACTCCGCCTTGCCGTGCCCTACACCGGCATGATTATGAGCACCCGGGAAACGGCCAACCTTCGGCGGGAGACATTCGCACTGGGCGTCTCCCAGATCTCGGCCGGCAGCCGGACAAACCCCGGCGGCTACCTGGAAAACGAAGCGGAAGATGCCGACGGTTCCCAATTCCAGCTTGGAGACCACCGGACGCTCGACAAGGTGATCCGGGATGTTGCAACCCTCGGCTACATCCCCTCCTTTTGCACCGCATGCTACCGGCTTGGCCGTACGGGCGGGGATTTCATGGATCTTGCAAAACCGGGCAAAATCAAGGAGCACTGCGATCCCAACGCCCTGTCAACGTTCACGGAATACCTTCTCGATTACGGTTCGGAGGAAACCCGCGGGGCAGGAGACCAGTTGATCCGCAGCGCGCTTGCATCCATGGAAAACCGTCCGAAAAGAACTTCAGAGCGCCTGATGCGTATGGTTCACGAAGGAAAACGGGACTGTTTATGCTAATGGCAGCAACGCTATTATTTTTCGAAGAAAGGAAACGGGTGTTATGAGACAAGCGCCTAAGAGCTTCCGCCTTCACATCGGCATATTCGGCCGCCGCAGCGTGGGCAAATCGAGCCTTGTCAACGCCATTTTCCGCCAACAGGTATCCGTTGTCTCGGCGGTTGCCGGCACCACCACCGACCCCGTGGAAAAACCCATGGAGTTGCTTCCCCTGGGGCCGGTCCTGTTCATCGATACCGGCGGTATCGACGACGAGGGCGAGCTTGGCAACCTGCGGGTGGACAAGACCCGCCGGGTGTTCGACCGTACCGATATCGGGGTGGTGGTCACTGATGAAGGCCGGTGGGAAACGTTCGAAGAGGCCATTTGTGGTGAGCTTCAAAGTCGTGGCATTCCATTGGTGGTGGTTTTCAACAAGGCCGACGTCAAAGCGCCTGCCCCCGATATGCCAGAAAAGCTACGCGAATCGCGGATCCCCGTGGTCGAAACAGACGCCCTCACCGGCCGCGGTCTTTCCGATTTACGGCAGGCCCTGATCGACACCGCACCGGATTCCTATATCGATCATGCTGGAATTTTTTCAGATCTCGCCGGCCCGGGGGACATAGTCGTCCTGGTGGTCCCCATCGACAGTGAGGCGCCAAAGGGCCGGCTTATCATGCCGCAGGTCCAGTCGATCCGGGACCTGCTCGACAACGACGCTTACTGCATTGTCGTCCGGGAGCACGGCCTGAAAAAGGTGTTCGGGTCGCTGAAAACAACGCCCAGGCTGGTGGTAACCGATTCCCAGGCGTTTTCACAGGTCGCTGCAGACACCCCGCCCGGGATACCGCTCACCTCGTTTTCCATTCTGTTTGCCCGTTTCCGGGGAAACCTGCCTGCCCAGGTGGAAGGGACCATGGCCATCGATGAACTGCGTCCCGGCGACCGGATACTGGTGGCCGAACACTGCAGCCACCATCCCATCGGCGAGGATATCGGCCGCGTCAAAATTCCACGATGGCTGATCCGATACACGGGGGGAAAACTGCGATTCGACCATGTTCAGGGACACGACTTTCCCGACGATGTGTCGCCCTACAACCTTGTCATTCACTGCGGGGCCTGCACCGCCAATCGCCGGGCGATGCTGACGCGGATCATGCGGTGCCGCCACACGGGCGTGCCCATTACCAACTACGGACTGACCATCGCTTTCAGCCTGGGCATTTTCGAACGGGCCCTGGAGCCGTTTCCCGTTGCACTCGATATTTACAGGGCCAGGAAACATAAAAAAAAATACCTGGCTTTCAAGGGATATGCCAGCGCACCCGGCGCTTCCATTATTGAATAGATAGACCGGGAAATCAGGTAATTCAATGAGATACGAAAAAATCTTATCCTGGCTCAGGGAAGACGATCCCGTACGACTTAAACGGCTCTGGGACCGAGCGGATGAAGTCCGGCGCGAAACAGTCGGTGACGCCGTTCACTTGCGCGGACTTCTGGAAATCTCCAACCATTGCTGCCGGATGTGCACCTATTGCGGATTGCGTGCCGGAAACCTGACTCTTGACCGCTACCGCATGGATGAAAATGAAATCATGGCCTGCGTTTTTCAGGCAGTTGCCGCCGGCTACGGAACGGTTGTAGTGCAGGCGGCCGAAGATTACGGGATCGAAAGCCGGTGGCTTGCCGGTATCGTCCGCCGGATCCGATCGGAAACGCCGCTGGCCGTCACGCTCAGCATGGGGGAAAGACCCGGAAAAGATCTCGCCCGGTGGCGCAAGGCCGGCGCAGACCGGTATCTTTTGCGTTTCGAAACATCCGATCCCGCACTCTATCGCCGGATCCATCCGGCAAAACCGGGTGAAGCCCTGCACAGGAAAGACATCCTGCCCATTTTAAAGCAACTCGGCTATGAAACCGGCAGCGGCGTCATGATCGGCGTACCTGGTCAGGACTACGGGAGCCTCGCCCGTGACATCCTTCTTTTCCGGCATCTCGACCTGGACATGGTGGGCGTGGGACCCTTTATCCCGCATCCGGCGACCCCGATGGGACAGGATCGATCCCCGATGAAGCCGGCGGGGAAGAACCAGGTTCCCGCAACCGAGGTGATGACCTGCAAAGTTATCGCCCTCACGCGCCTGGTCTGCCCGGAAGCCAATATTCCGGCGACGACCGCCCTGGCCACGATCAGCGCCGCTGACGGCATAAAGAAAGGGCTTACGCGGGGGGCAAATGTCGTGATGCCAAACCTGACCCCCCCGACGTACCAGCGGCTCTACGCGGTGTATCCGGGCAAAGCCTGCATTTCAGACAATGGCGCTCATACGGAAGCTGACGGGGTTCACCGGTGGATATCTGAAATCGGCCGCAGCGTGGGCTCCGGGCAGGGGGGCCGCCGGCATGGTCCATAACATTTTCAGCCAACCGGTTTTCTCTTTAAAGCCGCGTCAACCGACTGACCGAAGGCCAGGCATATATGGCATGGGACTTGCTGTTATATTTACGACCGTTGAACGCTTGAAATGCCTTCATGCCGGTTTCGGCAAGATCATTGATAAATCCAAACTCGTGCAGCCGTTGGGGAACGGTACAAAAAACCCGTAGTGAATCGGAGACGCAACCTGACTGTTTACGAAGCCGCAAAATAATGACGGATAGAGGCTTTTTTCGGGAATATCAATTTGGTCGTGAACATCAATTAAAAGGGGGGCCTATGAAACCGATTCCAGTTGGGCAGCAGGCGGCTGCAGACGAATTGACTCATGAACAATGGGAGAAAATCGATGCCGTGATTGCAGCATACCGAGGCAAACCGGGGGCGCTGATTCCCGTGCTGGAAGAAGCCCAGGGAATCAGCGGTTATCTGCCGGAAATCGTCCAGCGCCGCGTGGCCGGGGGACTCGGAATTCCCTTGTCCCAGGTCTACGGTGTGGTCACGTTTTATTCCTTTTTTACCATGAAACCCCGGGGCAGGCACCAGGTGCGGGTATGCCTGGGAACGGCATGCCATGTGCGGGGCGGACACCTGCTGGAGAAAAAGATCTCACAGGGCCTGCGAATTCAACCGGGCGAAGTGGACAAGGACCGGCTTTTCAGCCTGGAAATCGTCCGGTGCGTAGGGGCCTGCGGGCTGGCGCCGGTCGTGGTGGTGGATGATGACACCCACAAGCAGGTCAAGGCGGCCAGGGTGGAAGAGATTCTTGATGGCTACCGAAACAGGGAGGAGGAACGCTATGCTTAAAAAAATCAAATCGTTTGAGGCATTGCAGGACATTGCCCGGCAGGTGGCACAGGATCATCAGAAATACCGCCTGCGTTTGATGGTTTGCGGAAGCAATGACTGCCACCTGACCGGAAGCAATGAAATCATTGACGAATTTCAAAAACAAATCCAGCAAAGAAATCTTGAAGATCAGGTCCAGGTGGTGGCAACCGGATGCATCGGTTCGTGTTCCATGGGTCCCGTCATGACCGTCTGGCCCGAGGATATTTTCTACATGAAGCTGCAGCCGGCAGATGTCGGGGAAGTGATGGACAGCCACGTGGAAGGCGGCCATCCGGTCGAACGCCTCATGTATCATGATCCGAACACCGGCCAGGCGATTGCCCATAGTGCGGACATCCCGTTTTTCGCCCGACAGCATGCTATTGTCCTTGGCAACAAGGGGCTCATCGACCCTGAAAGCCTCCGGGATTATATCTGGCAGAACGGCTACCAGGCCCTGCATAAATGCCTTACAGCGCTGTCCCCCGAAGAAATTATCGCTGAAGTCAAAGCCGCCGGACTTCGCGGCCGGGGCGGCGGCGGTTTTCCATCGGGCTTGAAGTGGGAATTCTGCGCCAACACCAAAGGCGACGTCAAGTATGTGCTGTGCAACGCGGACGAAGGAGATCCCGGGGCGTTCATGGACCGGCGCATCATGGAAGACGACCCGCACGCCATTCTGGAAGGCATGGTTATCGGGGCCAAAGCCATCAATGCCAGCCAGGGGTATATTTACTGCCGGGCGGAATACCCCCTTGCGCTGGAGCGCCTGTATGCGGCCCTTGACCAGGCCAGGTCCATGGGGCTTCTCGGAAAAAACATCATGGGAACGGGTTTTGACTTCGATATAGAGATTTACAAGGGGGCCGGCGCCTTTGTATGCGGCGAGGAGACCGCCCTTATGACTTCGATCGAAGGCAAGCGCGGCACACCCAGACCCCGCCCCCCCTTTCCCGCCATATCCGGTTTGTGGGGAAAACCCTCGATTCTCAACAACGTGGAAACATGGGCGACCGTTCCCCGGATTCTTTTTGACGGCGGGGACGCCTATGCAAAAATCGGCACGGAAAGCTCCAAGGGCACCAAGGTGTTCGCCGTTACCGGCAATATAAACAATATCGGGCTGGTGGAAGTCCCCATGGGCACATCCATCGGCGAGATCATCTTTGACATCGGCGGCGGCGTCTCAGGTGGCAAACAATTCAAAGCGGCCCAGCTCGGCGGGCCATCGGGCGGGTGCGTGCCGGCCGCGTACCTGAACCTGCCCACGGATTACGAGGCCATTGTCAAGGCCGGCGCCATCATGGGCTCCGGTGGCCTGATCGTCATGGACGAGGATACCTGCATGGTGGACATGGCCCGCTATTTCATGGATTTCTGCCAGGACGAATCCTGTGGCAAGTGCACCCCCTGCCGTGTGGGAACAAAACGGATGCTGCAGATCGTTGAGAATATCTGCAAGGGGGAGGGCCGGCCCGAAGACCTCGACCTGCTGGAAAGCCTGTCGCACACCATCAACGATGCCTCCCTGTGCGGCCTGGGTCAGACGGCTCCGAACCCGGTCCTTAGCACCCTCAAGTATTTCATGGACGAATACAGGGCCCATATCGAAGATAAAAAATGCCCCGCCGGTGTTTGCGCGGATCTGTTTACAAGCCCCTGCCAGAATGCCTGCCCCGTGGAAATGGATATTCCGGCCTATATTGCTTTGGTACGGGCCGGCCGCCTGGCGGACGCCTACAAGGTGCTCAAGCGGACCAACCCGTTTCCGGGCGTCTGCGGAAGGGTCTGCGGCCATCCCTGCCAAAGCAAATGCAGACGATCGCAGCTCGACGAAGCGCTCGCCATCAAAAACCTCAAGCGGTTCATCACCGATTATGTGCCGCCGCTTCGGCCTGAGCCGATTCCGGTCGTTCATCCCGAAAAAATCGCCGTTATCGGGGCCGGTCCCGCCGGCATGACCGCGGCGCTGGAAATGAAAAAACGCGGCTACGCGGTGACGGTATATGAAGCGCTGTTCGAAGCGGGCGGCATGCTGCGATGGGGCATTCCTGAATATCGACTGCCCAGGGAGATCCTGGCCCGGGAACTCCAGGAGATTCTGGATACGGGTGTAGTGCTCAAAACCAACGTCAAAATAGGGGAGGATATATCGTTTGACGATCTGAAATCGGACCATGACGCCGTTTATATCGGCATCGGTGCACAAAAAAGCTCACCCCTCGGGCTTTCCAACGAGAGTGCAGCCGGCGTGATCGGCGCTGTCGAATTTTTGAGAGACTATACCATGGGCAAGGATGTCTGGGTGGGCAAACGGGTGGCCGTCGTCGGCGGGGGAAACTCGGCCATCGATGCCGCCCGGACCGCCCTCCGGCTGGGGGCCGAGTCGGTGACGATACTCTACCGGCGGGAGCGAAAGGACATGCCGGCCCTTGAGGCGGAAGTCAAGGCGGCGAAAGAAGAAGGCGCCGTCATCGATTTCCTGGTCGCGCCCCTGGAAATCCTTGTTTCCGATGGAAGCATAAAGGGGCTTAAGCTTCAGCGAATGCGGCTGGGCGACTTCGATTCAAGCGGCCGCCGCCGCCCCAGGGCCATAGAAGGCCAAATCGTCAGGATGGAAATCGATATGCTCATTCCTGCAATCGGTCAGCAGGCCGAGCTGGACTTTCTTTCCCCGGCGACACAAATCGATGACAACACAAAAGACACCGTTGCCATTGATGCCGGCGGGAACACGATCCTCGTAAACAAGGATTATTCAACGGATCATGCCGGCGTCTGGGCCGGTGGCGACATTGTAACCGGGCCGGCCATGGTCATCGACGCCATTGCCGCAGGGCAAAAAGCCGCCGTTTCCATGGACCGGGCACTTCGGGAAGCCAAGGGGGAACAGCCCTGGAAGGAGACAGAGGACAAAATTGAAATCCCTGTCGAGGTGGACGAGGAGGTCGAAACGCTCTTGCAAATCCGGATCCGGGAATTGTCTACGGCGGAAAGAAGCCGGAATTTCAGCGAAGTTGAGTTGGGATACGACGAGGATATGGCCCTGCGCGAGGCAAGACGCTGCATTCGCTGCGATGTGAAAACAGAAGCATAAGGGAGGATATCATGGTAGCATTGACAATTGACAACCTGGCGGTAGAGGTCCCGGAAGGGACCACCATCCTGGAGGCCGCCGGAAGTGCGGGAATCCACATCCCGACGCTTTGCGCCCTCCCCGAAATTCATCATAACCCCGGCGCATGCCGGGTCTGCATGGTTGAAGTCGACCGGGCCCGCACGCTGGTGGCAGCCTGCGTCTACCCGGTGGCAAACGGCATGAAAGTTAAAACCAACAGCCGGCGGGTGCGGGAAGCCCGGCAGGGGGTGATGGAATTTCTGCTCTCCGACCACCCGCAGGACTGCAACATCTGCCAGAAACACGGCAACTGCGAGTTACAGCAGGTCGCCGAACAAATCGGAACACGCGATATAACAGTGCCCCGGACGGACTTTACCGTCCACGACATCGACGACCGGTCCGAGGCCCTGGTTCGGGATGGATCCAAGTGCATCAACTGCCTCCGCTGCGTAACCGTCTGCGACCAAATCCAGGCGGTAAATCTGCTCACGCCCGAAGGGCGCGGTTTTGATTCCCGGATCGTACCCGCCATGGGACACAGCCTGGCCGATTCCGCCTGCACGTTCTGCGGCCAGTGCGCGGTGGTATGCCCCACCGGCGCCATCGTTGAAAAAGACCACACGAATCTCGTCTGGGCGGCGCTGGAAGACCCATCAAAGCATGTGGTGGTCCAGGAGGCGCCGGCCATCCGGGCCCAACTCGGCGAAGCGTTCGGGATGCCCCCCGGCACGCTGGTGACGGGCCAAATGATTACCGCGCTCCGGAGACTTGGGTTCGACCGGGTGTTCGACACCAACTTCACCGCGGACCTGACCATTATCGAGGAGGGCCACGAGCTGCTCGAACGGGTCAAAACCGGCGGTGCGCTGCCCATGATCACCTCGTGCAGCCCGGGATGGATCAAGTTTATCGAACACTTCTACCCGGAACTGATCCCGAACCTCTCCACGTGCAAGTCGCCCCAACAGATGTTCGGCGCCCTGGCCAAGACGTATTATGCGGAAAAGGAGGGCATCGACCCGGCGGACATGGTTGTTGTCTCCATCATGCCGTGTACGGCCAAGAAATACGAGGCCGCCCGGCCCGAAATGAACGACTCCGGCTTTCGGGATGTGGATGTGGTGTTGACCACCCGTGAACTCGGCCGCATGCTCCGGCAGACGGGGATCGATCTGAAAAACCTGCCGGAAGGCGATTACGATCCGCCCATGGGAGAATACAGCGGGGCCGGAACGATTTTCGGTGCCACCGGCGGGGTTATGGAAGCCGCCCTCAGAACCGTCTATGCGGTGGTAACCGGCAAAAACCTCCCGGACCTGAACATTGAAGCCGTACGGGGGCTCGATGGCATCAAGCAGGCGGGTATCGTCATAGGCGATCTTGGAGAAGTCCGGGCGGTGGTTGCTCACGGGTTGGGCAACGCCCGCACCATTATGGATCAGGTCGCCTCCGGTCAGGCCGACTACCAGTTCGTCGAGATCATGGCCTGCCCGGGCGGGTGCGTCGGCGGGGGCGGGCAGCCGCTGCCGGCCACCAATGAAAAGCGAAGGCTCCGGGCCGGCGCCCTATACCGCGACGACGGCGAGGTACAGCGCCTCCGGCAGTCCCATGAAAACCCATCGATCAAAGCCATCTATGACGACTTTCTCAAGGCACCGCTGGGGGAAAAATCCCATCACCTGCTCCATACCCATTATACGGCAAGAGAGGTTTGAGGCGGCTTTAGAAAATGGATCATCGACAAGGAGACAGCCATGGAAAAACAACATGAAATCCTGGTCGTGGATGATGACATCGACATTCGCGACGTACTCCGCATTGTTCTGGAAAAAAACGGTTACAAGGTACGGCTTGCCAAAAACGGCAAAGACGCGGTAAAAGAACTCCAGGCAAAACAACCCGACCTGATGGTGCTCGATATCATGATGTCCACCGACACGGAAGGATTTGACCTGGCCTTTGAACTCCGGAACAACCCGGAATTTGAAAACATGCCCATTATTTTGCTGACCAGCTTCCTGGAAAAGGTACGGGAGGACGGGCCGGATCAATTTCAGCATATCCTGGGGGAAGAGTGGCCGGCCAAATGGATGTTCGAAAAACCCCTGAATACGGAAAAGTTTCTGAAAAAACTTGAGGGGATCCTGGGAAACGCATAGCATCGCTATCAGCGGCGCTGCAGCAATGAGGGGAGGAGCGCACCATGAAAATGCGGCTACCCGGTACGAAACAGTCCGTTTCAGGCGGCGTTCCTCCCCCCTTGTTTCTTGAAGAACTCAAGGATCGCAGCCGCTGGTTCGTCTTTTTGCGTCTCATCGTTCCGCCGGGCATATTGATTGCTGCCGGGATCGCGGACCTGCTTGGCTACCGGTTTCACATCCCGGCGATCCTTTTAATTGCCGGGATAATTTTCGCCTACAACCTGGTCTTTCTGGTATGGATCCGGAGGATGTCGCCGGGACAATGGCAATCGCCCGAGGGCATCGCAAAGTTTACCTACTGGCAGCTCGGGGCGGATTACGGCGCCCTGCTGCTGCTTATCTATTTTACGGGGGGAGCGGCCAGCCCGGTCCTCTTTTTTTTCATTTTTCATATCATCCTTGCCGCAATACTGCTTCCCCGGATATACGCCTATATTTTTGCTATCGCCGTCGCGGCCGGCGTATTTCTGATCAACCTGGCGAAAAACCTGGGATGGGCGCCACTCCACCAGGTGTATTACGGCGCCGAACCGGTCCTTATGCCCTGGCAGACGCCCCTTTTCATGCCGCACCTGCTGTTTTTCACCGCCTCGCTTTTGATAACGGCGTTTCTGGCCACCACGATCATGCGCTTGTTTTACCTGCGTGTCCGTGAGCTGGATGCACAACGCGACAACCTTGCGGCATATAACGAACGCTTTACAACGCTTTTTTCCCTGGTTGAAGCCATGGGCGCTTTCCGCCAGCTCGATCCGGTCCTGGAGGTCGCAACCCGGGAGCTGGCATCTGTTATGGGGGTCAGGGCCATTTCCGTCAAACTCCTGAGCGAAGACGGTGTCTGGCTGGTTTACAGAGGAAATTTCGGTCTGCCGGAAACATTCGTCCAAAAAAAATCGGTGGAAGTAAAAAAAAGCCCTTTAAACCAGAGGATCATAGAAGGCGAAGCGTTTGTTACCGGTGATGTCAGCCGCCCGGAAATGTTCCAGTTCGGCGAAGACCTGGCGGCCGCCCGCATCCGGTCCGTCCTGTTCGTACCCATGGTCGTCGAGCAAAAAACCATCGGCGTGCTTGGCGCCTACTGCCGCATTCCGGGCCGGTTTTCCCGGAACGACATATCCTTCTTCAGGCTGGCCGCCGGCCTGGTAGCCATTGCCATTGAAAATTCCAGGTCCTATGAGGCCATAGAAAACTTCACTGCGGAACGCTCCCGGTTCATGCTGCGGGTCGCCCACAATCTCCGGGCACCGCTGGGAGCGGTTCTCGGCATGCTCGAACTGCTCCGCGAAGAGCACATGGGTTCCCTTACAGCGGAGCAGGCCGAATACCTGCGCCGGGTTGACCGGCGCACCCGGACCATGCTGGACATGATCAACCAGCTGATGACCCTGGCCACGAGTCGCACAGCGCTCCGGCAGCCGGAAAAGACCAGCCTGGATGTATATTGGCTTGCCGGCCGCGTGGAACGCACCTTCCAGAGCATGGCCGCGGAGCGAAACATCGATTTCGCTGTCCGTGCATCAGACGGTGTGCCGCCTGTATCGGGAAACGCGGACCAAATCGAGCAGGTCCTTGAAAACCTGGGGTCAAACGCAATCAAGTACACCCCCGAAGGCGGAAGGGTTCGGATTTTGTTTTCATCGCCGTCTGCTAACAAGATCATGATCACGGTGACAGATACCGGCATCGGCATTCCCGAAAACGATCTCCCCCAACTGTTTTCAGAGTTTTTCCGGGCGGAAAACGCCCGGGAAAAAGAAGAACTCGGAACCGGTCTGGGCCTTGCCATCGCCCGGGAAATCGTGGAATCGCACCAGGGACAGATAACCGTGGAGAGCCAAGAGGGAAGCGGCACCACATTTGTGGTTACGCTGCCCGCCGCAGCGGATGACAAAGGAAACACCCATGCTGGTAAATGATCTGCACCCATTGGTACAGACCATCCCGGATTCGTGCCGGGCATGCTACACCTGCGTCCGGGAATGCCCGGCCAAGGCCATCCGGATTTCATCGGGCCAGGCCGAAGTTCTCGTGGAACGGTGTATCGGGTGCGGCAACTGCTTCCGTGTCTGCTCCCAGAGCGCCAAGCAGATATACAGCTCCATCGGAGAAGTCCGGGAACTACTGGATTCGGGTGATCCGGTTGCAGCCATCATAGCTCCCAGTTTTCCGGCGGTTTTCGATGAAACCGGATATCGCCGGGTGGTCGGCATGCTCCGCGCCCTGGGATTCAAGACGGTTCACGAAGTCGCCTTTGGCGCGGACCTGGTGGCACGCCGCTACCGGCAGCTGATGGCAGAGCATCCGAAACGGCGTTTCATCGCCACCACCTGCCCCGCGCTGGTCGAATATGTCCAGCGTTTTCATCCCGCCCTGGCGGGTTATCTCGCGCCCGTGGTATCCCCCATGCTGGCCGCGGCAAGGGTTTTGCGAAGCATGCACGGGCAAGCGCTTCGCATTGTATTTGTTGGCCCGTGTATCGCTAAAAAAGCCGAACAAGACCCGGACCGTCCACACGAAATCAACGGCGTACTGACTTTTATCGAACTCCAGCAAATGCTGGATGCGGAAGGAATATCGCCGGAATCGGTCATTCGCAGTGAATTCGACGACCCCCCCGCATCGCAGGGCGCCCTGTTTCCCATCAGCCGGGGGCTGCTTCAGGCGGCAGACATCAGTGAAGACCTGATGGCCGGGGAAGTGGTGTCGGCAGACGGCCGCCGGGATTTCGCGGAGGCGATCAAGGAACTGGAGTCGGGCGCCCTGGATGCCCGCCTGCTGGAGGTTCTGTGCTGCGACGGCTGTATCATGGGGCCGGGCATCCAAAATGATTTGCCCCTGTTTCACCGGCGAAGCCTCGTCAGCCGCTATGTTCGGCGGCGTTATGCCGAAATCGGAAACGATTCTCCGGAAAAATGGGCGGACCGGTTTGCCGGCCTGGACCTGTCCCGGCGATTTCCCGCCAGGGAATATCCCATGAAGCGCCCGACCGAGGAAGAAATTCTGGACATCCTGCGGCGCATGGGAAAGTCTGGACCAACCGATGAACTCAACTGCGGGGCTTGCGGCTATGAAACCTGCCGGGACCATGCGGAAGCCGTATGGCTCGACCTGGCGGAATCGGAAATGTGCCTGCCCTATACCATCGAGCAACTGCGCAGGACCCTGGCGGAACTCGACCGCTCCAGGGAGGAACTCGCAGGCGTCCAGGCGGCCCTGATCCAGTCTGAAAAGCTGGCCAGCATGGGGCAGCTATCAGCCGCGATCGCCCACGAGATCAACAACCCCCTTGGCGTTGTTCTGATGTACGCGCACATGCTGCAGGAAGACTGCCCGGAGGATTCGGCCATGCGGGAAGACCTGAAAACCATCGCCGAACAGACCGACCGCTGCAAGAAAATCGTGGCCAGCCTGCTCAACTTCGCCCGGCAGAACAGGGTCATGCATCAACCGGTGGACATCAACGAAGTGGCTGAACGATGCCTCCGCTCCGTTCCGCTTCCCGAAAACATTGCCATATCCATTATACGGGATATCGAGGACACCATAGCCGAACTCGACGCCGACCAGATCAACCAGGTTCTCGTCAATCTGGTTTCCAATGCAGTAGAAGCCATGCCCGAAGGCGGTACGCTGGCCCTTACTACCAGCGGCACGGAACAACACGTCTGCTTTACCATCACGGATACGGGCTGCGGCATTCCGGAGCAAAATCAACACAAGATCTTCGAACCGTTTTTTACCACCAAGCAAGTCGGACGGGGCACCGGATTAGGTCTGGCGATCAGCTATGGCATCATCAAAATGCACAACGGGGATATACAGGTGACCTCCAGCGCCGATCCGTCCGCAGGCCCAACGGGCAGCACATTCACCATTACGATTCCCCGAACGGCACAGCAGGGGCATCTGCCGGCAAGACCGTAACAGGCATTTACGCAAAACCGACGCATACAGGAGCAAGCTGTATGGAAACACTGAAACTGCTTATCGTCGACGATGAAACCGCCATGGGAAAAGCGGTGGAACGGAGCCTCCGAAACTACAAAGTGTACGTGCCGGAAGTCGACCTGGATGTGGACTATCGGGTCGAGCACGTGGAAACGGGGGAAGCGGCCGTGGCGATCATCGATAACCGTCCCCCGGATATCCTGCTACTTGACAACAA
>Ga0207421_10000940_pt1 | contig 37805 bp, 32 predicted proteins | sample SodLakKL_010_SED_4_FD_187542 | JGI IMG/M metagenome (GOLD analysis project Ga0207421, IMG submission 187542) | Alkaline sediment microbial communities from Lake Tanatar, Kulunda Steppe, Russia - 8KL_010_SED (SPAdes) (version 2) | ecosystem: Environmental > Aquatic > Non-marine Saline and...
TTCCCCCTGTCATCCCGAGGGAGCGGAGCGACGAGGGATCTCCCGTGTGTCGGGTATTGCGGTGGTGAGCCCTGCGGCAAACCTGGAGATGGGAGATCCATCGCTCGTGGCCTCGCTCAGGATGACATGGGGGGAGGGTGGAGGCAGGATGACAACGGAGCGCACGTCGTGAAACGCAAGGCGGCCAGCGTTGCGCCGTCCAGCCTGAGGCGGGTCCTTGGGGTGCTGGCGATATTACTGGCCCTGAGTGTCACTGCCTGTGCCACGGAGGAGGCCCCGTCCGAGCCGCCGCTCTTTGAGCGCCTCGCGGCTGAGGACACCGGCATCGAATTTGTCAACCACTTGCCGGAAGATCCGTCGGTCAACATCCTGAACTACCTCTACTACTACAACGGCGGCGGCGTAGCCGTGGGCGACGTAACCGGCAACGGGTATCCCGACCTCTACTTCACCTCCAACCTCGACGACAACCGTCTCTACAAAAACAAGGGCGATTACCGGTTTGAAGACATCACCGAGCGAGCCGGTGTGGAAGGGCCGCCCGGCTGGACGAGCGGCGCCACCATGGCCGACGTGAACGGGAACGGCCATCTCGATATCTACGTCTCTGCCGTCAACCACCTCGACCTCGACGGCCGCAACATCCTCTACATCAACAACGGGGACGGCACCTTCACCGACCGCACAGCGGAGTTTGGGCTGGAGCACGAAGGGTATTCCACGCAAGCCGCCTTCTTCGACTTCACGGGGAACGGCTACCTCGACATGTACCTGCTCAATCACGCGGTACACACCGAGGACCGGTTTCGCGGCATCGAGCAGCGCCAGGAGCGCCATCCGAAATCCGGCGACCGCCTCTTCCGAAATGACGGGGGCACGTTCACGGACGTGAGCGAGGAAGCCGGCATCTATGGCGGGCCGTCCGGCTATGGCCTCGGGATTGCCGTCAGCGACTTCAACCGGAACGGGTGCCTCGACATCTACATCGGCAACGACTTCCACGAAAGCGACTTCTTCTACGAGAACACCTGCGATGGCACGTTCACAGAAGCCATCGATGGGACGATGGGCCACACCTCCTACTTTACCATGGGCGTGGATGCGGCTGACATCAACAATGACGGGCGTGTGGACCTGGCGGCGCTGGACATGCAGCCGGAGCGGGAGGACATCCTCAAGACGTCGGTGATGGCGGAGGGGTACGACACGTACCGCTTTAAGCTGGGGCTCGGCTACCACCCGCAGTACGCCCGCAACACGTTGCAGCTGAACCGTGGGCTCGGCCGGTTTAGCGACATCGGCTATCTGGCCGGCATCCACGCTACGGACTGGAGCTGGAGCGCGCTCTTTGCCGACCTCGACAACAGTGGCCACAAAGACCTCTTCATCAGCAATGGCATCTACCGCCGGCCCAACGATCTGGACTACATCAGCTATATCTCCAACCAGGCCATTCAGGCGTCGCTGGAGCGGGGGATCACGCAGGAGAACCTCGACCTCCTCGAGCAGATGCCGCAGATTCGGATTCCGAACTACGCCTACCAGAACAACGGCGACCTGACGTTTACCAATCGGGCCGAGGACTGGGGACTGGCCGATCCGGGTTTTTCCAACGGGACGGCCTACGTAGATCTCAACAATGACGGGGCGCTGGACCTGGTGATCAACAACATCAACGAGCCCGCCGGGATTTATCGTAACCACGCGCGGGAGCGGAACGGGCATCACTTCATGAAGGTGGCGTTGGAAGGAGAGGGGCCGAACACCGGCGGCATCGGGGCTAAGGTGGAGGTGTTTCACGAGGGCCGGCAGCAGCTGCTGGAGCACATCCCCACGCGCGGCTTTCAGTCGTCGGTAGATCACCGGCTGCACTTCGGGCTGGGTTCGTCGGACACCGTCGACTCGCTGCGGGTGATCTGGCCTGATGCGCGCACGCAGGTGCTCTCGGATGTCGCGGCCGACACCCTCCTCACGCTTCGTCAGCGCGATGCCACGGAACGCTACCGTTATGAACCGGAGGCGCCCGAGCAACCCCTTGTGGAACCGCTGGCGGCCGAAGACCTGGGTCTTGACGTTGAGCACACCGAAGGGTCGTTTATCGACTTTAACCGCGAGCCCTTCCTCACGCAGAAGCTCTCCCGGGAGGGACCCGCACTGGCCGTAGGGGACGTTACCGGTAACGGGCTGGACGATGCCTATGTGGGCGGGGCGAAGGGTCACGCCGGTGTGTTGTACCACCAGCAGGCTGACGGGACGTTTACGCGAGCCTCAACAGACGTTTTTTCGGTAGACCGGGCGCATGAAGATGTGCAGGCCGTGTTTTTTGACGCCACGGGGGACGGTTCGCTCGATCTGTACGTAGTCAGTGCCGGTAACGAACATTGGGGCACGCAGGAGCCCCTCCGCGACCGCCTGTACGTAAATGATGGCACGGGCACGTTCACGCGCGACGAAGCTGCTCTCCCGGATATGTTCGTAAACGGCTCCGTGGCCGTCCCGGGCGACTTTACCGGCAACGGTGCCCTTGACCTCTTTGTCGGCGGCCGCGTGGTGGCACGCGAATACGGCGCTGCGCCGGAGAGCTTCTTGTTGGCCAATGACGGCACCGGCCGCTTCACTGACGTCACTGCCGACGTAGCCCCGCAGTTGCAGGATCTGGGGATGGTGACCGACGCTGTCTGGACCGACTATACCCAGAACGGTCGCCTGGATCTGGTGGTGGTGGGCGAGTGGATGGCGGTAACGTTGTTAGCTCAAGCAGACGACGGCCGCTTTGAGGACCGCACAGCCGAGGCTGGATTTGAAGGCACGGAAGGCTGGTGGTACAGCGTCGCGGCCGCTGACCTTAACGGCAACGGCTACGACGACCTCGTGCTGGGCAACCTCGGCCTCAACTCCTACATCCGCGCTACCCCCGACGAGCCCGCGCGCCTGTATCGCCACGATTTCGATGACACCGGCCGCACGGAGGCGCTGCTGACCTTCTACAAATCAGATGGCCGGAGCTACCCCATTTACGGCCGCGACCGCTTTGTACAGCACCTGCCCAGCTTGCGTAGCCAGTACCCTACCCATACCGATTTTGCCGATGCCCGCCTGGAAGACATCTTCCCACGCACCGTCCTGCGGCAGGCTGAGGTGAAGGAAGCCCGAACGTTGGCTTCGCTGGTGGCCTACAACGCGGGGGACGGGACGTTTACGCTCGACGCGTTGCCGGTGGAAGCACAGTTTGCACCGGTGCGGAGCATTATGGTGAACGACCTGACTGGAAACGGTACGCCTGAGGTACTCCTGGCCGGCAATTTCTATGATGTGCTGCCCATCCGCGGTCGCTACGACGCCAGCTATGGCCAGGTGCTTCAGCGCACACCGGACGGCACCCTCCGAGCTGCTTCGCTTGCCGAAACCGGCCTCGTCCTCACCGGGCAGGTTCGCCATCTGCGTAGCGCGCGTGGGCCCGATGGTCAGCGCCTCCTGCTGGCAGCGCGCAACAACCGTACGCTGCAGGTCGTGCGCCTGCGTGATGACACCCCCGAGACCTTCGCGCAACATGCAGAGATCCATCCGCCCGATCGTCCGTAAGGAGCCTGTAACACTCGTGATTCGTCTTAACGAGCATTATCCGTCGGCTATGTGTACGCCTGATGTCCGCGCCTGGGCGCCTCCGCTGGCGCTGGTGCTTTGTCTTTTGCTTGCCTTACCCCTTACGGCCTGTGGTGATGAAGCCGCAGCTCCGGACGGAGAGGCCGAGTGGCTTCACACAGCCATGAAAGGCATGACGGACGTGATGGTGCACGACATCCGCAATCCCCCACAGGCCAGCCGCGTCTATGCGTATGCATCAATCGCGGCGTATGAAGCGATGCAGCCGATGGATACGACGTTCCGGTCGATGAACGGCCAGCTGAACGGATTGGCGGACCTCCCGGCTCCGGAAGCTGATAAAGAGTACTACTATCCGCTGGCAAGCCTGCAGGCCTTCCTGACGGTGGCCGATGCTATGATGTACTCGCGGGATCGACTGCAGCCCACGCGGGAGTACATCGATGAGAAAATAGCAGCGCAGCGTGTGCCGCGGGCGGTTCGTGAGCGCTCGAAAGCGTTCGGTACGGCTGTCGGCGAACACGTCCTTGCATGGGCTAACGAGGATTTTTTTCGGGAGACGCGGGGCATGCAGAGCTTCACCGTGCGAGAGGAAGAACCGGGCCGCTGGATGCCGACCCCTCCAGCCTACATGGATGGCATCGAACCCAACTGGATGCACCTGCGCCCCTTCACGCTGGCGTCGGCCGATCAATTCAGACCTGAGCCGCCGGTGCCCTTCAGTCTCGAAGAAGATAGTGCATTCTACCAGGAACTGGCCGCGGTACTCCCATACGACGGGCACACGGTAGAAGGAGAGAAGCGCGAAATTGCCTCCTTCTGGGATTGCAATCCGTACACGCTGCACGTCCACGGGCATGCCAAGTTTGCCACCAAGCAGATGACCCCGGGCGCGCACTGGATGGGCATTGCGGCCACCGCGGCGCGTCAGGACGGTCGATCGCTGCTGGAAACGGCCGAGACGTACATGCTTACGGCGCTCGCGCTGGCTGATGGGTTCATCAGCAACTGGGACGAGAAGTACCGGAGCAGCCTGATCCGTCCGGAGACGGTCATCAACCAGCACATCGATGAGGGCTGGATTCCGCTCTTGCAAACACCGCCGTTTCCCGAGTACACGAGCGGCCACAGCGTGATCTCACGGGCCGCCTCCGAAGTGCTCACGGCGCTCTACGGCGACGATTTCGCCTACCAGGACACGGTAGTGGTGGAGTACGGCCTGCCGGTGCGTAGCTTCGACTCGTTCTTCGATGCCTCCAACGAAGCCGCCATCAGCCGGCTCTACGGCGGCATCCACTACCCGATGGCGATTGACGAGGGCGTGCGGCAGGGCGCACAGGTGGGCCGGCACCTCATTGAGCGGGTAGAGACACGTCCCGGTATGCCCAGTCTTGCTACGGATCGCCCGCTGCCGTCCGACCTCGCAGTCGTGCAAGACCACGACGCGGTACGCCGGCCGTAAGCGCTCGGACCCCCTTTTCCATCAGCCTTCTTCTGATTTGATGAACGCACCGAGGTACTGGCGTTCCGCCCTTATCTGTTTGTTTGTAATTGGGGTTACGGCATGTGGAGGTCCGGCCGATGAGGAGCCCGCTGATCCGTATGCCGATGTTGCGTTAGAGGGCACGGAAAAGATGGTGCACGTCCTGAACGACCTGAACGCCCGGGCCTTCGAACGCCCGCAGGATTTCTTCTTGCTGAATGATCTTCGGGCCGACCTGCTGCTGGAGCAACTGGATGAAACCGAGAACCCCGGCCAGCGCCAGCAGCTCCGCCTCATGCTCATTCCGGAGCTCATCAACGCAGGCCGCACGGAAGAGGCGATCGACCAGGTTCGCCGCACTGCGCAGGAGGCGGGCGTCAGCATGGCTTCCCTTACGAGCCGCAATGCCCGTCTCATCGACCTTCTGGCACTGGCGTATCTGCGCCTGGGCGAAGAGGAAAACTGCCTCGCCAACCCTACCTCGGCCTCGTGCATCATCCCGGTGCAAGAGGAAGGGGTGCATCAGTTGCGCCGAGGCTCTGAAGAGGCCGCCGACCTGTACTTTCAGCTCCACCGGCGCTTCAGCACCAATCTGGTGGCGCGCTGGCTCTACAACATCGCGCACATGACGCTGGGCCAGTATCCGGAGGGCGTCGAGGACCGCTTCCTTATTCGCGGTCTGGAGCCGGAAGGCAACACCACGCTCGGGCGCTTCCGCGATGTCGCAATGGAGCTGGGCGTGGCGCACAACGCCATCTCCGGCGGGGTGAGCGTGGAGGATTTCACCGGCAATGGCCACCTCGACATCCTGGTGACTTCCTACGGTCTGGACGACCAGATGCGCTTCTACGCCAGTGACGGCGAAGGCGGCTTCGAAGACCGCACCACAGAAGCCGGCCTGGACGGCCTCGTGGGTGGGCTGAACGTGGTTACGGCCGATTACAATAACGATGGCCATATGGACGTCTTCATCCTGCGTGGCGCCTGGCTGGCGGACAAGGGGGGGTATCCTAACTCCCTTCTGCGCAACAACGGCGACGGCACGTTCACGGACGTCACCTACGAAGCCGGGCTTGCGTCCTACCATCCCACGCAAACGGCTACCTGGGGCGACTTTACCGGCAACGGCCACGTGGATCTGTTCGTGGGCAATGAGTCGGGGATCGCGGTGGACCCCCTCAGCGGCGCGCCTACCGACTCCATCGACGCCCGGCCCAGCGAGCTCTTTGCCAACAACGGCGACGGCACGTTTACCGAAGTGGCCACGCAGGTCGGGGTAGAGGTCGAGGCCTTCGTAAAAGGAGCCACCTGGTGCGACGTCAACAACAGCGGCCGCCCGGACCTCTTTGTCTCCGTGATGGGCGGCCCGAACAAGCTGTTCATCAACGAGGGCGGGGCGTCGCTGGACGACTGGCGCTTTGAGGAGCGCGCGGTGGAAGCCGGCGTGTCGGAGCCCACGTATGGCTTCACCACGTGGTGCTGGGACATGGACAACGACGGCCACGAGGACCTCTTCGTGACGGGCTACGACGCCCGCATGTTTGAGCACACCGCGCAGGACGTCGCGGCCGAGTACATGGGTGGCCCGGTGCAGGGGGAGAAGCCGCGCTTCTATCGCAACAACGGTGATGGCACGTTCGCGGATGTGGCGCGGCGCGTAAACCTCGACAAGATTATGTACACCATGGGCGCGAACTTCGGCGATCTGAGCGGGAATGGCTATCTCGACTTTTACGTGGGCACCGGCGCGCCCGACCTGAAATCCCTCATTCCCAACCGCCTCTTCCTCAACCGCGACGGGGCCTTCTTCAACGAGGCCACGTTCGACGCAGGCGTCGGCCATATCCAGAAGGGGCACGGCGTGGCGTTTGCCGACTTCACCCGGCGTGGCCACCTCGACATCTACAGTGTGATGGGTGGGGCGGTGGAAGGCGATCAGGCCCATAACGTGCTGTTTGCCCACCCCGGTCACGACAACAACTGGATCGGGCTGCGACTCGAAGGCACCACCGCCAACCGGGCCGCGCTGGGTGCACGCATCGCCCTCGACATCACGGATGCCGATGGTCAGCAGCAAACCATCCACCGCACCGTCCGCACCGGCGGCAGCTTCGGCGCCTCACCGGTAGAGCAGACCATCGGGGTGGGGCAGGCTGCGCAGGTGGACCGCCTCACCATCACTTGGCCGCACCCCGACAGCACGCCGTTTGAGGCCAGCGACGTGCCCATCAATCAGTATTTTCGTATTGTGGAAGGCACCCACGTTCCAGAGCCCGTCTCTGCCGAACCTGTGCCGTTTCGGTTGACAGCCCCCTCGGCCCACGCGCACTAACGGTGGCCTATGCTGTCGTTTCACACCTTATATCCTCCCTCATCTGACCACTGTTACGATGTCCGACATTTCCCCCTCGCTTCCTATCCTATTGACGGCCGTGCTGCTCGCCTCGGCGTTCGTCGCGGTGGCGGCCTCCGATGCGCAAGACCGCACCGACCGCAACCCCATCTACTGGGAGGTGCACGACGAAGACCGCCCGCAGCCTCCGCGCGTAAATCCTGGGCCGGCGCCTGCCGAACCCTCACCGGTGCCCTCCGATGCTATTGTGCTGTTCGACGGGAGCGACCTGGCCGAGTGGGCTGCGCAGGACGGAAGCCCGGCGCCCTGGATCTTGGAGGATGACCTCCTGAAGGTGGATCCTGGTACGGGCGACATCCAGACGCGGGAAGGGTTTGGTGATGTGCAGCTACGGGTGGAGTGGCGGGTGCCGGAAGACATCGAAGGGGAAGGGCAGGGGCGTGGCAACAGCGGCGTCTTCCTGATGGGCCTCTACGAAGTACAGGTGCTGGAGTCGCACGACAGCCAGACCTATCCGGATGGGCAGGCGGCGGCCATTTACGGGCAGTACCCGCCCCTCGTCAATGCCATGCGCCCGCCCGGGGAATGGCAGACCTACGACATCCACTTCCAGCGGCCCCGTTTCGATGAAAGCGGCGAACTGGCCCGCCCGGCCAAGATGACGGTCTTTCACAACGGCGTGCTTGTTCAGGATGGGGTGGAGCTGACCGGTCCGGTGGGGCACTACCAGCGCCCCCGCTACGAGGCCCACGAGGCTCGCCTGCCGCTACGCCTGCAGGACCACGGCGATCATGTACAGTTTCGGCAGATTTGGGTGCGGGATCTCGAGCAATAGCGTGCCGGCCAGTGCCCTGTGCGCGGCCCAGCGGCTGTGCACGTGCTGTACGCGGGCTACATGAGGGGCGCATGAAAGCGCTCCCACCCCGCCATGTACGAATCCTGCCCACCACGTGAAATAATTGTTTTATTCCGTGGGGCATCCTATACTATAGGGCAGTAGGCCGCGCTGTGCATGTTGTAAGCGCTTACGCCCAATCTCCGCGTATAGCGCGCCCGTGCGGCCTGTGCCGGCTACCCCAGCGTTTCCGCGCACGCCAACGTCCGCGTCTATCCCTCTGCACCAACTCCCGCTTCCGCATGACCTCGACCAAGGTCCGGCTCAGCACGATGATGTTTCTCCAGTACTTTATCTGGGGAGCCTGGTACACGGTCATCGCCGTGTACATGGCCAATCATGGCATGGGCGATCTCACCCACTGGCCGTTTACGGTAAATCCGCTGGCCGCGATCATTGCGCCGTTCTTCCTGGGGTTTATTGCGGATCGGTACTTCGACTCCGAGAAGGTGTATGGCCTCCTGCACATCGTGGGCGGCATCCTGATGTTTGCGGTGCCCTTCACCAGCATCAACCCCACGCTGTTTATCTTGATGTTGCTGGCCTACAACCTGTGCTACATGCCCACCATCAGCCTGGCCAACAGTGTGGCGTTCTCGCACATTGAGGACCAGGAGAAGGACTTCCCCATCATCCGCGTGTTCGGTACGATTGGGTGGATTGTGGCGGGCCTCACCATCAGTTTCGTGTTGGTGTACGTGACGGCCGACATCCCCGAACGCACGGCAGCGCCGCTGTACCTGGCAGGCGCGGCCAGTCTTGTGCTTGGGTTCTTCAGCTTCTCGCTCCCTAACACCCCACCGCCGGCCAAGGGCGAGCCGGTCAGCGTGAAGTCCATCGTTGGGATCGACGCGCTGAAAGCCCTGGGCGACCGCGCGTTCTACGTCTTCCTGGCCGCGTCCGTCCTGCTCTGCATTCCGCTGGCGGCGTACTACAACTTCACCCAGCTCTTCCTGGAGGCTGCCGAATTCAACAACATCGCCGGCGTGCAAACTATCGGGCAGATGTCGGAGGCTATCTTCATGGTGCTGATGCCCTTCTTCTTTGTACGGCTGGGCGTGAAGTGGATGCTGGCCATGGGCATGCTGGCCTGGGTAGCGCGGTACCTGCTCTTCGCCATGGGCGCCCCTGATCCCGTGACGTGGATGATTATCGCCGGTATTGCGCTGCACGGTGTGGCGTATGACTTCTTCTTCGTGACCGGCCAGATCTACGTTGACAAGAAAGCCACCGACAAGACGCGTGGGCAGGCGCAGGGCCTCATCGTGCTGGCGACCTACGGCGTGGGCCTGCTGGTAGGCGCGCAGATTGCCGGCTATATTTACAATCTCTTCCTGGACGAACGCGCCGGGCTGCCCCTGGCCGAATGGTTTGGGTTCTGGCTCATTCCGGCCGCCTTCGCCGCTGTGATCATGATCTTCTTCATTCTGGCCTTCCACGACAAGGTATTGGATGATGAGGAAGATCCGGAAGAGATGGCTGAAGAAGTGAGTCCACTGTAAGTCCACTACTGATAGGCCTTGCGTTGGTCGCGATTTAGGCTGCTGCAATTGTACCTCGTACTGAAGTCCTGGCACTGCCCCTCCGTGCCGATCACCGTTGTTTCCCATCGTTTTACCCTGTTTACCCCATGCGTGCACGCGCGTCCATTTTGAACGGCCCTGAGACCTACGATGCGATTGTCGTGGGCTCGGGCATCTCCGGCGGGATTGCCGCCAAAGAACTGACCGAGAAAGGCCTGAAGACCCTGGTGCTGGAGCGGGGGCGCAACGTGCAGCACTCGGTCGATTACGTAACCGAAGAGGACCGCCCCTGGGACGAGCCCTTTCGTGGGCAGACCGACCGCCGCAAGATGCAGGAAGAGCAGTACGTGCAGTCGCAGGCCGGGCCGGTGAACGAGAGCAACGCCCACTTCTTTGTGAACGACCGCGACAACCCGTACACGCTCGCCGAGGACAGCGACTTCCTCTGGATTCGTGGCCATCAGGTAGGGGGGCGCTCCCTCACCTGGGGTCGGCAGTGCTACCGCCTCAGCGAGCTTGACCTGAAGGCAGCCTCGCGGGACGGGCACGGCATTGACTGGCCGATCGACTACGACGAGCTCGCGCCCTGGTATGGCTACATTGAAGACTACGTGGGCATCAGTGGGCAGGCAGAAGGCATTCCACACTTGCCCGACAGCAATTTCCTCCCGCCCATGAACATGAACTGTGTGGAGAAGGATCTGCGCACGGGGATCGAGGACAACTTTCCGGGCCGCACCATGACGATTGGGCGGACGGCCATGCTCACCCAGCCCCACAACGGGCGTGGAGCCTGCCAGTACCGCAACCTGTGCTCGCGGGGGTGTTCGTACGGCGCTTATTACTCGTCGCAGGTAGGCGGGCTGCGGACGGCTCGCCAGACGGGTAACATGACGCTACGCCCCAACAGCATCGTAACCGAGGTAATCTACGACCCGGAGATGGGCCGCGCCCGCGGCGTTCGGGTGATTGACGCCGAAACAGAGGAAACGGTGGAGTTTCACGCCCGCCTCGTTTTCCTGTGCGCCTCCGCGCTGGGGTCCACGCAAATCCTCCTCAACTCCACCTCCAACGACTTCCCCGATGGCCTGGCCAACGCCAGCGGTACGCTCGGTCATTACCTCATGGACCACCCGTTTAAAGCCGGCGCGTTTGCCGAGATGCCCGGGTACGAGGATCAGTACTACCACGGCCGCCGCGCCAACGGCATCTACATCCCGCGCTTCCGCAACCTTGGCGATGATCAGCAAGAGGGCTTCCTGCGCGGCTACGGCTACCAGGGCGGCGCCTCACGGGCAGGCTGGGCACGGGGCATCGGCTCGGATAGCTTCGGGGTCGACTTCAAAGAGTCGCTGCGGGAGCCTGGGCCGTGGTCGATGTTCTTGCTGGGCTTCGGGGAGATGCTGCCGCGCTACGAGAACTACGTGGAACTGGACCCGCAGGTGACTGACAAGTGGGGGCTCCCCGTGCTACGCTTCCATGCCTCGCTGAGCGACAACGAACAGAATATGCGGCAGGACATGGCCGAGCAAGCGGCCGAAATGCTGGACGCCTGCGGCGGGACGAATGTGACTCCGTTCCTGGACGATTACGCCGTGGGCGAGGGCATCCACGAGATGGGGACGGCCCGCATGGGTGCGGACCCGGAGACGTCCGTGCTCAATCGCCACAATCAGGCCCACGATGTCCCCAACCTGTTTGTTACCGACGGCGCGTGCATGCCCTCGGGGGGCTGCCAGAACCCGTCTCTGACCTACATGGCGCTGACCGCGCGCGCTGTCGACTACGCGGTGGCGCAAGTCAACAACGGCGCATTGTAGCCTTTCCGCGCGTTTCCCATCCGTTTCCTACCCTGCTGTTATGAACCGACGTGAAGCCCTTACCCGCATTGCCTTCCTGACAGGTGGCGCGCTCTCTTTCTCTACCGTAGCCGGCGTGATGAGCGGTTGCCAGGCGCCAGATGCTGACGGCTGGACGCCCGAAACGCTCTCGGCAGACGCCGCCGAGCGCCTGCGTCTGCTGGCCGATACCATCATCCCCACCACCGATACTCCTGGCGCAGGGGATGTCGGCATCGAGCGGTTCATCGACCAGATGCTCACCTACTGGATGGTCCCCGACGAACGGGCCCACTTTGTAGAAAGGCTGGAGGAGGCCAACGCCATGGCGCGGTCGTCCTTCGGGCATGGCATCCGCGGGCTGACGTCCGAGGAGCGTAATACGCTGATGCAGCAGCTCGTGGACGCGGCCGACGGGGCATCCCGTGAAACCGTAACGGTGGAGATGAGCGCGGCCTGGGCCACGTACAGCGAGCCGGTGGACGTGGTCGATGGCACCCGGCAGCCGCCCCAGCTGGAGGTGACGCTGGTGCCGTTCTTCTACAAGCTCAAAGAGCTGACGATGGTGGGCTACTACACCTCGGAGCCCGGCGCCACGGAGGAACTGCAGTACATACACGTGCCGGGGCGGTATGACGGCTGCGAGCCGCTGGAGGAGATCGGGCGGACGTGGGCCGTGTGATGGATGGATGTGTTCCATTGTGGCTCTCTCACTATCCCCCTTGTGCTATGAACCGCCGTACCTTCCTGACCGCTTCCGCGCTGGCTGCCCTTGGCACCGGTACCTTGGGCCTCACCGCCTGTGCCAACGGCGATGCCGTGCCTGAACTTGAAGACGCCGAAGATGCGGTCGCGGGGCGTCCTTTTGCCATGGGCGTTCAGCTCTACACGCTCCGGTCGCTACTGGACGAGGACGTGGCAGGCACATTGGAGGCGTTGGCTGAAATCGGGTACGATGAAGTGGAGACGGCAGGGTACCATGGCCTGTCGCCCGCCGACTTCCGGGCCGCACTGGACGCAGCCGGCCTCCGCGCGCCCGCCGGCCACCGCCAGCTTCCGCAGCTCACCCCCGATGCCCTCCCAGAAACGATCGAAGAGGCGCAGGCGCTGGGCTACGAGTACATCGTCTGCCCCTGGATTCAGGAAGCGGAGCGGCAGACGCTGGACGACTACCGCGCGCTGGCCGACACCTTCAATGATATCGGCTCGCGCTGCGCTGACGCTGGGCTGCAGTTTGCCTTCCATAATCACGACTTCGAGTTTGAGCCCATCGACGGCACCGTCCCGTTCGATCTGCTGTTGGAGCGCACCGAGCCGTCGCTGGTCGACTACGAGCTGGACCTCTTCTGGGTCGTGGCCGCCGGTGCAGATCCCATCGCCTACCTCGAAGACCATCCCGGGCGCTTCCCGCTGTATCACGTCAAGGATTATGCGCCCGACGACGATCCGTCGATGGTCGCCGTCGGCGCCGGGACGATCCCTTTTGCGGACATCTTTGAGGTGGCGCAGGCACAGGGCCGCATCGCGCACGCCTTCGTGGAGCACGACAACCCCCACGACCCGCTCGCTACCGTAGCAGATAGCTACGCCTACCTCACCAATCTTTACGACTAACCCCTCCCTCACGTTATGCCTCTCAACAGAAAGCTCCGCTACGGTATGGTGGGCGGCGGCCCTGGCGCCTTCATTGGTGAAATCCATCGCAAAGCCATTGGGATGGATGGGCTGGCCGAGCTAACAGCGGGCTGTTTTTCCAACGTGCCTGAGGAGTCGCGCGCGCAGGGTGAGCACCTGCACCTGGACCCGGCTCGCGTCTACGAATCACACGAGGAGATGGCCGCGCAAGAAGCGGCGCTGCCAGCCAGCGAGCGCATCGATGTGGTCGTTATCGTGACGCCCAACTTCCTGCATTACCCGATGGCGCGCACGTTTCTGGAGGCGGGCTTCCACGTGGTCTGCGAGAAGCCCATGACCACCACCGTAGAGGAGGCCGAGCATCTCTGCCAGTTGGTAGAAGAGCACAACCGCGTGTTCTTGCTCATGCACAACTACTCCGGCTATCCGCTGGTGAAGCAGGCGCGCCACCTCGTGGCCGACGGCGCGCTGGGTGAGGTCCGCAAAGTGGTGGTTGAGTATTCACAGGGCTGGCTTGCCACCAAGGTGGAAGAGGCCGGCTCCAAGCAGGCCGAGTGGCGCACTGACCCCGAGCGGGCCGGGATCTCCTCGGCCATTGGCGACATCGGCACGCACGCCGAGCACCTGGCCCGCTATGTTACCGGGCTTGAGATCGACGAGCTGTGCGCCGATCTGTCGACGTTCGTCCCCGGACGGGCGCTGGAGGATGATGCCAACATGCTGCTCCGGTACGAAGGGGGGGCACGCGGCGTGCTGATTGCTTCGCAGATCTCTACCGGCGAAGAAAACAACCTGCGCCTGCGCGTCTATGGGACCAAGGGCGCGCTGGAGTGGGCCCAGCAGGAGCCTAACACGCTCATCTTCCGACCGCTGGAGGGCCCGCAGCAGCTCTACCGCGCCGGGCACGACTACCTTCACACCTCCGCCAGCCGTCTGGAACGCACGCCGGCCGGCCATCCCGAAGGATTCCTGGAAGCCTTCGCCAACCTGTATGGCAACGCGCTGCGCACCATCGCCGCCCACGAAAACGGCGGCACGCCCGATCCGGCCGACCTGGATTTCCCCACCGTGCAAGACGGCGCCCGAGGCGTGCACTTCATCCACACCGCCGTGCGCAGCGGTAAGGACAGCTCCTGGGTCGATGCCTCCTACACACCGCCGGCGTAACCGCGCCGCTGATCTTCCGCTAACTACGCCGCACGTATTTCTATGAGTGATTCCCTTTCCCGCCGCTCTTTTCTTGGACGCGCGGCTCTGGCCGGGCTGGGCGCTACGCTGGTGCCCCGCCACGTACTGGGCGGCCCCGGCTACCAGGCGCCCAGCGACACCCTCGGCATTGCCGGCGTGGGCGTTGGCGGCGTCGGTCACAACAAGATCCGCGCGATGGATAGCGAGCAGATCGTTGCGCTCTGCGACATCGACCTGCACCACGCCCGCGATGCCTTCGACGCGTATCCGGACGCGGCCGTGTATCAGGACTACCGCCGTATGCTGGACGAGATGGACGACGCGATTGACGCCGTCATGATCGCCACGCCGGACCACACCCACGCGGTGATTGCGCAAGAGGCCATGCAGCGAGGCAAGCATGTGTACGTGGAAAAACCTCTCACCTGGTCCATCGAGGAAGCTAATACCCTCGCGCAGGTGGCTGATGAGACCGGTGTGGTAGCCGCCATGGGTAACCAGGGCCACTCGTTGGATGACGCCCGTTTGGTGAATGAATACCTGCAGGATGGCGCCATTGGCCCCGTGCGTGAGGTCCACGCCTGGACGAACCGGCCGATCTGGCCACAGGGCATGGAGAAGCCGGAGATGCTCCGGCGCAAACCGCGGCATATCGATTGGGATCTGTTTCTGGGGCCGGCCCCAGCCATTGCGTACGACCCGGCCTATCACCCCTTCGCCTGGCGCGGCTGGTTCCACTTTGGCACCGGTGCCCTCGGGGATATGGGCGCCCATCTCATCGACCACCCCGTATGGGCACTCGACCTCGGCTATCCGGACACTATCGAAACGCGGTCGTCGGCCTTCAACGGCGTCTCCTGGCCGCACGCGTCGATGACTTATTTCAACTTCCCCGCCCGTGGCGACCAACCCCCGGTGAAGCTCACCTGGTACGATGGCGGGCTGCAGCCCCCGCGGCCCGACGGGCTGCCCGAGGATGAATCGCTGAATGCCCTGGGTGGGGTCATCTACACGGGAGACGACGGCACGCTTATCCACGAAACGTACGGCGCCAACCCGCGGCTGCTGCCGGAAGACCAAATGGCCGCTTATGGCATGCCGCCGGAGCGCTACCGGCGCATTCAGGACGAGAGCCACGAGATGAACTGGGTGCGGGCTATCAAGGGGGAGGAGGAGCTCTCGCAAGACTTTGGCTACGCCGCACGCCTCACCGAGATCATGCTGCTGGGCGTGGTGTCCATGCGGGCCGGCAACCGCCGTATTCACTGGGATGCCGATGCGCGCCGCGTGACCAACCTGCCGGATGCCAACGCCTACCTCGCCCGTGAAGACGTGCGTGAGGGCTGGACGCTGTAGCGCAGGCGCTCGGCTTCTGCCAGAACCTCTTTCGTTTGCTGTTTGACTGACCGACTGCACAACCCATGGCACGACCTGTAACGCTGTTTACCGGACAATGGGCGGATATGCCGCTCGACGAACTCGCTGCCAAAGCGGCTTCCTGGGGCTACGATGGCCTGGAGCTGGCCTGCTGGGGCGATCACTTCAACGTGCAGCAGGCCCTGGCAGACCCGGCCTACTGCCAGGGGCGCCACGATCTGCTCGCCGAACACGGCCTGCGCGTCTTTGCCATCAGCAACCACCTCGTGGGGCAGGCCGTGTGCGACCGCATCGACGGCCGGCATGAGGACATCCTCCCGGATCACGTCTGGGGCCATGGCGACCCCGAGAGCGTGCGGCAGCGTGCCGCCGATGAAATGATGGACACGGCGCGCGCGGCGGCAAAGCTCGGCGTAGACGTAGTGAACGGCTTCACGGGCAGCTCCATCTGGCATCTGCTCTACGCCTTCCCGCCGCTCAAGCCAGGCATGATCGAGGCCGGATTTGAGGACTTTGCCGAGCGCTGGCATCCCATCCTCGATGTGTTTGACGAGGAAGGTGTCCGCTTTGCGCTGGAGGTGCATCCCACCGAAATCGCCTTCGATATCCGCTCTGCGGAACGCGCGTTGGAAGCCATCGACCACCGCACCGCCTTCGGGTTTAACTTCGACCCCAGCCACCTGGGCTATCAGGGCGTCGATTATGTGGCGTTTATCCACCGCTTCGGCACCCGCATCTACCACGCCCACATGAAAGACGTCTGGTGGGCTGACACCCCGCGCCCCGTCGGCGTTTTTGGGGGGCACACCGGCTTTGGCGACCGCGACCGCTACTGGGACTTCCGGTCCATCGGCCGGGGATCTATCCAGTTCGAAGAAGTGATTCGTGCCCTCAACCGGGTGGGCTACACAGGGCCGCTTTCCATTGAGTGGGAAGATAGCGGCATGGACCGAGAGCACGGCGCGGAGGAGGCCTGTGCTGAAGTGAAGGCCTTCGACTTCCCACCCACGGAGGCGAAGTTTGACAAGGTGTTTGACAAAAAAGAGCAGGCCGCGGGTTGAGCAGGACTACCCTTCACGCGTGGGCTGAATGCCGTGTCGGCCCGAGGCCCCGACGGTACGAATCAGCACCACGCCGTTCATCCCGCGCACCCCGTAGATCGCCGTATCGGCCGCGTTCTTCAGCACCCGAATGGACTCAACATCGCGCGGATTGATGCCCCACAGCCCGCCGCCCCGGCTTTCGACCGGCATCCCGTCCACGACGTATAGCGGGGCGGTGTCGCCGTAAATCGTGCCAGGGCCACGAATCGTGACGCGGATCCCGCCGCCCGGGAGCTCTTCCACGCGGACGCCCGCGACGCGGCCGATGAGCAACTGCTCCACTTTCTGCGACCGCGCCTTGGCAGTCTCCAGGTTTTCGCCCGTCACCTCGCTGCGCTGTTGGGCGTCGATCTCAGCATCGGTAGCCCCACCAGTGCTCCCGCAGCCCACAAGCAGCCAGGACGCGACGAAGAGCGAGAGGAGGAGGCTGTGTAGTGGAGGCGTGGCCATGGCGTCAGGGGGCGAGATGGGATGGAGAGGGTCAGTCGTCCACTGATGCATCGTCGTCGGACGAATCCTCGGACGCAGGGCGACTTGAGGTGGTGAGGGTCGTGATGATGACCACGCCGTTGGCGCCGCGCATGCCGTACATGGAGGTGTCAACGGGGTCTTTCAGCACGCGAATAGATTTGATGTCGCGCGGATTAAGGCCGATGAGTGCGCGCCCAGGAGCTGCTTCGATGGGCATACCGTCCACCACGTACAACGGCTCGCTGCTGCCCACGATGCTGTTCTGCCCGCGAATGATCACGCGGAGGCCACGGGCCGACTGCTGCACCCGCACGCCAGACACGCGCCCAACGAGCAGGTCTTCCACACGGGTCGCGCGCAGGCGGTCGTTGTCGTCGATATCCACCGCTGCTGTATCTTGCGTGGTATATTCGTTACCTACTGCCTCGCCGCTGCTGCTGCAGCCGGTCATCACCACGATGATGCCCAGGGCCAGAAGCCCCATCAACCCACGAACCCAGCGGAGGTCCTGCGTACCCACATCCATGTGTCCCTCGCACACTCAATAGCCAGAAGCGCGTTGATCCTGCACTACGGCAGCGATTGACGCGCGTACTTATGTGACTTCATTGCTTCTCTATAGACGGGTCCCTGTCGCTAAAGTTGCCTAAGTCCCTGTAGCCGGGATAGATAGCGGGTTTTAGCTGCGCGCAAATGCCAGTGTTGCCACATGCACGGCGGCGACCTCGGCCGTATGGAGGGCGGCAGCTGCTGCAGTAAGGGTGGCGCCGGTGGTGAGGACGTCGTCGATCAAGTAGATGGTCGCACCGGTTAGTGTCTGTGGCGAACGTGCGGCAAACGCGTCGGCCACGTTGGCCTGGCGCTGCTTCCGGCTGAGGCGGGTCTGTGAGGCGGTGGCCCGGGTGCGCTGAAGAGCCTCCTGATACGATGCGCCCAGCGCATCGGCCAGTCCCTCGGCCAAGAGCGCGCTCTGGTTGTAGCCACGTTCCAGCTGCCGGGTGCGATGTAAGGGGATCGGCACCACGAGGCGTTCCCCCGTATGCGCTGCGGGGAAGAGATGACGCATCCAGCGCCCCAGCGTGCGCCCCTGGGCCGGGCGGTTGCCGTATTTCAGGCTGTGCTGCACGCGTTGCACCACACCGCCTGTATCGAACGCCCAGAGCGCCTGCGCAGACGCTACGGGCTCACCGCCGGGAAGCTGCCGTACGTGGGCCAGCACAGCCTCCGGGTCCGGCCGCTCCAGGCGCCGCACGCAGGGGGCACACAGCGGAACGTGTGCCTCCGAAACCGATGCCCCACAGCCAAGGCACTGCGGCGGATAGAGCAGGCGCAAGAGGCCGGCCGTGTGCTGCTGCAGCCAGCGCAGCGATGGCAGGGTAGAGGGCGGCAGGCGCATGGGCAAGAGCGGCTGGCGGCAAACGGCGGCAACGACCGGGGCAAAAGGCGAGAAGCCCATCCTCAATATCACGCTTTTCTCCCTGGCCTGCAACCGGCTGGCACATCCTGCGCCATCGCCCGTGCAACGGTGCATCTGTGACTCAAACCGCACCCCTGCTACCCGTGAATGTTCTTGCCCTGGAGCCCTGGTACGGCGGCTCCCACCGCGTTTTTCTCGACAGCTTTGTCAAGCATAGCCGGCATACGGTTAAGACCGTCACGCTCCCCGGGCGGTTCTGGCGATGGCGGATGGAGGGCGGCGCGGTATCGCTGGCGCAGAAGGCGATCAAGGCCTACGAGGATGGGTTTGTGCCGGATGTGATCTTTGCCTCAGACATGGTGAACCTGCCGGCGTTTCTGTCGCTCACCCGGCCGATGCTAAGCGACGTGCCTACCGTGGTGTTCTTTCACGAGAACCAACTGACGTACCCTATCCCCGAGGGGCAGACGCGCGACCGAGCCTACGGCATCATCAACTACCTCTCTGGGCTGGCGGCCGACCGCCTGGTGTTTAACTCGCAGTTTCACCACGACGAGTTCATGGAGGCGCTGCCCTCGCTGCTGCGCGACTTCCCCGACCACACCAACATTCACACCGTCCACGAGCTGAAGGCCCGGAGCGAGGTGCTGTACCTGGGATTAGATCTGGAAGCCCACGAAGCCTACCGCGACGCCGAGGGCCCCCGCCCGTCAACCCAGCCCTACACTATCCTGTGGAATCAGCGCTGGGAGTATGACAAGAATCCCGGGGCGTTCTTCGAGGTGATGAATCGCTTGGATGATGCAGGGTATGACTTCCGCTTGATCCTGGCAGGCAAGCACTTCCGCACGCAACCCGAGGCCTTTAAGCGGGCGTTCGAGCGCTATGCCGAACGGATCCTGCACTATGGCTACGCGGATACCTTCGACGAGTACAGCCGCTTGCTGCACCGAGCGGATCTCGTGGTCTCTACCGCCATCCACGAATTCTTTGGCATTGCCATGATGGAGGCCATTTATTGCGGCTGCCATCCGCTGCTGCCCCGCCGGCTGAGCTACCCGGAGCTGATCCCGAAGGAACTGCACCGCCCGCTGCTGCATGCCCCTATCCTGTACGACACCCAGGATGACCTCTTTGCTCACCTCGCGTCCATCCTGGGGGGCGACGAGCGTCCGTTGCCGCTATCTACCCTCAAAGGCATCGCCGAACCCCTCGGATGGACCACCCACGTTACCGCGTACGACGACCTGCTGGAAACAGTGGCACAGTCCGAACAGCCCCGCCCCGTACCTTCCGCTCCCCTGGGAGCAGCGTAGCACGGCCCTGGTCGAACCCGGCAGGCTTTGTCAGGTAGCAACAGGGTAGCTATGAACCGGCTTTATTCCTGCGTATCAACAACATTATTTCGTCTCCCATGTCCTGGTCTGTATCCCGATTCGCAGCTGTTGCGTGTACCCTCTTGCTCTCGTGTGTGGTGTTGTTGGCCTGTGGCGAGCCCAACGAAGCGCCACCGCCCGAGAGTGACATCGAGGTAGGGCTGCAGGACGAGGCAGCGGACGGCGCCCCTGTTGGGCAATCGCTAACGGTAGCGGTAGAGTCGGATGAGCGGGTGCTGGTGAACGGGCAACCCGTGGCGATGGAGGAACTGGCTGACTACGTCCGCGAACTGGGGGAGGGACGGGACCTGAACGCCACCATTATGCCGTCCACCACGGTCGACGCCTCCGTGCTGAGCGATGTGGAGCGTCGGCTGCGGGATGGAGGGGTAGCGAACGTCGAGGTGCTGGATGAAGGTGTGTAGCCTGTCATAACAGCCCAGGGCCATGGTCCAAGCTGGTGCGGGCGGCGGGTCTGGGCTGTGCGAGGTTATCCGGATCGCGTAGCCAACCCCGGCGCTTCATGCAGCACCGCGATGAGCTCCGCCAGCATCATCGCCGTAGCGCCCCACACGGTGCAGCCCGCCACATCGAAGTACGGCACCATCACCGTTGTGCCATGCAAGTCCCATGGCTCGCAGCATCGCGCGTTGGGGTCCAGGAGGCGCGGCAGCGGGGCGTGCACGATACGGTTGACCTCGTTCGGGTCCGGCGTAAAGTCGACCGGCCCGCTTGTGCTGCCGACAAACGGGTAAACGCAGAACGCCGTGGGAGGAATGAAGAGGGGCGTAAGCGCGCCGTGGAGCGTGACATCGTCTGGGGAGAGGCCCGTTTCCTCGTGCGCTTCGCGGAGGGCGGTCCGCCGGCACGGCTCGTCCGCCTCGCGGCTGCCCCCGGGAAACGATACCTGCCCGGCATGATCGTGCAGGTCGCCCCGCCGAACGGTCAGCAGCACGGCCAGGGTGTCCTCATGCGGATGCACCAGCGCAAGCACGGCTGCCTCCCGGCACTCCTTCCCTTCCACCTGCGCCTGTGCCGGTTCCATGCGGTAGGCCGGGGCCATCTCCAATTGCGCCGCCGTACCGGGCAGGGGCTCCTTCAGGCGGTGGTCGAGAAACGACTGCAGAGAAGAGAGGGCAGTGGCGGACATGGTGCACAGGGCGGTATCGAAGGGTGTCTCAACAACAAAAGCTCCCGGCTGGAAGATTCCAACCGGGAGCGCTGCTGCTGACGGCAATGCGCCAGCGCATGGTCCTTTACAAGGGTTTAGCTAATCTCGATGCGGCGCGGCTTCGTTTCTTCCGCTTTCGGTACTTCTACTGCCAGTACGCCGTTTTCGTACGTGGCGCGGATGTCATCCTGCTTGATGGTCTGCGGCAGGGTGAAGGAACGGAAGAACTGACCGAAGGAGCGCTCCACGCGGACGGTGTTGGTGCCTTCGTCACGCGCCTCTTCTTTGCGCTCGCCACGAATGGTCAGCGTGCCGTCCTGCAGGTTGATGTCTACATCATCCTTGTCAACGCCTGGGAGATCCAGGTGGATGTGGTAGGCATCCTCTGTCTCCGACAGGTCAACGCGCGGCGTCCAGCCCGTTGCGGGGGCTTCACGGTCGCCGTCAGCGGGATACATACTATCAAAAACGGAGTCAATCTCGCGCTGCAAGCGGCGCAGTTCGTTGCTTGGGGAGAAGCGAATCATACGTGTCATAGCTATTCACCTCTGTGCGTTTATGGGGTAGTGCGTGGTTGATTACGTACTTCACCCATGTTACGGAGCAAGGCACATTCCACGTCCTGCAGAGGTGCCAGAACGGCAACGCTGGAACGCGGCGCATGTGCAGATGCAGGCTACAGCCGGAAAATATGACACAGCCGGGAGACCCGTTGACAGAAGGGGGTGCAAGGCCGTCGGGCCGGGGGCTGTCTACGCGGCAGGATGGCGGGGCTGAGCAGGCAGTAGGCGGCCACTGGCCTGCCCAAAGCCCACCTGGTAGCTGGCGCCTTGGGCTACACCGTTCAAGACCACACGATCGCCGTCTTCAATGAAGCTCCGCGTCTCTCCATTGCCGAGGTCCACCGGCTTGGTGCCTTTCCATGAGAGCTCCAGCATGCTGCCGTAGCTGTCTTCCGTGGGCCCGCTGATGGTACCGGAGGCCAGCAGGTCACCGGGCCGCATGTTGCAGCCATTGACGGTATGATGGGCCAGTTGCTGGCAGACGTTCCAGTACAGGTGCTTGAAGTTGGAGCGGCAGACGGTGTGCGGCGCATCCATCGCATCCGACTGAATGCCGACAGTCAGCGCGATGTCGTAGGCGCGATTTTCTTCCGACTGCAGGTACGGCAGGGGCGCCGGCTCCTGGTCGGGGCCCGCGGTCCGGAAGGGCTCCAGCGCATCCATCGTGACCACCCACGGGGAGATCGTGGTAGCAAAGCTCTTCCCCAGGAAGGGGCCGAGGGGCACGTACTCCCACTTCTGGATGTCCCGCGCGCTCCAGTCGTTCACCAGCACCATGCCGAAGATGTGCTCGGCGGCGTCTGCCACCGCGATCGGCTCCCCGAGCGGGTTGCCCGGCCCCACAAAGAAGCCCATCTCCAGCTCAAAGTCGAGCAGCTGGCTGGGGCCGTATACGGGCGGCTCATCGTCGCTCGGCTTCAGCTGTCCGCAGGGCCGGCGCACGTCGGTCCCATCCAGGATGATGGAGCTGGCTCGGCCGTGATACCCCACCGGCAGGTGCAGCCAGTTGGGCTTGAGGGCGTTCTCCTTCCCCCGAAACATCGTCCCAATGTTTGTGGCGTGCTCCTTCGAGGAGTAGAAGTCGGTATAATCGCCAACGTCGGCGGGCAGGAGCATCGTGACGTGCTCGTGCCGGTGGAATGCGCGCTCGCGCAGCGCCTCATCGTCGCGCAGCGTGTGGGTTTCGGCGCGGAGCAGGTGGCTGATCCGCTTTCGGGCGGCCGTCCATGCCGGGCGCCCCAGGCCCATGAAGGGGTTCAGGGTGGGCTGCCGGAAGGGCGACGCGTCCTGCAGCGTAGCGTCCGTAAAGAGGCCAGCTTCCTCCAGCACGCCAAGGTCCAGCACGTAAGCGCCGATGGCGACGCCCACGCGGGGCTGCGCGCCGGCTGATGGGCGAAAGATGCCGTACGGCAGGTGCTGAATGGGAAAGGGGGAGTCGGCAGCGCCTTCGATAAAAGAGGTAAGCGCGGGATCGGTGGTCTCTGGAGTCATAGACAGGGAAGGGGGGATCGGAAAAGAGGAGTTAGAGGGAAAGCGGTGGGGCCTTTAAGGAAGCAGGCCGAGGCGACGGAGGTCGTCGCGCGGATCGTCGAAGCTACAGCTGCCAAACGAGAAGGCGCGCCGAGCCCGGACCGTTTCGAGCAGTGACACCGGCACGCGGCGGTCGCCCCAGGTGAGGCCTTCGCTGGTGAAGGAGAGGACGCCCATATTCTCTTCTTGCAGGATCTGTGTCACCTCATCGTCTGAAAGCGCATAGGCGGTCGTCAGCGCGGCTGCCCCAAACACGTTGAAGAAGCCATGCATGGTGCCGCCAAAAGCCTCGTTGTGGTGATGCATCGGGTGGTGCAGGCCAGCGGTGGCTTTAAAGTGCACATCGGCGCGGCTGCAGGCATTGAGTGCGCGGGCTACGTCGGCAGCTGGGGGGATCTCCTCCGGTGCGGTACTCCCCGTGCGCATCTTGAAGCCTACCCGAAGGCCGGTCTGCAGCCCGGCGTGGTTGTTGAACCGCGTGAGTGCCTGTGCGACCACATCGAAGAACGAGGTGGGGCGGTTGAGCGGGATTTCCAGGAAGAGGTCGAGCGTCTTGAGCGAGGCAGTGGCAAACGTCTGCCCCAGCGCGTCCAGCAGTGCATCCATCACCTCCGGCAAGGCCGCCGCGTTCAAGTCGGCCAGCTTCGGCGGCAGGCGGACCTCAACGACGCGGGCCTGGAGGCGATCGGCATGAGCGGCGTGCAACGCGTCGATCGCCTGCAGTGTGGCGGCGAAGCCTGTTGTTAATGCCTCGGCATCCGCTCCACCCTGGCCCAGCACGGAGAGCGTGGCAGGCGCGCCCTCGGGAACGTCATCAGCATAGGCGGTGAGGTCGTTTAGTTGTGCCAGCGGGATGATGAAGTGGTTGAGCATCCACGCCTCGGGCTCCGTGCGGTAGCGAAGGTAGTTGGGAAATGCCTCCGCAAGCGGTAGTCCGGCGGGAGGGAAAAGCCCCGCATAGTCGACGAGGTCGCGCAGCAGCGCACGCAGGCTCAGCGGCACCGTGGTAGCAGAGGAGGAGACGGCCATGGGGTCAGCAGTACGCAAGTGGAGATAACACGAAGGCCAAGGGACTACATAATCTGGCCGTAAACGCGGTGTCCAAAAGCGCTTTCAGCCGGAGGGGTTCCATAGCTCCGAGAAGCCGGAGGCTTGTGATGCGTAAGGCCTGCAGAACTTTCTTGCGGGGCAAACTTTAGATGCCACGTCTTGACCGCCGATTGCGCACTGCAGCCGTGCGGCCTCGGCCACGCCCCTCGGTGCTTATACCGATGCGTCTCCATACCACGGGCCGTCACAGGCCCGCGACGTCCCACCCAATCCTTGTACAAGTCCCCCACGCACCTCATGAAATCCTTATCATACGCGCTACCCCTTTTGCTGGGGCTCCTCCTGCTGGTGAACGGCTGCGCCCCCAGCAACCCCAACTTGAGTGAGGCGCAGGACGCCCTTGACGATCGTAACTTCGAGCAGGCCATTGCGAGCATTGAGCTGGCCATGGAGGAAGAGCCGGAGAACGTAGATATCGTTCGCACCAAAGCTAATATTTACCGCCAGTGGGCGCAGTCCACGGACGACCTGGACCTTCGCACCGAGCGGTTCCGGCAGTACCGTGATGCCCTGGACCAACTGCTGGAAATGGATCCGGACGTTGCGGAGCTCGCAGAAACCCCTGAGACCCGGATGCTGGACGAGACCGTACAAGCGGTCGACCAAACGGTGGGTGAAGAGTTTGAGCTGGCGGTTGAAGCATTTCAGCGAGGCCAAACCAACGAAGCCGCGTACGACTCAGCGGCGGCTTACTTCCAGAACGCAGCCATCTTGCGCCCCGATCTGCGTGATGCACATGTAAACCGCGCCTATGCGCTCATCAACGCAGGACGCGCCGGTGAGGCCATTCAGCCGTTTGAGACGGCGCTGCAACTGGGAACCGAGATGGAGCGCGAAATGCGTGAGCTGGAAGAAGCCGGCGAATTTGCTGATCTGCCCGAAGAGGAGCAGCAGCAGATGCGCGCGGCTGTGGAAGAAGACGCGGACCTGTACGTCTTTATCGCCAGCATCTACGCACAGGAGGATCGCCTCGGCGATGCGGTAGACGTGCTTGAGCAAGGCCGCGAGCGCTTCCCGCAAAACGAGGAGCTGCAAGAGCAACTCCTGAATGCCTATGTGCAAACCGGACAGCTGGACCGGGCCACGGAGCAATATGCGCAGGCTGTTGAGGCCAACCCGGACAATGCGATGTACCGGTATAATTACGGCTCCCTCTTGCTGGAGGCAGGCGAATATGATGCGGCGCTGGAGCAGCTGCGCATGGCCGTTGAACTGGAACCGAATAACGCAGATGCCCACTTTAACCTCGGTGTGGCTTTCATCAACCAGGCCGCTGACGTAAACGAGCAAGTCCGCGAGATGGATGACCAGCTGCGTGAGCAGCAGGCGGAGCTCTCGCAAGAAGAGATTCAGGAGATGGATCGTCAGATCGACGCCCTGATTGAGCAACGCACCGAGCTCTTCGAACAGTCCGTGGAGCCGCTGGAGCGTGCCCGTGAGCTGGCTGAAGCAGGGTCAGAGACGGAAGCTACCATCTGCGGCGCCCTCATTCAGGCCTACGCGAATACCGGCCAGGATGAAGCCGCCCAGGAGGCCCAGCAGTGCGCAGATCAGATGTAAGCCTCCCCCGCACCTCTGTGCTGCACGCGAGCCCGGGTCCGGAACGGAGTCGGGCTCGCTTTATGTTACGCCACCCTTCTTATTGTATAGCTTTCCATTATGGCTACTGACGCCTCCACCAACCGGCCCTATGGGTTTGGCACGCGTGCCGTCCACGCAGGGCAAGCGCCCGATCCCTCCACCGGGGCGGTGATGACGCCCATCTTTCAAACCTCGACGTATGCCCAGCGGGCACCGGGCGACCATCAGGGGCACGAGTACTCCCGGGTGACCAACCCCACGCGCTCGGCGCTTGAGGGCAACCTGGCGGCCCTCGAAGGCGCCGACCATGCCGTATCCTTTGCCTCAGGTGTGGCGGGTATCGACGCCATCCTGAAAGGCCTGCGCCCCGGCGATCACGTCGTCACCACTAACGACCTGTACGGCGGTACCTTTCGCCTCTTTCGACAGGTGTTCGAGCCGTTTGGGCTACGCTTCTCATTCGTGGACCTGACGGATCCGGAGGCAGTCGATGCTGCGATAGAGCCCGGCGCCACGAAGCTGATGTGGATCGAGACGCCAACGAATCCCCTGATGCGGATCTATGACATCGAAGCGTTGGTGGAGCGGGCGAAGGCGGACGGGATTGACGTGGCCGTCGACAACACGTTCGCTTCACCGTACCTGCAGCAGCCGCTGGCGTTGGGAGCCGATATGGTGCTGCACTCGACCACGAAGTACATCGGCGGCCACTCCGATCTCATCGGGGGGGTGGTGTGCACGAGCCGTGAGGACTGGCACGAGAATCTCCGCTTTCAGCTGAAGTGCGCGGGTGCTGTTGGCGGGCCGATGGATAGCTTTCTTACGCTGCGCGGCACGAAGACGCTGCACCTGCGGATGCAACAGCACTGCGCCAACGCGCGCCGTTTGGCTACCTTTCTGGATGCGCACCCGAAGGTGGGCCGCGTCCTGTACCCGGGGCTGCCCGATCATCCGGGCCACGACATCGCGAAAAAGCAGATGAAGGACTTTGGTGGGATGATCAGCTTCTCACTGACGGACGATGCGATGGACAAAGCCGTCGCGGTTATGACGCACACCAAGGTATTCACGCTGGCCGAAAGCCTCGGCGGGGTGGAGAGCCTCATCGAGCATCCCGCGTCGATGACGCATGCCTCCATTCCCCCGGAAGAGCGCCGGAAGATCGGTCTGGACGACTCCCTGATTCGCCTCTCGGTGGGTGTCGAAGAGGAGGCGGATCTGCTGGCTGATCTCGACCAGGCCCTGCAGCACGTGTAGCGCCACACATGGCTTCGTGACCGGTGGGGTGGACGGGGGCGTCTACCAGCCCCACGTGCCCGGGCCGCCTTTGAACGGGCCCACGATGTTGCTTGTCAGCCAGCCGCCATAAAAGTCGCCTTCCTGTGCCTTCGCCTGCTCGTCGCCCACGTAACAGGCCTCCATCTTCGACGGATAAAACGCCACGTAGTCGGCGATATCCTCAAACCGTTCGGTGGGCGTTGGATAGGCCCAGGCAGCTTCCTTTGCGCGTGTGCCGTCTACGACCACGTCAAAGTAGGCCGCGCGGCCCTTCCATTCGCAGTGCGATGTGCGCCTGGCCGGGTCCAGGACGCCGTCCTGTATGTCAGCGGGCGGGATGTAGTAGACCGGCGGGTGGCTGGTTTCCAGGACGCGATACGCGTCGGTCGTGTCGGCGATGGTCACCCCGTTGAACACTACGCGGATGCGGTCGCTAACGGGCTCAAGGCGTGGCGGGCGGGGGTAGTCCCAGACGGACTCCTGTCCGGGGCCGGGCGTAGGGCGCTTGGAGGGCATGAAGTGGTCGGAAGGCATGGAAGAAATGAACACTCCGTTGCACCCATGCCCCCACCCATCGGGTTTCTAAGTGGGACGGCGTCGACGTAACGGTTTAGAAAACGACGGATTAGAAGCCTCTCCTCCTCATCCGTCGAGGCGTTTGCTTCGTATCGCTTGATACATCGGGAGCATACCGTTCGCCCGGCTGATCTTCTATCAGAGATGCCCTACCATGATACCCAACCACTGCAGCGTACGTACCCACGTGTTTTTCCTATTGCTGGCCCTGGGCCTGCTCGGCGGGGGCGTACCGGCGCAGGCTACACCAGACCAACCGAACCTGACTATGGCTACAGATTCCCTCGTCATAGGCGCATTTTCGACAGCAGAGGTCGGGGCCGCCGTCCCCGACGGGTGGCGCGAGTTGACCTTTGAGCGAGGCGACATTGAAACGCCTACCACCTACGAGGTGGTGGCGGAGGATGGGCAGCGCGTGGTCCGGGCGCACAGCGAACAGGGTGCGTCAGGCCTGGTGAAGGAGGTAGACATTGACCCGGAAGCCTATCCTGTGGTGTCGTGGTCGTGGCGTGTGGACGGCGTGCTGGAGGACGGCGATTACCGACGCCGTGCAGGCGACGACTATCCGGCGCGCCTCTATCTCATTTATGACGTGCCCGCCCGCGATCTTGGCTTCCGGGGACGCATCGCCTACAATGTGATTCAGGCCCTCGGCTACAGCGACGTTCCCACGCGGGCCCTCAACTACATCTGGGGGAATGTGGCGCCGGTAAACGAAGCGGTCGACAACCCTTACAGCGACTGGGTGAAGATGGTCGCCGTTGAGAGTGGAGATGCGGAGGCCGGCACCTGGCATTATGAAGCCCGCCATCACTATAACGACTACGTTGCGATCTGGGTCGAGCGGCCGCCTACCATTGTGGGCGTCGCGATCATGACAGATGCAGACGACACTGCCGGCGAAGCGACTGCTTTCTATGGCGATATCCTGTTTCACCGGCAACACGATGCGTCGGAGAACCTTCCGCTGCAACGGGCCGAGTAATGCCGGAGGGCAGGGCAAGCGCCCGGTAGCTACACGTCAGGCAGGGGGGAGGTGGAGCGGGTAGCGGGCAGGGGCCGGAGTTTGTCAGGGAAGGTCTCGCGGATGAGCGCCCGCGCCAGTACCACCGTAGGGTCTACCATCGGCAGGTCGTCGATTATCGGCTCCGGGACGGCCAACGGAAGCTCGGTACAGCCCAGAATGATGACCTCCGCGCCCTGTGCCTTCAGGGCAGCGATGGCGTCCAGCAGGTAGCCACGGGCGGTCGCCGTAACCGGGTGGGCCTGCGCTTTTAGTCCCCAGGTGGCATTAAAGATGGTAGGGTTCACGATGGTCTCCTGCAGGGTCTCATCCGGCACCACCGTCGTCATGCCAGCGGCGTCCAGGGCATCGGCATAGAGCTTCAGCCGATACACTGCCGTGGTGGATAGCACGCCGACGCGTTGCACCGCGGGGTGGGTCTGCTGGATATGGCGAACGGTTTCCTGGATCATGTCCACCACCTGTATCTGCCCGCCCTGCGCAGCGATGGTCTCTATCAGTGGCTCCAGAATGGGCGTGGCATGCGCGGTATTGCAGGGGATGCCCATCGCCGTAGCTCCGGCTCGCTCCAGCTGCTGCGCCAGGTTTACGAGAGCCGGGATCGGGCTGGGCTGCGTGCGATCCAGAAGGAACGTACTGCGGTCGGGAATGGTGTGAGGCGCCGACAGCACCACCACCGGAACGTGATCATGATCGGTAGATGCGTGGGTTTGGTTCGTAACCTTGACGGCCAGGTCGAACCCCGCGTGGGGGCCCATCCCGCCCAGGATACCAATAGAGGGGCCGGTACGCATGAGGGCAAAAGGAAAAAAGACGGACGAAAACAGTACAGACGCCTGACGCAGCGCACCTGCGGAGGGCCGCAGCGAACAACGCCAGTGTAAAGGGCGTGCAAATTCAGCAGCGGTGGGACAACAGCGGCTCACAACGTCCGTTCCGACGTTGATTTGTTTACACAATGGCCCTACATTCACGCACGTTGTACCTACAGATGCCCCGTCGTCTAATGGCAGGACAGCGGCCTTTGGAGCCGTCGGTGGAGGTTCGAATCCTCCCGGGGCAGCCTCTTTGTTTTGCAAGCAACCCTCGATGGGTGCATAGCGCAATCGACTGACGCGCCATGCGCCGACCCCGCGCCGCCCTCCGGTGTGGGGTTTTGCACGTCGAGCCCTGCTGTGCCCGCGTTTGCACGTTATCTTCTCCCCAACCCTTCGCCTGTCGGGCCATGCGCACGTCAAACAAAGACATCCCCATCACCCTGTTTGCTGGTCGGTCGAACCCTGCCCTGGCCCGCCACATCGCGCTCTCGTATGGCAATGGGCTGGGCCAGCTCTCCATCAAGAACTTCTCCGATGGCGAGATCTACGTCCGTTACGAAGAATCCATTCGGGGCTCGGACGTCTTCATCATTCAAAGTACCCACCCGGGAGGCGACAACTGGATGGAGTTGCTGATGTTGATTGATGCGGCCAAGCGGGCCTCGGCGGCGCGGGTCACGGCCGTTATCCCGTACTTCGGCTATGCCCGGCAGGACCGCAAGGACCAGCCCCGCGTCTCCATGGGCGCCAAGCTGATGGCCAACATGCTCACCACCGCGGGCATCGACCGCGTGCTGACGATGGATCTGCACGCACCTCAAATTCAGGGTTTCTTCGACGTGCCGGTGGATCATCTGTATGCTTCTGCCGTCTTTATTGACTACTTCAAAAATAGAATCGACACGGACAACCTGGTCGTAGTGGCGCCGGATGTGGGTTCACTCAAAGTGGCTCGGGCGTATGCCAAGCGGCTGGGGGCTGAGCTTGCGGTGATCGACAAACGCCGCCCCGCGCAGAATGAAGCCGAGGTGGTAAACATCATTGGCGACGTGTCCGGGAAGAATGTGTTGATCATTGACGATATGGTAGATACCGCCGGGACCCTGACGAATGCCGCGAACGCTCTTCGCGACGAAGGCGGGCAGGACATCATGGCGGCGTGCACGCACCCGCTGCTTTCCGGCCCGGCGTACGAACGCGTTGAAGCCTCCGCCATCAACCACTTGGTCGTCACCGACACCGTTCCCCTGCCTCGCCCGTCCGACAAGATCGAGGTGGTCAGCGTCGCGGAGATTTTTGCGGACGCTATCCGCCGTATCTACACCGATAATTCCGTTTCTACCCTGTTTGCCTAAGGCGCAGGGCCGGCCCGCACCGCCCCGGTGTGGCCGTTACGCTACTTGCTTTTATAACGCCGAGCGAAGATGAACATAGTTGAAATCAGTGCCACGACGCGCGACACCGGCAAAGGAGCTGCGCGCAGCTTGCGCCGCAACGATAAGATTCCGGTGGTCCTCTACGGCCCCAACCAGGAGCCGCGGTCGCTTGCTATCGAAGAGGCGGACGTGCTGCCGCTCGTCTTCACCAACGAAACGAGCCTCGTGCGCCTCGCCAGCAATGGCGACCAGTGGGAGTGCATCCTCAAAGACATCGACTTCCACCCGGTCACGGATCGTCCGCTCCACGCGGACTTTCTGGCGCTCACGGAAGGTGAAGAGTTGATGCTGAGTGTGCCGCTGCGCTTTCAGGGAACGCCCATTGGGCAGACCGAAGGCGGGTACACCCAGTTTCTCTTCAACGAGCTGGAGATCCGCTGCGTGCCGAAGGACATCCCGTCGGCCATCGAAGTGGATATTTCCGAGCTTGAGATTGGGGATGCCATCCACATCGAAGACATCAACGTGGAAGGCGTGACGTTCACGGATGCCCCCGAGCGTACCGTGGTTACCGTGGTGCCGCCGCGCGAACTGGAGGTGGAAGAGGACGAAGTCTCCACGCTGCTCGACGAGGAAGGCGAGCCGATCGAAGGCGAAGAGCTGCCCGAGGGCGAGGAAGCTGCCGAAGGCGAAGAAGGCGCCGAAGGCGAGCCCCCGCAGGCGTAAGCGCCCGTCGCATCCTGCACGTCTCGCGGGTGCTCTGGCCAACAGGCCCGGGGCGCCCCTCCGTATACAAACTGAATGTCCGTCATGCCTCTTCCTCTGATGGAGGGAGAGGCATTGGCGTGTCGAGGCAGCGTGTGCACGTGCGCTGCTGTGCTTCCCCTCTCATTGCTGCCTTATTGCTCGTATGGCTCGCACAAAACCGCTTATTGTTGGGCTTGGCAACCCTGGGGCGAAATACCGAGACACCCGCCACAACGTAGGCTTCAGCGTGGTGGATGCGCTCGAAGAAACCACCGGCATCGCCCCCACACACGATAACCGGGCCAACGCGCTTGTGGGGTGGGGGCGCTATGCCGGGCTGCAGCTTGGCCTCATGAAGCCGCTGACGCTCATGAACCGAAGCGGCAGCGCGGTCCGCCACGTGGTCAACTACAGCAACGTCGACCCCGCGGATCTGCTGGTGATCTACGACGACATTAACCTGCCGGTAGGCCGCATCCGGTTGCGCCCCAAAGGGGGAGCCGGCGGGCACAATGGGTTGCAAGACATCATCAACCAGCTACAGACGAAGGACTTTCCCCGGCTCCGTATTGGCATCGGCAACGACTTTGACCGGGGCGAGCAGTCGCGCTATGTGCTAAGCCGCTTTACCCCCGAGCAGCAGCCAGACATCGAGCACGCCCTGAGCCGGGCCGCAGACGCCGCCCTGCGCGTAGCCACCGACGGCATCGACGAAGCCATGAACCAGTTCAACTGAGGGCCGCTGCCGCGCCTCTGGCGGCAGTCAACTTTTGTTGAATTGGGACGTTGCAGGCTCGCATTCACGCAAAGCGCTTTCACTCAACGGCGTAGTGCTTATATTGCAGATTGCAGATTGCAGATTGCAGTTGCGATCTGCGGCCCTGTGGCCGTCCTCCTCTACTCCCAAGCTACTCTACCGCTATTATGGCGAAGGTTGAAGTCACCATGCCCAAGATGGGCGAAAGCATCACCGAAGGCACGGTCATCGTGTGGCACAAGGAAATCGGTGACGAGGTTGAACTGGATGAGACGCTCCTCGAGATCGGCACCGATAAGGTCGATACCGAGGTGCCCTCGCCGGCCGAAGGGACGCTCACCGAGATCCTGGTGGAGGAAGGCGATACCGTGGAGGTGGGCACCGTCATTGCCATGCTGGAAACCGATCCGGAAGCCGCAGGCGATGCGCCAGCCGATGAGCCCTCGGCTGAGGACGACGAGACTGCAGAGCCAGCCGCCGACGAAGCCAGCGCAGGCGAAGCCAGCGCAGACGACACCGCGGAAGCGGGTTCTGAAGCCGAAGAGGCGCCGGCAGCGGAAGACATGCCAGAGCCCAAGGCCAAGCCCGCAGGCGAAGGCCGGGTAGAGGTGGTCATGCCCAAGATGGGCGAAAGCATCACCGAGGGCACAGTCATCGTGTGGCACAAGGAAATCGGTGATGAGGTGGCGTTGGATGAGACGCTCCTCGAGATCGGCACCGATAAGGTGGACACCGAGGTACCCTCGCCCGCGGAAGGCATCCTGCAAGAGATCCTGGTAGAGGAAGGCGATACGGTGGAGGTCGGGACGGTCATTGCCGTGCTCGGCACCGAGGCTCCGGCTGGTGATGGGGCGTCGGCGCCCTCCGATGCGGGCGCAGATGCTGAGCCCGCGGCTGACGCTACGCAAGAGGCGCCCGCACAGAGCGGTACGCCCTCCGGCGACGGTACCGTCCGCGAGCCCGTACCGGCCGGCGAGGGTGGCGACATCCAGCGCCGTGGCTCCGACGGGCGCTTCTACTCACCCCTCGTGCGCTCCATCGCCGAGGAGGAAGGCCTTAGCATGCAGGAACTGGAATCGATTGACGGCTCTGGCCGCGAAGGGCGCGTCACGAAGCAGGACGTATTGTCGTACATCGAGACACGGGAAGAGCCGCAGGAGCAAGAACAACAAGAGCAGCAGGCGACCACAGCGCCCTCGACCGAACGTCAGCCTGTGCCACCTGCGCCCCCCGCGGCGCCCTCGGCCGACGACGGCTACGATGGGCGCGTGGAAGTGGTCAAAATGGACCGGATGCGGCAGATCATCGCCGACCATATGGTCCGGTCGAAGAATACATCCGCCCACGTCACGTCCTTCGCTGAGGTTGATGTCACCAACCTGGTGAAGCAACGGGAGCGCAACAAAGAAGCCTTCATGGAGCGCGAAGGCGTGAAGCTCACCTACACACCATTCTTTGTGCAAGCCGCCGTCGATGCGCTGCGTGAGCACCCCATACTGAATGCCTCGGTGGAGGAGAAAGAGATCCTCATCAAGAAGGACCTGCACGTGGGCATCGCCGTGGCGATTGACCGGAAGGGACTCGTGGCCCCGGTCATCCGCAATGCCGGGCAGAAAAACCTGATTGGGCTGACGCATGCCGCGGCTGACCTGGCCGATCGGGCGCGCAACAAGAAGCTGCAGCCGGACGAGCTGCAGGGCGGCACCTTTACCATCACCAACATTGGTACGCTCGGCTCGCTGATGGGCACGCCCATCATCAACCAGCCGCAGGTGGCCATTCTGGCCACGGGCGCCATCAAGAAGCGTCCGGTGGTGATCGAGCACCCGGATCTGGGCGATACCATTGCCATCCGCCACATGATGTACGTCTCGCTGTCCTACGACCACCGCATCATCGATGGCGCGATGGGGGCCTCCTTCCTGCAGTCGTTCGGGCAAACGCTGGAAGCCCTCGACCCGGACACCGAGCTGTAGGCGCTCCATAAGCCAGGGCCGTGTAGGCGAACAGGCTGTAACAATGGCGCTGTTTCAACAACCGTTATTGACAAAGTCAGCGGGCGCCTGTTGATTGCAGAGGTACCCGGGTGGTTTGCCCCGGGCTCCCTCTGCTCACGATGGTACTGTGCCATGCCCGACGACCCTGCGCCTACTCCCCTCCGCCTCACCACCGGCGAACTGCGTAAGCGGCTGGACGCTTTTGTAGACGAGTACCTCAAGGACAAAAGTCCGCAAACGGCTGGGACCTACCGGCGCTCGCTAAATACGTTTGAGCGGTGGTACGCCGTCCATAAGCAGCGCTTTCGGTTTACCGAAGATGGGGTGCGGGCGTACAAAACGTACCTGATGGAAGAGCGCGGCTTGCATCAGGTCTCCGTCTCCACCTACCTCACGGCCCTCCGCCGCTTCTGTCAGTACCTGGTGGATATCGGGCTGCTGGAATCTAACCCGGCGACGGAAGTGAAGGGAAACCGGCGCCCAAGCACGCACTCGCGGCAGGTCCTCACCGAGCAGGACATCGAAACGCTGTTCGCTACGGTAGATGCCGATACCACCATCGGCAAGCGCGACGTCGCGATGATGTACCTGATGCTGTACGCCGGCCTCAGCGAGATTGAGCTGGTGCGGGCAGACCTGGAGGATCTGGAGCAGACGCTGATGGGCTGGTTTCTGCGCGTGCAGGGGAAGGGGCACACAGCGAAAGATCAGCAAGTGCCTGTAGATGAGCGCGTCCTGGAGAAGGTGCGCCTGTACCTGGATGTGCGCGGGCGCTACCGGCCGGAAGACCCGCTGTTTGTCTCGCATGGCAACCGCTCCGAAGGCAAGCGCCTCAACACCCGCTCCGTCCGCAGCCGCATTAACGGCCACCTCAAAGCAGCCGGCATCAAGCGCCGCGGCGTGACGCCGCACAGCCTCACCCATACGGCCGCCCTCATCTGGCTAAACGAGGGCATGTCCATCGAAGAGGTGAAGCAGCGGATGCGCCACGGCACGCTGGAAACCACGATGATTTACTTCAAGAAGCAGGGGCTGCTGACGCGCGACCCGGAGGACCTCAACGAGCTGCTCGATGACTGACGAACGCGCTGGCGGACGGAGCCCGCTTACGCATCGGTTTTCTCTACAAGCCCCTCATCGGCCAATTCCTCCAAAAACGACTCTACGTATGCCAGGGACTCCTCCATTGTCGTATCCCACTCTTGCGTAATGGCCCGGGCAATGGCTTCGGGGGCTTCGCCGGCCGACAGCAGTTGCCAGACGCGCGTGCCGGTTTCGTTCATGGAGTAGTAACGCTGCGTTTCAAGACTCAGCAGCACCGCTTCGTCATCATCAAGCTCCGTGGCTACAACGTCGGGGGAAGGGCGGTAGGAAGGCATGGGAGGGTGTAGGCTGGAGAAAGAGGCAGTGAAGCACGCGGGGTTTGGATTGATAAATTCAGCATAGGGCGCACCGTCGTTAGTTGCAACCGCCGAACCTGGCGGTGTGTATGTGCGTGTGCTCAGCTGTCCTTTTTCCATGCGCCGAATGCATCCATGAAGACGGTCCGGTACCGCCTGCACGACAAGGTTTTTGCGCTTCGGGCGGATGATCCTGTATTACAGGCTACCATGGAAGAAGCCCTGCGGTACAAAGGGGCGAAGCCTACGGATGGAACGGCGGTAGACCTGAAGATGCACTACGTGCAGGCCGGAACGATCCCGGAGATGCCGGCGGAGGCCGCGCTCATCACCCGGTCGCCCGAGGGGCTCTCGGTGGCGTACGTGGACGACACCTACTACGTGGCGCACGCCGACGCGCTTGTGGTGATCGACGCCCCGGAAGGGACCGCTCAAGGATACGTGGGCGCGTCGCTGCTCACGGAGGAGCAGGCCCTGGTGCGGTTTTACCTGGTTACCATCGGCGTGGTGATCCTGCTGCGCTATCAGGAGCGGTACGGCCTGCACACGGCAGCCCTGGTGCGCGACGGTGCGGGCGTGCTGCTGGTGGCGCAGAGCGGCAGCGGCAAGTCCACCACCACACTCAACCTCGTCCGGGCCGGCTGGCAGCACCTTTCCGATGATACCGTGCTCCTGCGCCGCCTGCCCGAAGCCGTGGAGGGCGACCGGGTGGAGGCGCTGTCGTTTCGCCACGATTTCTGCATCAAGCACGAGATGCTGGCTCAGTTTCCGGCCTTGGGAGCGCATGAGTGGCCGCCCTCCATGAGTGACCCGACGAAGTGGCGTGTGGATCCCGACGTGCTCTACCCGGGCCAGTTCGTACCCCGGTGCCGCCCGCGGCTGGTGCTGCTTCCGGAGATTGTGGATGCCCCTACCAGCCGCCTGGAGCCGATCCGCGCAGCCACCGTGCTGCAGCACCTCTCCACGCAGGCGGGCGCCCTTCTCACGCCACGGCCTCATGTTGTGCAGAAGCACCTCAGCCTCCTGAGTGATCTTATGCAGCAGGTGATGTGCCTCCGCTTTCTGGCAGGCCGCGACGCACTTACGGACCCGGAGGCGTCGGTTAGGCTCATCGGGAACGCGCTGCGTGAGGCGCAGCAGGTCGCGTAGCCGTGGGTGCAGTCCCTGATGGACACTTCGCCGGCAAGGGCGCGCTACGGGTTAGGGGGGAGGCCGTAGAAATCAGCTACCGCGCTATAGTCCGACAGGTCAATGTCGTCGTCAAAGGCGCCGGGGAGGTTGTCCTCGGTGATGAGTACGATCAGCACCCGGTCGGGCAGCCAGCTGGGGTGGAGGAAAGCGCTCTGGTCCGCGGCCGTCAGGTCCAGCAGCACTTCGCCGGGACTGGCGCTGAAGCTAAACGTGACTTCCGTATCCGGGGTGCCGTCATCCGAAAGGTCGATCATGTAGGTGTCGGGCAGCGCCTCCACGCCATCATCGCGCAGGTGGAAGAGACCGAGGTGGCCGTTGTTGAGAATGCTGGACGAGAGCGCGAGCACGCCCAGCTCGCGCTGCATCTGATACTCGGGGAGCCCGCTCGGCCGGCCGCCCACGGCGTAGGAGGTATCGACCAGGG
>Ga0207421_10000941_pt1 | contig 37783 bp, 35 predicted proteins | sample SodLakKL_010_SED_4_FD_187542 | JGI IMG/M metagenome (GOLD analysis project Ga0207421, IMG submission 187542) | Alkaline sediment microbial communities from Lake Tanatar, Kulunda Steppe, Russia - 8KL_010_SED (SPAdes) (version 2) | ecosystem: Environmental > Aquatic > Non-marine Saline and...
CATACGCGGCCAGCTATCGCGCAAGATGCTAATGCGATCACTAATGGAAACGGTAAGAACCTCATGCATGGTAATGTTTATCGTTGCCGGAGCTGTCATTTTCGGAAGATTTCTGGCTATTACACGAATTCCATTTGAACTGGCAACTTGGCTGGCAGGCCTGCCGCTACCGGGGTGGATGGTAATCGGAATGATTATCTTGTTTTACCTGGCCTCAGGTAGTTTTATCGACGCACTGGCGCTGATATTGCTGACAATTCCAATTTTCTATCCTGTAGTGACCACGCTGGGATACGACCCAATATGGTTTGGCGTGATTATTGTTATCGTAACTCAAATGGGAGTGATTACGCCGCCGGTAGGCGTCAATGTGTATGTTGTCAGCGGTATCGAGCGGGATGTACCACTACAGACTATCTTTCGGGGAACTATGCCATTTCTGCTGGCATTAATTATCGCGGCGGTTCTGCTGATTATTTTCCCCTCTATTTGTACATTTTTACCGGCTTGGATTGGATAGCGTATGAAGATTGGGCAGAACGCAAAACAAGAAAGAGATGGCCTTTTATGATTGTTTATTTTGTGTGAGGCATTTATGGAAAACAACTATTCACATCATCAGACAACATTTCAACGCATCCTGTTTTGCACGGATCTGTCAGAAAATGCCGACTTCGCTTTTTCGTTCGCCCTGGATGCCGCTAAGCGCCAGCCCGGCAGCGAGCTATATATCCTGCATATAATTCCCGAATCAGAAGCCCAGTTCTGGAAAACATATGTTTATGAGGTTGAGGATGTGGATAACAAAGCCAAACATGATCTGGACGAGCGCATTGAGCGGGCCTATTTGTCGATCTCGCCGAAGGATGTAAATATCAAGACTGAATACCGCATCGGAAAGGACTGGCAGGAAATCCTCGATTTCGCCCACCAAAAGCAAATCGACCTGATCGTTATGGGCCGCCAAGGCAGCGGTACACTACAAAAAGCCCTGTTCGGTAATGTTACCGAAAAAGTTGCCCGCAAGGCCGAATGCGCAGTGCTGATAGTTCCGCTGAGTTACCAAAAACGGACTGATCCGGAACTTTAAGACCGACCGACTGCATCAGTAAAACCGTGCCTAAGTGACAGCTATAGAACAACTCCCGGGAAAGATGATTGACAGATACAATGATCTCAGCTATAAAGGGCTTCGTTATTCATACCAAAGAAGCTATTTCGCTTAAGCGTTCAGAATAACACAACTGGGATATCACAGAGTGCAGATGTGGCCTGAACAGAGTTGAAGAGGCTAAATTGTTATTTGAAAAGACATAAGAATAACGAGAAATATATAAAAGATAAGAACAAAGAAAATCTTATTTTTGTTAAAATTATGGAGAGGTGTCCGAGTGGCTTATGGTGCAGCCTTGGAAAGGCTGTGTGGGGCTTTGCTTCACCGGGGGTTCGAATCCCCCCCTCTCCGTTACTTTTATAAGAAAAACTCATTTTTGCCGACAGCGGAACTGTTATTAGGTAGATGAAAGCCCAGCAATCACGCCACCGAGTCAAACTCGAATATCGAAAGTAGGATGCCCGCGTGACAAATTCCGATCCTAATGTACAGGGCCAAGCTGATAAGATGCTAAGCTTAATTGCCGAAGCCCGCAACCAATTTGTAGGTTAAGGAAACGAAACGCAACATTTCTTGGCATGTGAATTTAAGGCGTCAATTCGCCAGCTCTGCCGGTTCTCTTAGCATATTATTGCGGGGTGTTGTCAATAAGTATTATATGGCTAACCGTCTTTCATTGGGCCTATATTCAAACTTCCGTCAGAAGCATCGCTATTTTTGGGATCGTCTTCATCAGAGCCATCGGATTCACTTTCTTCTGCTTCTTCAAGCTCTGTTATCGGCGCCTCGGTGAACATATAAGTTCGCATTTCTTCAGCAAATTCTGGGTACTTCCTGCGCACCCACTCCAGCAACATCATCGAATGTTCTATTTCCTCATTTCTGTTGTGTATTAAAATTTCCCGCAGCTCAGGATCTGTTTCGCCTGCGGCTCGTTCGTTGTACCAGCTTACCGCTTCGAGTTCTTCAATAACACTTGCCAGTGCTCGCTTAAGGTTAAGTACGGCCGGCGGCAGTTTTTCCCGCGGTTCATGGAAATATTCCAGTGCCATTTGTTTTCTCCTTTACTTTCAAATAATTTTCGGCTGCCCAAAACTCCTAAGGGCGTGTGTTTTGTCTAAATCTTCTGTAATAAAAATAACACAGCATCTGCGGGTTAACAATAGTTAAAAATGAATTTTTCAGCGAAAAATGCTGTTTTTTTGCTTATTATTCGGCTTTAAAAGTATATCTGTAATGAAAACACCATATTATCAGCCATTTATGAGGATATTTAAATTAACTCAAGGTTAACTATTGTAAGCTCAGATTATATAGGGCTTTAGGTAACTTTATTTTTTGAAAAATTCTCACAAGTCCCATAATTTTTCTTGATTGGCAAGGCTTTATAGTATATATTCCATAGTAGAGAAGAGTGAGGGAGGAATGCATCCCTTTCAGGCAGTGCATTTCTCTCCCGCAAAAGGTGTTAAACGAGAAGACAAGGGGTGCTCTATACGGATGCGGCGTCGCGATGGTATGGAACAAAATTGCGAAAGAGAAATAAAGAATATCTGGCCTGATAGCACGGAGATTCTGTCTGTAGGTTCGGGACAAATCAGCGGTGGAACCGATCGCATCGCTGATAACTGTTTTATTGGCCAAAGTCCGGCTTTCGAATCAATTCTGGAAATGATCGATGCTATTTCAACCCGCAAATGCCCTGTTGTCATAACCGGCGAAACGGGGGTCGGTAAAGAAATGGTCGCAAGACAGATACATGGTGTATCCAATCGCAGAGACAAGATTTTTGTTCCGGTCGATTGTACCACACTTACCGGACAGCTTTTTGAGAGTCAGCTTTTCGGGCATGTAAAAGGTGCTTTTACCGGCGCCGTTGATGATACGCTGGGTTTTTTCCGTGCCGCAGACAGAGGTACAATATTCCTCGATGAAATTAGCGAGATTCCATTGGAATTGCAGGTAAAGCTGTTGCGAGTGCTTCAGCAACAAGCAGTTACGCCGCTTGGTTCAACAAAAAGCTATCCTATAGATGTGCGTGTTCTTTGCGCAACCAACAGAGACCTTCGCAAAATGGTTGATGACGGTCAATTCCGTGCCGACCTCTATTATCGGTTAAATGTTGTGACGCTTGAGGTGCCGCCCCTCCGCAAACGAAAAGAAGACATCCCCCTGCTGGCAGAGCATTTCCTTGCTAACCAAGCTTTATTCTACGATGAACAGCCAAAAACCCTCAGCACCGATGCCAAGAAGCTTATACTTAATTATGATTGGCCCGGCAATGTCCGCGAACTTTCAAATGCAATTGAGAGGGCTTATGTGCTGACGACGGGGTTGGAAATTGCGACCTCGGTGCTGCCGTTTGAAATTATCGTTTCAAATACTCCTTCTACTTCAACCCACTCTCTGCCTACTCTGGATGAGGTAAAGCGGCGTGTTATTACCCAGACACTTGAGTACACAAAAGGTCGTAAAATGGCAGCAGCTAAAATACTCGGCGTTGAACGCCGCAGGCTCAATCGAATGCTGGAAAAGCTTGATATCTCCACTGATGAGATTCGCAGGAACAGTTCAAAACCGTAGCAAATCAACAATTTTTACTATGTTTTTCCCGCACATATGCTCCGATAATTAATCCTGACGGCCATTTTGGTCAGGCGCAACCATAACAGCTGCTTCTGCCAAAAACAGTATGCAGTAAGTCGCTGAAGGCGATTCTCTTCACTGCTAAGCGACGAAAATGGTCGGTAAGCCGAAGTAGTGGCCTATTACAGAATTAATCTTCGTCTCTTTGTAAACTTCGCACTTACAAGCATTTAAAAAATATCTGAAAATTATCCTTGTTTGGCATATGGTTCGCTAATACTTCTTGCAGGACGACATGAAGGTCGTCGAAAAGATTGAAATTCCGGATGTGTAGGTATTGTAATTAAGATGATAGTTCTCGTACAAGCATCTGTTTTAACGGTGGGTTTGAATGGAAAGGTTCAGGCCTTAAGAGAACTGCCGATAAGAGTTATATCGATGGACTCGGCCTCAAAGGCGGCCAGCTCTTTGAAAAATGAAAAAATTGACAGCGTAATCAGCAGTTGGAATCTGGACGGACATGATGATGGGGCGTTTCTGCGTAAACTAAAGGCTGTAAAGCCGGATATCCCTACTATTGTGTTTGTGCGTTCCAATGACCCCAAACAGGAAATCAAGGCTCGAAGCCTGGGTGTCTCGGCAGTACTGACAGAAGATACTGACGACGAGCATTTCAGGCAGACAGTTGCGAATGTTCTGGGGTTGCAAAGCCCGGCCGAAATACGGGAATGGCACGAAATAAGGCATGAATCTGGTATGCCTCAGGCCAAAAAGTAGCACTGCTGAATCGCTAAACGAGAGAGCAACATGCATTTAGTATGGCATGTTAATATATGCTCATGAGGAGTTTTCTCCCCCAAGCTGGGCTTGATAACCTGTAAAATGCGCAAAAGCAGGGTTACCAAACCCAGCAGAAAATAACCGCAGATTTTGCGTTTGTTATAAATTTCTCTCTCCTCTTCTTCGCTGGGTTTGAAGTTGCCAACAGCATCAAGCCCAGCAGAAAACGACCGCGGCCAATGTCGCGTTGTTTATAAAGTTTTCTCTCTCCTCCTCTTCGCTGGGTTTGAAGTTGCCAACAACTCAAGCCCAGCAGAAAACGACCGCGGCTAATGTCGCGTTGTTTATAAAGTTTTCTCTCTCCTCCTCTTCGCTGGGTTTGAAGTTGCCAACAGCTCAAACCCAGCAGCAAATAATTCGGCTGAGCAGGCTGATGAAAATAGGTGGGATGTGTGGTGAAGAAACAGCCGGAACCGGTTAAAAACTGGTTTCGGCTTGTTTTGTGCGCTGATTTTTCAAAAATTGCAGAATTAATGACTTATTTTGCGGCCATGTTTTTCGATTTCACCCAGATAGGCGAGTGTCCTTTCAAGCCTGTCGGTGAGGTGCTTGAGTTTTAGCATTGTTCGCACGCGAGCGATAAGTTCCAGCTTGTTTACGGGCTTACTAAGAAAATCCTCGGCCCCGCTTTCAATTGCCCGTTCAATATCTCCAAACTCACTTAGAGCAGTTACCATTATTACCGGTATATTTGCCGTTTCAGGCTTGCTTTTGATACGCTTGCAGACTTCAAAGCCGCTCATTTTTGGCATCATAATGTCAAGCAGTAAAAGATCGGGGCTTTCCTGGCTGACTCTTTCCATCGCCTCCGGGCCATCATAGGCGGTAATGATTCGACAATCAATATCCTCAAGATAGGCCTGTAATAGCTCCAGATTTGCTTCGTTATCATCTACGATAAGTACTGTGGATTTTTGTTTTTGTTTCTCGGTCATAAAAGTTCTCCTGGCCGTTAATTAACCTTTTCAAGAAATTCCCTTACATCGGGCTTTATATAAATCGTGTCTATATCGACGGATTCCAAGACTGCTTGTGCGCATTTTGCGGCGTTTTCAGCAGCGGTGGCATCAGTGTCAATAAAGAAAATCTTTTTATCTTTAACAACGCACAAACCTCCTCCGGTACCGCCAAAGAAATCCGAGCGTATCTCGATCCCCTGGCTTTGCAATACTTCAATCAACTCGTCTAAAATTCTCTTTTCATTCATTTTGAATTTCCGTTTGACCATCGCCTTCTCAGGCAGTATCAATAGATAATGCCATTTATCGGCTCAAGAAATGCGTTGTCAGCGGCCGATAAAAACGACTATAGTATAATGTCTGAGTTTAGCATTAGCTAAGCGACCTACAGGATTTTATAGCAGGAGCGTGCAATTGGCAAGTATTATAGAAAAACGCCGAAGTCTTCACAAAGAGGCTTATGAGCAGAAAAAAGAAAATGACAAGCTCAAGTTCCAGCTTGGCCGGCTTCAATCACTGGCAAACCTGGGAACGACCACCGCAATGGTAGCGCACGAGATAAATAACCTCCTGACACCGGTAGCCAATTACGCCGATCTTGCCCTGATGCATCCTGGTGATGAGCAGCTTGCAAAAAAAGCACTGAAAAAAGTCAGCAGAAATTGCCGGCGAGCTACCGAGGTAATGGAAGCAATGCTCTCGGCTACGAGCGGTCGAGCCAGTAAAAAAGAAAAAATCCGGCTTGAAGAGATGATTGATGAAGTCTTTACCTGCCTTGCACGCGATTTTTCCAAAGATAAAATAACGGTGGCTATTACTATTTCACCGAATCTTACCGTTCGGGCTGTTCCGATACAGCTTCAGCAGGTGTTTATGAACCTTATACTGAATGCCCGGCGTGCTATGCTTGGCAAGGGCGGCACACTTGATATTAAAGCCGATGATACAGCCGATTCGGTAGAAATACGAATACGCGACAGCGGCTCAGGGATTAAATCCGAAAACCTTCAAAAGATATTTGAGCCTTTTTTTACGACCGCTGACAGCGATGAAAATGATCCTCACAGCGGCGGCTCCGGGCTGGGACTGCTCTTTTGTAAGCAGATAATTGATGATCACGAAGGAGCGATTTCTGTGGATTCTAAACCTGGACAGGGCACAAGCTTTCGTATATCGCTGCCAAAGCCTACGCAGAGGAATGACGAATAGATCAGCCAATGTATCGATACATCGGTCAAATTGTTGCAATGGCGGTTCTTCTTGTGTTTTCGGCGTTTTTTTCCGGTTCCGAGACCGCATATTTTAACCTTACCCGTCGGCAAGCAAAAAATCTCCGACAGGCCGCCGGCCGATTGCAAAAATTAGCAGGAAGCCTCATTTCAAAACCGGCCAAGCTGTTAGGGACGCTTCTTTTTGGCAATATGCTGATAAATGTTCTCTATTTCGCTATTGCCAGCACCTTTACCGTTAGCATCGAGCGAGAATTTGGGGTCACCGCGGCCATTGTCGCCGCTGCTTCGACATTCGCGGCGATTGTCTGTTTTGGTGAGATTTTTCCAAAATCTTTTGCTTTTGCCAATGCACGGACCGTAAGTGTCTCTGTTTCGGTTCCAATGTATTTTCTAATGAAAGCTTTTTCGCCCCTTGTGTATTTCTTTAATCATTTTGCGGTAACACCCATTACTAATGTTCTCTTAGGGCCCCGACAAAAAACGCGTGATATATCGACCGATGATTTCAAAGCTCTTATTGCCGAATCCAGCAAGCGGGGGTTGATAACCGCCGATGAAAATAAATTTTTGTCAGAAGTTATCGAGCTGGGATTTTTAAAAGTTCGTAATGTTATGTGCCCACGAGTTGACATAGTAGCATGCAAAATAAGTGAAATGCCAGAAAACGCAATTGAAATGATGCGTCGCAACGGACTGACAAAGATTCCCGTCTATCGAGACAAAATCGATAATATTCAGGGGCTGGTTTATTTGCGTGATATAGTTCTTAATCGTGATAAGCCGCTGGGGAAACTAATCACCGAAGCTAACTTCGTGCCGGAACAGAAAAGTGTTGAAAGTTTGCTTGAATTCTTCCGCGACAATGGCGTTGACATTGCTATTGTGGTCGATGAGTATGGAGGCCTGGCTGGAACGGTCAGACTTGAAGATATCGCTGAAGAACTGCTCGGGCCTATTGACTCGACTTCTGAACCTGAGCCGGTGGAGCAGATCGGACCTTTTGAATTTCGCCTGTCGGGTAATCTGGCAATTCACGACTGGGCGGCGGCTTTTCACATCGATATCGAAGAGTCACAGATAGCTACTCTCGGTGGACTTGTTACTGCGCTTATCGGGCGAATACCTAAGCCTGGCGATACTGCTTATTTGCGGAATTTGAAATTTACGGTTGAAAAAGTTAAGAAACATCGCGTCCAGAGCATTATTCTCAAATTTGAACCGATAAAACAGGATGAGTGAAATTTTAACCATATTCATAGCTTTGGCTGCTCTTGCTGCCAGTGCTTTTTTTTCGGGAACGGAAACCGGCTTATATCAATTGAGTCGTGTTCGTGTTCGTCTGGGAATAGAGCAAAAACGGTTGCCTCATATATTGCTGGGCAAATGCATCGAAGACCCCAGTGGCCTGACATTATCCATTCTGGCAGGTAATAACCTTTTTAACTATATACTGGTCAGTATAGTAACAGGTTTATTTATTTCATTTGGGTATGCCGAGTACAAGGCTGAAATATTTGCCACTGCCATTTTAACACCGATATTGTTTATTTTTGCTGAGCTGCTTCCCAAGCATCTTTTTTTCTCTTTAAGCAACACCCTGATGTACACTTTTGCGCCATTTGTTTATTTTTTCCATAAGATATTTATATGGACCGGCATTACGCCGCTACTTGCGCTTGTTTCTCGCGGCTTTATTCGACTTGCCGGCTCTGACCTGCCCAGTAATACAATCATCATGACCGCTCAGCGCCACCATGTTAAAACGATTTTCCAGGAAACTGAGCAGGAAGGAGTCCTTTCGTCCGTGCAGACGGATATTCTTAATCGCCTGGTCAGTATTCCCAACATTCGCCTTGTCAATGTGATGGTTCCGATTTCATCGGTGCGCACTTTAGATGTTAGTACGAACAGGCAATCGCTGCTCGAGATACTTGCGCAGTGCCCTTATACGCGATTGCTTGTCTATGAAGGCAATATGACGAATATACTTGGCTATATCAATATCTATGAAGCTTTGTGCCTGGATAGAGATTTTGATGATCTTCGAGATTTTATAAAACCGCTTAGCACAATATCGCCTTCTGCGGCAGTAACAACGGGAATCGAATTGATGCGTAAAAAGGGCAATAAGATTCTGCTTGTTGCCAGGGCCGCACCTCGCCAAGGTCGAAAGCCGCTGGGGATAGTTACGATGAAGGATCTCGTGGAGGAACTCCTTGGTGAGCTGGCCGAATGGTAATCGAGTAAAGCGATTTCATAGCTGCTTTACCAGATTTGGCGTTGCTATTTCTATTAAATGTGCGATATTGAATCTATCGTTGATTTAAATCGGAGTCGGCAAAAATGCAGCATAATGTTAAATACACCCTTATACCAACAGGATGGGGGTTTTTCGGTCTGGCAGCTATCGGTGACAGAATATACCGAACCGCCCTGCCGAATGAAGAACCCGACGCAGTTGCTGATATATTGCTAAAAGATCTTACTCATGCGCAACATAAGCCTAATTTACTGCGCCCGCTTCAAATGGAAATCGTGAATTATTTCGAAGGGGTGCAAGTCGATTTTGCAAAATATAAGCTCTTTCTTGCCGGCAAAAACAAATTCACGCGGGATGTGCTCAAAGCCTGCCGAAACATAGAATATGGCCGCACCGCGACTTATGCGGACATTGCATCTGAAGCGGGTTCACCGCAGGCAGCCCGCGCAGTCGGCAGAGCAATGGCCGCTAATAATTTACCGTTGATAGTACCCTGCCATCGAGTGGTCGGTGCTGATGGAGGCTTGGGCGGATTCAGCGCAGGCGGCGGGATCAGCACAAAGAAAAAGATGCTAAGCTTGGAAGGATCTACCATAGCGGCGATTGAAAGTATGCCGTGATAGATTATGTAAAGCATTGGAAGTTTGCAAAATATTAACAATGTATTTAATTTTTCTGACGATCACTGTTATAATGCTTATGAGAATAACTGGCATTTTAGTGAAAGGCCAAGAAGAAGATGACACCTACACGAAGAGATTTCCTAAAATACTCCACCAGCGCAATGGTGGCTGCTTTATTAGCGAAAAATCCCACGCTTTCGGCACAAATTGATGAAATCATATCGCAGCCGCCACAAAAAGAAATGCCCAAACGGCCGCTCGGGGAAACGGGTATTGATTTGTCAATAATCATAATGAGCGGGATACTATTAAGACACATCGACCAAAAGGCAGCGGATAAGGTAGTTGCAGACAGCATCGAAGCGGGCATTAACTACTTCGATACCGCTGTAAATTATGGTGATTCTGAGGAAAAACTTGGCCCGGCTCTTAAGCCCTATCGTGAGGAAGTTTTCCTTGCTACAAAAACCGGCCGGCGTTCAGCCAGAGGAGCGAAAGAAGAACTGGATAACTCGCTAAAACGCCTTAAGACAAGCCACCTCGACCTGTATCAGCTTCATTCCCTATCAGATGTCGAACGGGATGTGAAAGCTGCATTGTCAAAAGACGGTGCGATCCAGCCAATTCTTGAAGCTCAAAAAGCTGGTGTTATCCGTTATATCGGCTTCAGCGCTCACAGTCCCGAGGCGGCTCTTTATGCTATGCGAAATTTTGACTTCGATACGATACTTTACCCTGTTAATTTTACTTGTCATTATCAGGGCAACTTTGATCAGGAAGTCCTCGAAGAAGCGCGCAACCGAAATGTCAATATTCTTGCAATTAAAGCGATGGCTAAACAACGCTGGCAGTCTAATGGAAACCGACAGAGATGGCAGACATGGTATGAGCCTATAGTCGAACCCGAACTTGCTAAAATGGCGCTTTCATGGACGCTTTTTCACAGTGATGTTATAGCCGCCGCACCGCCTGGTAATGAAAAACTCTACCGATTGGCGATGGCTATTGCGCCTGAATGCCAAAAGCTTAATGAAAAGAAAAACGAGGAATTGAAAGAGCTCTCCGCGGAACTCCATCCTTTATTTACAGCCTAAAGATTGGGAAATTTTTGAGTAAGGAAAGGAATTCATGCTATTTTCAAAAACACAAGCTGTAAAAGCGCAAGCGCTTGTCTTGGTAGTTTTTTTGGCACTTTTGATAATACCTGCTGTTAATCAGGCCGCATCACTTGGCCGGCAAGAGTTCGGGTTTATCGGCAAAGGACAAAATGTTTTCTGGATAACCGAGGATATCGGCGGACAGTATGAGCTTTCGCAACTGCTGCAGGTCGTTATAGACGATGAATCAGCGGTCTTGGGAACGATAGAAATGACCGAATTCAGACAATGGGACTGGCTGGATGAAAATGCAAAGAATTTGCGGACCGAAATTGCAGTACCGCTGAAATTGAATGACGAGGGGCTATTAGAAGCGCAGGACGCATATATCAGTATTGCGCCGCCAAAAGAAAATGATCAACTTTTGGAAAAATTTAATGAGCATGTCAGGCAAGGCGGATCCAACGCCGTCACATGGCATAAAAAAAAGGATTTGGATGGTGTTACTGAACCAGCCGTGAGCGGAATTGACACTAAGTTAGTATATCATTACCCGGCAGGATTCTATGTCAATTATGAACTGGATAGAGGCTACTGGCTGCCCCGCTCGGGCTATATAGTGGTATTTACCGAGCAGCCTATCCGAGCAGTGGGAATGGATACTATGCACGGATTTATGATATTGCGAAAAACGGACAAATGAATATGCCCCATAAATTCGCCGGCAACAGATACAAAGCAATGAGATTTAATCGCTAAATTATTCCGGTAATCTTAATGCACTATTTCGGTTAGTGTCAGATAAAGTATTAACCATTACAACAGGCTCTTAGTCCCAGTAAAATTGCGGATCTTTCTGTTCGAGCAACTCTGACATTCTTTCCTCCAGCTTTTGCTCTTTTTGCTCTTGCCAGATTTCAAGCTGTCGATGCCTTCGCCGTAAATCTCGCTGTAGTCTTCTCAAGCGTTGTTCAAGCTGGTCGTGCCGAAATTGCTTTATCTCGACAATTACATCAAAACGCTCGGCAACGACCTGGCGGATTTGCGATTCGAGTTGCTCGCCGTCTTCAGCGGCGATATCTTCCTGCCGAATTTTGTCAAGCAGATAGTCGCGTCGCTCTTTGAGTCTGAGGTCTTCTTTTAGAAGGTCGGCAAGTTCAGGGTTTTCCCTGTCAGCATGAAAAATCTCGCCGTATTTTCGCAGACTTATGCGCAGATGCCGTCCAAAGAGTTCCGGGTTTTCTTGCTGCAGATTTTCGAGCTCCTCAGCCTCATCGGGATAATTATCCTCCAGCCATTGCAGGTAATCTGAGTATCGTTGGCCGATAGTTCTAAATCTTGGCCTTACATCCGTTTGAGTTCTGCCGTTTTCAGGGCTTGGCGCGGGCGGCCGACGGTAATTATCCTGTTCTTCCCAGAATATTTCTGAAGCTTGGCCGGCTTCGACGAAACCGGCCAAAGCCACTAAAATAATAAAACAGATGCAACTTATTTGAGCCGTTTTGAAACTTGTCACTTTGTCACCTATTTTTCAGATAAACTAATCATTCTGTTTATTAGTTTCTCGGCCACGCCTGCTTCCCCTGCGACGGGTACGGGTACTTTCGGGTCGCTCATCATCGCTGCGCCATCTGCGTTGAGGTGCTTGTAAACGCCTTTGGAACATATAACCCATTCGTTGCTTAAATTGTTCCGGATTGTCCTCATAGTATCGACGAAGTCTTTCGGCTCTTTCCGGCGATTGTTCATCTAGCCTCTCAAGGAAGCTTTCTACCCGCTCTGATGTTACTGGGCGGCGTCTGGGGGTGTGTATTCGATTCCATATACCGCGTATCTGTTGTCTGAATTCTCGTGGGCTTTCTTCGCGAAGTTCATAAAGCTCGGCTGCTCTTTCAGGACTTCTTCTTTCGATACGCTCAAGTAATCTATCCAACTGCTCGCGCGTTAACCGTGGGGTTCGACCCCTGTGTCGCATAGGCTCAACCCGTTCAGGCTTTGCTTCACGGCGCTGTTGCATAATCTCTGTCATTTTTTTGCGGAACGACTCAGGATTGTCGTCTAGGAGTTCTTGAAGATCCGCGGCCTTGTCAGGATCTGATCGCTCAAGCATCCTCAAAAACATCTCGGAGCGATGCCGCATCATTTCCTCGCGGTCAAAGCGTTCTGTTTGTACCCCGCGTGGACCTCGGCGAGTTCTATTTGGTCTGTCCTGTTGGATTTCGTCTGCCGTAGCAAAACCAGCAAACAGCACCGATAAAATTGCCGCAACTGTCAGTAATTTGATTGAATTAACCATTTTTCTACCCTTTCCAAAAATCATCATCCAAAGTTAATATCTCTCGTTCGATAGTTGCCAGTTGGCTTTCTTCATAATTATAAATGCTTGAAGAACCCGTCCCCAGCAACATCATTTCAATTTCATCAAGTTCAGCCTGTACCACGGCTGTTGATAGTGTTTGCATAATATCAGTCGAAGCAGCATCGGCAACATCCTCGCTGTCCGGGACTTTTGAGGTCAATAGTCTATCGGCAAATAAGACAGCCAGGAAGAGCATAGCTGCCACTGCCACTACTTTGGCAAATGTACGCCAGGTAGTAGGCGTATTGGCTTTAAGAGCTTGCTCAACTGTCGCGAGAATGTCGGCCTGGCATTTCTCTGTTGGCCCCTGCGATGAAGCATCGAAAATCCGCTGAGTATCGCTCATATTTTCAAATAATTCATCGGCCTGCTGTTTACCGAGCAGTTCTTCGGCCTGTTTATACTCGTTGTAATTGTTACTATTCATTTTCATTTTGTTCCATTAATTCTTTTAGCTTGGCGAGGCCGCGGTGCAATTTCGATAGTGTCGTTCCAAGGGGCTCGCCCCGGATGCGTGCCATCTCCTTGAAACTCAATTGCCCGTAAAATCGCATAACAATCAGTTCTCTCGTGTCGGCATCAAGTTTTTCCATTTCTACCTGCAACCTGTCGCTTTGAGGGTGTTCGTCAAAGCTTTGTGTTGATTCATATCGAGCTCTTTCGACACTTCCATCCAACGCATCCTGCCGGCGTTGTTTAGCCCTCAAATAATCCCTAAAGATGTTTGAAGCAATAGTAAAAAGCCAAGCGTCAAAATTATCTCCCCTGAAAGTACCGATTTTCTTTACCAGTTTTATAAAGAGCTGTCCCAGAAGGTCTTCGCTTAAATGACTATCGCCTGTTAAACGGTAAAAATACGAATAACATCGTTTTCCGTATAAATTCAGTAACTCCCTGTAGCTGCCGGAATCGCCGGTCTTGCATCCTTCTAATATTTCTTCCAGGCTGTTCCGGGGCATTCGTTTATTCTTTCTTCTTTTACTCTTTCAGACGCATTTCTTCGTTTGTTTATTGCAACTTCCGACAAAAAACTCTTTTGTAGCAGAAATTTGCTGTATTTTTGCAAAAATAACCCAAAAAGCCAGGGCAATAGCATGAAAATTGGAGGTTGTTGAGAAAAAGCAAAAATGTTAAAATAGGTAGCTTGCGGCATGCTATATTATCCTGGATTCTCCTCTTAAAGGGCAAGGCCTTGCAAAATGGTCATAACGGTTTGTGCTGTCATTTGCGGCCAGAGGACTGCAAGCAAATAGAAGACTTTGCCAAAGCCAACAGCCACTGTTTCAAGACCTTCCTGGAACTGCCTAATGGGTTAACTCGGCTAAAACAGTCGAAAGAAAACAATATCAACATTAATAGTTGCAACAGTTAATCCTGATGATATTAGCCCAGGCATCCGACAGCGATTCTGAAAACGGCAATGTTTTCTGTTTCATCCACCTCGTATTGACCGACCATTTTTTCAGGCTTAAATTCAGGAAAGTCAAATAGCGTCCCGATGAGACAAACAGTTATCCAGACTGGTGGATCTATAATCTTTCATCGCCATAAACCACAGAGAAGAATTTCTCTGAAACAAAAGCAACAGTGCTATGGCTTCAATAACAACTGCTACCAGGCCTATTAGAACCAAGATTGGTTCATCATTTAGCCGTAAAAAAATGGTCTGTATATATGAAAGCGATCCCAAAGTGAATAGGACAAGAAATGTAATACGCGCCCAGTTATGCCCTGTGCTGATCCGATATATAATCAGACCCATAAATATCCACATAAAAAACGACACCATCAGAACAAAGCCTGCTGGAATCTTTTCCCTGTAGAACAATATCTCAATGATTGCTCTTATTATTCCTACACCAAGACCAGTGTAAAGTAATTTTACCGCCGTAGAAACTTTAGGCGGCCGCTTTAACTGTTGACTGTATGACATATTACCCTCATGTGTTCAAAACCGGAAACATAAATCCAATAGAGCTGCTTTTGACGGCATTACAGGTTAAACCGGCGTCGTTATTCGGCCTTTAGACGACGGAGCATAAGGTCTTTTATTGCATCCTCGACAGGTTTATCCTCGAATATCACCTGATAAACGGCTTTTGCTATCGGCATTTCCACATTATACCGCTCGGCAAGAGCAATCACCGACTCGCATGTGCTGGCCCCCTCCACTACTGAGCAGGTCGCAGATGCAGCTTCGGCAGCACTTTGTCCGCTGCCGATTCGCTGGCCGAAAGAACGATTCCGTCCGTGCGGGCTGATACAGGTCGTTACCAGATCACCGAGCCCGGCCAAGCCGTAAAAAGTCCGAGCCTCAGCTCCCATCGCCACACCGAGCCGGCTTATCTCTGCCAACCCCCGACTAACCAGAGCAGCTTTTGCATTATCACCCAACCCGCATCCGTCAATAATACCTGCCGCTATGGCTATGACATTTTTTGTCGCACCAGCCAGCTCAACACCAACCAGATCAGTATTGGTATAAACGCGAAACCACGGCACCGAAACCGCATGCTGAACCTTCTTAGCAAGCTGCTTATCACAACTGGACGCACAAGCCGTCGCCGGAAGCTTACAAGCAAGCTCATCCGCTATAGTCGGACCTGACAACGCACAAACCGGAACATACCCGCCAAGTACTTCATCCAATATCTGCGAAGTGCGAAGAAGTGTCTTATTCTCGATACCTTTGGTCACTGATACTACAGGTATCCACGCAGGATAATACTGCTTTAGCCTCTGCCACACACCCCGAGTATATTGGCAAGGTACTGCCGAAATAATCATATCCACATCAGTGAATATTTTACTATCATCGCCTTGCAATTGCAGGTCATCAGGAAGCTTATAGCCTCGCAGATATTTTTCATTTTCCCCCGCCTTGCGCATTTGAGAGAGCTCATCCACATCATGACTCCACATCACAACAGAAAGCTTATTGTAGGAGAGTATTATAGACAGGGCAGTTCCCATCCCCCCGTTGCCGATAATCGCGATTTTTTTGAACATCCCTTGAGCATCCGTTAAAGCCGGTTAACAACATCGTTAAACCGATATTTAACCAGCACATCGGCAAAATGTCAACACTCAGTCTGCCCCTGGAGTATTTCAAGCTTATCAGGGCGAAGACTCTTTAGCTGTGCCAACTGGTTGCTGCCCAGCCGTGTACGAATACATACGCTGTCAGAATCGTATTGCTCGTCAATAATGTTTCCCTGTGCGCGCAAGAAACTCTGCAATTTACCGTTACCTACATCGCTGGTAACAGCCAGCAGCAATTCCGAGCCGCGATATCTCGCAAGTACCACATCGCGAAGCTGCTCCAGTCCGAAACCTGTTCGCGCCGACACACAAATCGCAGAATCATCGACGGTCTGCATCATCTCAAGCTGCTGCATATCAACAACCGCGTCAACCTTATTTAAAATCGTTAGAACAGGTTTATCTGCACAGCCTATTTCATCAAGCACTTTTTTAACGCTTTCGACCTGTTCAGCCGCTTCAGGATTCGCTATATCAACCACATGCAACAACAAATCGGCATTCACCGCCTCTTCCAGCGTCGCCTTGAATGACTCGACAAGCTGGTGAGGCAGATTGCTGACAAACCCCACGGTATCACTTAACAGTACATCCGCCCCTCCGCCAAGATTCCACCTTTTAGTACGCGTATCAAGCGTGGCAAACAGCCTGTCCTCGGTCCTCACTCGAGCCTCGGTAAGAGTATTTAGAAGTGTACTTTTGCCGCTATTGGTGTAGCCCACCAGACAAATTTTGAACTGATTCTTCCTGCTTTCTATTTCGCTGACCTTGCGCTTATCGATAACGGCAAGCTCCCGCTTAAGCTCGGTAATCCTGGTATTTACCAGCCGACGGTCAACCTCGAGCTGTTTTTCGCCAGGGCCGCGTGTGCCTATACCGCCGACAACACCCGCTCCTGTTCCGCCACCGGCACCAGCCACACTATCGAGGTGGGTCCACATACGAGTAAGACGCGGGTAGGTATATTCAAGCTGAGCAAGCTCCACCTGCAGTTTGGCTTGTTTGGTTCGAGCCATGCCTGCAAAAATATCAAGTATCAACTCGCTGCGATCCAGAACTTTGGCCCCTACCACCTCTTCGAGAGCCTTTATTTGTGCAGGCGTTAGATCATTATCAAATATTATTACATCAGCATCGAAACGCTTGACTCGCTGACTGAGCTGTTCTGCCTTGCCCTTGCCTATATAATAAGACGGATTTGGCCTATGAATCTTCTGCTGAAACCGGTCAACCACAATCGCTCCTGCTGAGCGTGCCAACGCAGTCAATTCTTCCAAATCATCACCCGACCAACCGCTTTTAAGCTGTGCAGCAACCAGTATCGCCCTCTCTGTTTTGACCTTAAGGGTCTCGCGAAACTTTTCCAAAATTAAAATATGCCTCCAGAATAAAAGTTCACTTTACCCTTATTATACCATTTCCCAGGCGTAACTGTTCGATTTTAATGCCAATTACTCTCTCACTCAATCAGCCGGATAAAAGCCATTTAGAATTGTTTAGACATAAGAAAGTCAGGTTTTGCCGTTACCCATTTTTAACAACCCATTAGGCCTTGATAGGCGCAACCACCATAGTCAGCCTCTTACCACTGAATTTAGGCTCTCTTTCTACTTTCGCAATATCGTCAAGGGCTTCTGTAACGCTTTCTAGCGCCTCATAACCCTGATCCCTATGCATCATCTGTCTTCCGCGGAAAAATACCGTAAACTGAACACGATTGCCTTTTTCAAGGAATTTACGTGCCTTATTAACCTTTATTTCAAGGTCGTGAGGATCGGTTTCCGGGCGAAACCTGAGCTCTTTCATCTGCGTTGTTGCCTGTTTCTGGCTGCTCTGGCGTACCTTCCTTTTTTTCTGATACAGGTACTTGCCGTAATCCATTATTTTACAGACCGGCGGCTCGGCGTTGGGTGATACCTCCACAAGATCAAGCCCTTCGTCCGCAGCCATATTTAACGCCTCATTGCGATCCACCACTCCTATTTGCTCACCCCGGCTGCCGATAAGGCGCACCTTATCTGACCGGATATCTCTGTTAACTCGTAAACTCGATTTTGCGATTCTAAACCACCTTGCCTTTCTGGAAAATATGTCAGACTTGTGAAGTCTTTACAATATTCACTGTCTGCGATTATTCGGCATGGACATTTACTTCCCAGCCTTACTTAATACTGATGTCTATATTAAAAGAGTAAATCCTGTGTTTTGTCACTAACTTTTTTGCCTGCGGTTTCAAAAAATTCCGACAGACTGACTGTCTTGGTCTCTTTTACACCCCGAATTCGAACATTAACGGCATTTTGCTCACGCTCTTTAGGCCCAACAACCAGCATATACGGCAGTTTGTTTTCGTGAGCCTTAGCAATTTTAGCGCCGATTTTTTCATCCGAAACATCCGCAGTAGCCCTTATATCAGCCTTTTTAAGCCTGGACTCAATTTCACGGGCGTAATCATTCGTCTTCTCGCTGATAGGCAAAACACGAACTTGTTCCGGTGCAAGCCACAGCGGAAATGCCCCGCCGTAATGCTCGATCAATATACCCATAAACCGCTCGAACGAACCGAGTATGGCACGGTGAATCATAACCGGCGTTTTCTCGGTATTGTCCGAATCAACATACTTCAAATCAAAACGCTGCGGCATAGAAAAATCAAGCTGAATCGTGCCCAACTGCCACGACCGATTAAGAACATCCTTTATGTGAAAATCAATTTTAGGTCCATAAAATGCCCCGTCACCGTCATTTATCTGATATTCTATGCCCTTGTGTTTAAGAGCCTGCTCAAGAGCATTTGTCGCGGTCTCCCATATTTCATCAGAACCTATGTGCTTTTCCGGCTTGGTCGAAAGCTCAACATGGAAATCCTCAAAACCGAATGTCCTGTACATCTGAAAAGTCAGATCTATAACGCCCATTACCTCGTCTTCAATCTGTGACGACTTACAGAAAATATGAGCGTCATCCTGTGTAAACTGCCTTACCCTGAACAGTCCATGCATCACGCCGGAAGCCTCATGACGATGCACCAGGCCAAGTTCAGCCACCCGCATAGGCAGTTCGCGATAAGAATGCCGTCGGCTGTTAAATATCAAACACCCTCCCGGACAATTCATCGGCTTAATCGCGTAAGTCGCCTCATCAACATCGGTAAAATACATATTCTCTTTATAGTTTTCCCAGTGTCCAGACTGATGCCAGAGTCGCTCATTGAGCATTATCGGCGTCTTTATCTGCGAATAATCGTATCTGCGATGAACTTTCTGCCAGTAATCAACAATCTCGTTCCAGATAACCATCCCAGCCGGATGCATAAACGCGAATCCCGGCCCTTCCTCATGAAAGCTGAACAAATCAAGCTGCTTGCCGATTACTCGATGATCGCGTTTTTTGGCCTCTTCCAGCCTGTTAAGATACTTTTTCAGCTCTTTTTTGGTAGGCCAGACCGTACCATAAACCCGCTGGAGCATTTTCTGTGTCGGATCTCCATGCCAGTAAGCACCGGCCACGCTCATTATCTTGAATTCGCCGCACTTGCCAGTGCTGGGAATATGGGGACCGGTGCATAAATCCTCAAATCCTCCATTATTATGATAATAAAAGCTGATTACTTCACTGTCAGCTCTGCGAATGTTATCCACCTTATACTTATTACCCGCGACATGCTTTAAAGCCTCTTCACGAGACATTTCCTTTCGCCTGATTGGCTTATCAGCACGCACAATCTCCCGCATTTTCGCTTCGATTTTCTCAAAATCTTCAGGCCGGATAGGCTCATCTAGGTCAATGTCGTAATAAAAACCATCCTCCACAGTAGGCCCGTAAACAAGCTGAGTTTCGGGCCAAAGCGTGCAAATAGCCTCTGCCATGATATGCGCGCAACTATGCCGCATTGTTTCAAGCCCTGTCGGACTACTGGGGGTGATTATCTCCAACTCCGCTTGTCCCCAGATCGCAGTGCTAAGATCGGTCATTTTTCCATCTATTCTGGCCGCAAGGGCGGATTTGGCAAGCCCAGGCCCAATTTGTTCAGCCACATCACAAGCTGATTTTCCATCTTCAATATTCAATATACTGCCGTCAGGCAGAGTTACTTTTGCCATAAAAACTCTTGTATAAAACCATTAGAATAACTTTTTAATGAACAACTAATATAGCGGTTCTGACCCAAATGTCAAGAATGCGCCGCCGCGAAATATTACCAAAACCGCAATAAAAACTATCTTTTGCCCTTGTAAACATTTATACTTGCCATTTAATGCGAAAAACCGTAGAATAGCATTAGTATAAATAAAGGAGGCTAATATGGAGATAAAGCTCGTTTTACTTAAGAACGATGGCTCTTACAGGCCGTTCGAATTGCCAAGCGAGGTAACAGTCGTAGGAAGGCGGAAATGCTGTGATCTCCAGATACCACTCCGCAGCGTTTCAAGAAGACATTGTCAGTTAAATATCGATGATGGAGTCTTAGAGGTCCGAGACCTCGGCTCCAGAAACGGAACTCTGGTAAACAATCAGGAAATTCGCAAGACGGAGCTCGGCCCCGGCGATACGCTCCAGATAGGCCCGCTGACATTCATTTGCCAGGTAAACAACCAGCCCGAAAACCTCATTGAAATTGCCGAAAAATACGCAAAATCCCTAAAAGCCGCCTCCGCCGCTGAGAAGCAGCACGACACATTTGGCGTTGCTGTTGACCAAACTTCAAAACAGCCGAAAGAAACCGAAACAGCTAACGCAGAAACAGACGACCTGGACGCAATCCTCGAACAGGCCGAACTCGGCGACAGCGGCGGAATGCCAGAAGATTTCGACCCATTCGAAAAATAGTAACAGCTTATGCGTTGCTATGGTAACTGGCTTGGTTTGTATCATTATAAATAACTTTGTAATCAGAAAAACACAAAGTCATGGGAGAAAACCACCAATACTGCTACAAGTTCCCCCGACCGATGGTTACTGTAGATGCCGCCGTTTTTGCGATTAAATACCATAAGCCGTATATACTGCTTATTCAGCGGGGCAGTGCACCTTTCAAAGACTGCTGGGCGCTGCCGGGCGGTTTCGTGGATATGAACGAAGACCTGCCCGACGCCGCAGCTCGTGAACTAACCGAAGAAACCGGGCTAAAAAATATAAAACTCTGTCAACTTGCAACATTCGGCACCCCCGGAAGAGACCCTCGCGGCAGGAACATCACCGTAGTTTATGCTGGTGTCGCCACCGATGAAACCGAGGTAAAAGGTGCGTCAGACGCCAAAGCGGCTCGTTGGTTCGAAATAGATAAACTCCCCGAAAACCTCGCTTTTGACCATAACGAAGTAATCCAAAAGGCCAAAGAATGGTTTCTTGACCGGCAAAAAACTCCAAAATGACATCTTTTACGAAGCTTTGATCCCTTGTGCCTTAAGCTTCTTATTAAACAACCGCAACTGAACATCAAGCGAATTCATTGCCCAACGAATATAATGAAGCTTATGGGCTGGCTTGTGATGACGCTCATTCATAAGTCCTTTATGTATCGTCCGAAGAAATTCCTTAATAACCGCCTTGTCAATCGGAGTCGGCTCATTCGCCCATTTTCGTAACTCCTCATAATCACGGCGAAGATCCGGATGCTTTTTCAACTGCTCGGCGCTTAGATAATCGCCAGGATTGTACGCAAGCTGCAAACCTTTCAATCCCAATATCAACGGCTCATAGTTAGCACGCGGATCCAGACGGATAAATTTGTACTGCTGAATGTGGGTTGTGGCTTGGGGCGGAGTACGCTCGCCAATATCATCGAAAGGTAAAAACCAGCTACGCTTGCTCGTACGAGCAAAGATAAGTTCTTCTCCAAAATCACGTCGCGTTATCTCATCTTGGCTGAGCCTTGAAACCCACAATCTCCCAGTATTTCTCTGCTCCAGGCCGCCTCCCAGAACCAGCAGACATTTGACATAATCCAGCGGTAAAACACGCTGATTGTTTATCTGCCGTTTTCGCAACTGAAATGACAAGTGCAGACTATGCGGCTTAACACCGTAAAAAGCCACTATCTCATGTATCAACTGATTCAAAAGCCATGGATCAGCAGTAGCCGGACGCGACAATGCTTTGTTGACATTTAACCTGCCCGGCGCAAGCTCCAGAAAACCGAATCGCCGCGAAGTTCCCATTTGGCCGCTGTGATCATCAATATAACCGCCAAGTTTCCAGGACAAAACATCAAGTTTAAAATCATAAAAATACTTGAAACCGTCATATTCGGGGTCATTGGATTTCTGATAATCACTTTCAGCGGTAACTGCTGTGGAACCAATATTGCTCAATTCAACCTCCATTCCAAGGGGAGTAAGCCCCGGCTGAAGGTTAGAACGGATGCGTTTCAGATAAGACCACGCCACACGAGAATCAAACAGGCTGTCCGCCGCCTTGACCGCGTATTTTATGTAATCAAACAGGTTATACTTATCAGCTTCGGCCTTAACCGGCATGGCTCCCCCCGTTTTAAGCCCCTGCTCAACAACCATATCTACCGCGGGCTTGTAAGCGTTCATCATCTGCAGAGCCGCAAGTAAACCAATGCTTCGCTTGAAGTACCTGTCCGAAGTGTACATTCGTTCAAGTTCGTACCGATAGCGGTCGTGAATTTTCTCATCAAGCTGGTCCAACAGAACATGCCGTATCACAAGGCCAAGATAATTCGGAACAAACGGCCTTGCTTCGGGATCCTCATAAAGCTGTTTTATGCTCGGCCTGGGCCTGTCAAGCTCATACTTCAGATAATAATCACTGAAAGGATCGACATTATAATGCGTCATTACAAGATCACGCTCGGTCGTCGCGAGCAACTCACGGTCTGCGCGTCGCTCTGCATCCGCATCAGCGCTTTCATCGCCAGGTCGAATATTTTCATGAATAAAGTTTTCAATACGCTTACGCAGCCATAACTCGTGGATTAGGTTCACATGGAATCGATCGCCGAAATGCTTCTTCATCGATTCGGGGCTTACCAGATAGGCCTTAGCCTCGACAGTGTCACCGGCGGTATTAACCTCAATTATCTCAGGCTTATATCGGCTGCCTTCATACCAGTCAATTTCATCCATCGCCTTTTTAGGAACGCCGTGAATAACAAAACCTTCTATCCGAGAAGAAGATTCTTTAACTCCGTAACAATAAACATTATCAGGCGTCATCTTTCTGTAACCAGGCAAAAATGCTGGTTCTGCCCACAAAGTATCCTTATCAACCTCGTGGGGATCAAAAGTAAAACTCAAACCGCACACAGATTTGAATATCTGAGGCTCAATGAGTGACCCGTAAACAAAGAGATTCGTCTTGGGCCTGCGTTGCGAATTTTTAACAAAAGGCAGTTTCATTCGTATTTTCCCGCATCTCTATACAATATACACCCTCGGCTGATACGCAAGACAACCGCAACTGTTTGATCAGCCCTCATATTCTATTTTTGTATTTTAGAGTATGCCTCAATCGCCGCCTCGGCAACAGTCTTTAGTGAAACATTATTAGATTCAGCCGCAGCCGCACAATCAGCGTATTCGGCTTTGAATGTTATATCTTCACCATACAAAGACCCGACTTTTATCCCTATCACTCCGAAGTCGGTTTGCACTTTCTCAAATCGCCGGCCAAGCACACTGCGAGACATTACCTGCCGCCGAATCCCGAATGTGAGGCCCTGCCGAAAGATAATCTCTTCAAGCTCTTTTACATCCTCGGCCTTTGCCATAACCGAAAGCTTCACACCGGGCCTGTTATTTTTCATGTTAATAGCCGTTGTATAAACATCCAAAGCCCCCGCTTTTTCCAACAAACCCCTCGCATAACCTATCGCTTCCCCACTTACATCATCAACATTGCTCTCAAGCAATACCACGCTGTCGCAATCCACCGTCTGCTTAGCAGATGTCCCGATAAACAGCCGCGCTATATTCGGAAAATCACCAGGATCCAGTGAACCGGCACCGTATCCGGCAGCCTCTATACTCATCTCCGGCATAGGACCAAAACCATCTGCCAGCGTCGTCAAAATCGCCGCCGCCGTAGGCGTAAGCAGTTCCTTTTCAATTGGCCCGCCTTTGACCGGCACATTTTCCACAAGCCACGCCGTAGCCGGAGCGGGAACAGGCAAAATCCCATGCTCGGTTTTAACAGTCCCCCCGCCAACGCTAAGGCCGGAGCAATACAGCTTTTCAATACCCAGCGCACAATAACCCACAGCCGCCGAGACAATATCCGCGATAGAATCTATTGCCCCCACTTCATGAAAGTGAACTTCATCGATGCTTGTTTTATGAACAAATGCTTCCGCCTCAGCAAGCCTCCGGAATATTTTCACCGCAAGCTCTTTCGCCTCCTGCTCAATATCGCTTACCTCTATAATCTCGGTTATATCCGACAAATTCCGATGGTTATGTTGCGCAGGAGCAACCGGCGTAAACTTAAGCGCACCTATCCCGCAGCGGCTGGTTTTCTCGACACTTATCCTTAGACCCTCTAAACCAAGGCTTCCAAGCTGCTCTTGTAGGTAATGCTCATCAAGACCGGCGTCCAGCATAGCTGCCGTTATCATGTCGCCGCCGGCGCCGGCCTGGCAGTCAAAGTACGCTATTCTCATTGCTTATTCCCGAAAATTACTCTGCTATTCTAACCATCTGCGTAAAAGCCAATTATTAAAAGCCCAAAAATCATCGCAAATCGCCGCTGTTCATTCTCTGACCAGAACCGCTGCGTAACCACCGTCATGATCAGGCGCATCGGCCATCGGAACCGTCAGCTTATCGGCTTCCAGCTTAAAATCACTATGCTCTGCTAAAAATTTCTCGACCATACAATGGTTTTCATCAGGCAGCAGCGCACAAGTACTGTAACATATCCTACCCTCCGGTGACAGTAATGAAACCGCGATTTCAAGAAGATCTGCCTGAGTCTTTAATATCCCCGTCAGCGATTTGCGGGTGATCCGATAACGCGCCTCTGGCCGGCGTGACAATACTGCGGTGTTTGAACACGGCACATCCAAAAAAATATAATCAAAAGGCCCAAGCCGCCCTGCCTCATTATCGAACTTATCGAAATCCATCACCTCCACACTTCTTAACCCAAGCCGCTTAACATTCTCACTAACTTTCTTCAGACGCATCGAGTCCGTATCGGTGGCTATTATACGCCCGCTGTCCCCTGTCGCCTCTGCCAGTTGAGTGGTCTTAGTGCCCGGAGCCGAACAAAAATCCAGAATCTTCTTGCCGGCTTGGGGATCCAGCAGAGCCACCGGCTGATATGCTGAATAATCCTGAACGGTAAAATGCCCCTGCTCGAAACCCGCCAGCGAACTGATATGAGCCGGACCTTCAAGGCGAACAAGCGGCCAGCCCTCAAGAGCCTCTGCTTTAACATTCGCCGCAACCAGCCCCGCCCATAAATCCATTTGCTCTGTCTTTAACGGATTAGGCCGCAGATAAATCGATGGTTTGCGATTGCAAGCAAAACAAATACTTTTAGTACGCTTGGAGCCGAAATAATCCAGCCACTGTGAAACCACAAATTTCGGCAGCGAAAAAGCCAAATTATAATATTCAACCGGCTCCCTTTCAGCATCAGGCAGAATTTCCCTGTCAAACTGGCATCCTGTATTTAAATCCCTGGGCAGAGTCCTTTTCATTTTGGCGTTTTGCAGATTTATATTTCGCTCGACAATCGCCCGCTGGATATTTCGCAACACAGCATTTACAAAACCGCCCTGCTTTCTGCCCCCAACCATTTTGCCTAGCTCCACAGCCTCGTCAACCGCTGAATATTCCGGCGTCTCAACATTATACACAAGCTCATAAGTTCCTATACGCAACACCGTCAGAATTTTCTGCGAAATCCGATTAACAGGACAGTTAGCTAATTGGCTGATAAGATTATCAATTGCCAAACGGTTGCGAATTGTCCCAAACACTAAATCCGTCGCCTGCTGAGGCCGATCCGTTCGCCCAAGCAACGGCTCAAGCGTTGTCGAAGCCGGAAGCCTCCGAGATTCAGCTCGATTCAGTGCCTGCGAAGCTATCGCTCTTGCGTTTTGAAAAGACGCCGCCATCAATGCTCTATCTTGATGAACATATCACCGGGCCGAAGGTGTCGGCCGTTCACAAAATCCGCATAACTCATCAATCCTGACCCCTGAGGCTTAATTTCAATAATTTCCAGAGCCCCCCTGCCGCAAACAATATGCAGATTTTCATCCAACATACCGGGTTGCAATTCACAGTTAGCATAATCCCAACATTTCGCATTGGCAAAAGTAACCCGCACGCACCGTTGACCGTCTTGTGAGACATAATCTGCCGCGGCACCGGGCCAAGGCCAGAAACCATGAATCTTTCTTTTGACAGCTTCAGCCGACTCTGAAAAATCGATATAACCATCCGATTTTTTCATCTTTGGGGCAAATGTCACCTGCGACTCATCCTGCCGGACATAATTTGCACTGCCGTTTTCAATATCACCCAATGTTTCAATCAACAAAGGAGCCGCCAACTCTGCCAGCCTGGCATGCAAGCTCCCTGCCGTATCCTCCGAATATATCGGCGTCTTCGCCGAGGATATAATATCCCCGGCATCCATCGTTTTCGTCACCGTGATAATACTAACTCCCGTTTCCTTTTCACCGTTTACAATCGCCCTGTTAATAGGAGCCGCCCCTCGATACTTCGGCAAAAGCGAAGCATGGACATTGATACATCCTTTTGGCGGCATTTCCCTGATAGACTTACCTATGAACTGTCCGAAAGCGATCACCAGTATCAGGTCGGGTTTTTCTGCGGCGATCGCATCGACAATCGCTTCGCAGTTCACATCATCGGCCTCAATACATGCAACACCGTTGCGCTGCGCCCACTGTGCCACGGCTGTTGGCTGAGGCTTACGCCCACGACCGCCACGCCGAGCAGGTTGCGTTACTATCAGACAAAGCTCATGCTCCGATTCTAAAACAGCGTCAAGGCAGTTCAAGCCTAACTCCCCGCTGCCCATATAAACCATACGCATAGGCTACATCCCCTCGTCCTGCTGAAGCTTTTTCAACTGCTTGCGATTAGCGATACGAGCAGTCGAAGACATCTTCTGAACAATAGTCATCCCTTGAATATGATCGTATTCATGCTGGATACACCTTGCGTAAAGGCCCTCGGCCTCTTCTGTGAAAGCCCTGCCCTCCAAGTCCATAGCCGTAACAGTGCAGCGGTTATATCTGCGTATTTTCGTATAAACATTCGGAACGCTCAAACACCCCTCCTCTGCCGGCTCGAGGTCACCTGCGACTTTGACGGTCGGATTAATAAACACTTTACGATTCTTTCTGTCGCTCTGAAGCGATACGATAAAAATCTGCAAAGCCACACCCGCCTGAGGAGCCGCAAAACCAATACCCTTATGCTTTATCATCAAATCCGTCATCCTCTCGACCAATTCACGGATATTATCATCAATCCGCTCCACCGGTTCAGCAGGCCGAGTCAGCACCGACACAGGATAACGAGTCATTCTGCATTTATCTGGGTTAATTTCCGCCATATTTTCAGCTCCGTCAATCCTCGACATTTTCGAAATTCTGATCGGAAGAATCGAACTGGCGGTGCGCCAGCGAACGCCCAAGATAGTTCTTAATCACCAACTCATTGTTCACAATCTCCTTCGGCGAACCGGCGCCGATTACTTTGCCGTGATCGACAATATAGGCCTTATCGACGACTTCCAGTGTCCTTTCCACATTATGATCAGTAATAAGAATACTCACCCCCGAATCATGCAGCCGACGAATCTCTTCCTGAAGATCCTCCACAGCTATCGGATCGACACCGCTGAAAGGCTCATCAAGCAATATCAGCGAAGGATCCGTTATCATCGCACGGGCAATTTCCAGCTTTCTTCGCTCACCGCCGGATAAAAACCGACCCTGTGAATCCGCAACCTCTGTCAGGGCAAACCGCTCGATAAGAGACTCCGCTCGCCGCATCCGCTCCGACTTCGTCAAAGCCATTGTCTCTAATATCGCGTATAGGTTATCTCGCACACTCAGACGCTGAAAGATACTCGGCTCCTGTGAAAGATAACCAATACCAAGCCGAGCCCTTTTATACATCGGAAGCCGAGTAATATCGCGCCCCTCAAAGATTACGCTGCCCTGCTCAGGCTGAATCATCCCCATAACCATTCGAAAGGTCGTTGTCTTTCCTGCCCCGTTCCTTCCAAGCAGACCAACGATACTCCGCTGACCTATGCGCAGCGAAATCTCATTCACAACAACCCTGCCCGAATACTTTTTGACCAGATTCCGCGTTTCAAGCAGTGTTATATCATTCAAAATACACCTCTTTTTTCGTTACAATTACAGCCCGGCATTATAAAACAACAATACCTCACAGCAAAGACTAATTTATATCACCCATTAATCCGACACCGCCCAGGCGTTTAGAGCCAACCATCCACATTGCAGCATTTGGTTAGTATTTCGCACCCGTTTTGGGTAATCAGTATATCATCCTCAATTCGCACGCCCGCCTGCCCGGGTATATAAACACCCGGCTCGATAGTAAAGACCATACCCACCTTCAGCTTTTCATCGCTTTTGCCCGAAATCCGCGGCATTTCATGAACTTCCAGCCCAAGACCATGCCCTGTCCCATGCCCGAAAACCGGCAGATTATGCTCACGAATTACTTGACGAGCAGCACGATCAAGCTCACTCATTTTCACACCTTCTGCGGCCAGATCAATAGCCGCCGCCTGAGCCTGCTTAACCACTTCATATATCCGTCGGTACTTTTGGGTAGTCCGCCCAAAACCAAAGCAACGGGTAATATCACAGCAATAACCCTCAAAAGCCGCCCCAAAATCAATCAGAATTGTATCGTCTTTGCGCAACCTCCGCTGACTCGGCCTATGATGAGGCCGCGAAGCATTGGCCCCGAACGCGACTATTGTTTCAAAACTCGCCGCTGCCCCCAGCTTGCGAATGTGGTAATCGACAAGCCCAGCCAGTTCGTTTTCACTTATACCCGCCCTTAGGCCCAACAAAGTATTTTCCAATGCTTTTGCCGCGATTTTAGCCGCTTGCCGGATCAGTTTCACCTCAGCATCCTGCTTTATCGCCCTTATCGGCTCGACAATTCCGCCTACAGCCTTAATCCTGGCATTAACCGCTTTTTTCAGATTACCATAAGATTCCACTGAAGTGGTGTTTTCAACGCCCAAAGTGCGTATTGATTTTTGACGATTTACAACCTTGGCCGTCTCGGCAACCAGCGACCCTTTTCTCTGGACTATCTTGCTTTTCGGACACTCGGCCTCTGCCTGTTCGCTATACCTGCTGTCAGTAAGCAAATAGCAGCCGCGCCCGCTGACAATCGCCAAACTGTCTTCACCCATAAAGCCTGTCACATAACTTACATTAGCCTTACCGGTAAACACCATCGCGTCCAGCTTTAGCTTTTTTAGCTCCGGCCTCATCGCCCTCACTCTTTGTTGAATAATTTCGCTATTCATAAACCTTTCCTGATGCTGTTAATGTTACGCCTGACACATCTTACAAACGACCAAACATAAACGCAAAAAGTTATTCCATCAATTTGTCCTATGTGGGTTTAGACCCTATACTTTTAATAGACCGGCTGGGGGAAAGCCGCTTAGCCGCAACACTTCGGCTGTTGTTCACAGAGAGGGGGTTGAGAAACAGAAAATCAGGTCAGCTTCGGCTGGCCTGTTTTTTTATGCCTTGTGTAAGCCCCCTTATTGAGCTAAAATACTGCTTTTGGAAAAATTCATTCGTTAAATTAAAGATTCCTTATGATTATACCCATAGGTACAGACATAACACCCAGAAAGCGACCCTGGGCAAACCATATACTTATCGCCGTCAATGTAGCGATTTTCCTCGTTACATACTCTCCGCAATACCAGATTATCCGAGGCCAGAGGGTAATGGTGCAGGCCCTTGCTGATTGGGCTATTCCATTTATGTTAAATCCCGATTCTATTGGCCTCCACCAGTTCATCTCCTACGCGTTCCTGCACGGAAGCTGGGGACATATCTTCGGTAATATGCTGTTTCTCTATATATTTGGCCGAAATGTAAACGACCGACTCGGACACACCAGATATACACTTTTCTACCTAGCCGGAGGCATCGCCAGCGGTATAGGACATGTCGCACTCCATCAGAACCCTGTTATCGGGGCAAGCGGCGCAGTTGCCGCCATTACAGGTGGATACCTCGTCCTGTATCCCAAATCACTCATACATGTTGTGTACTGGTTTTTCATCATCGGCACGCTGCAGATTCCGGCGATATGGTTTATCACCTTCAAGCTCATATTCATAGATAATGTGCTGGCACGCACTGGACAGAACATCGCTTATGACGCCCACCTGGCTGGATACGCTTTCGGTGCGGGCATATTGCTTTTGTTTCTCGGAACTAATGTCCTTACACCAAGCGGTAACGACCTCTGGACAATGATACGACAGTGGAATCGTCGTCGCAGATATAGAAAGGCTGTTGCAGATTACGACCCTTTCACGGGAATCGGCAAAAATTCCAAAGGCCCGTTCAAAACCGAAGCCAGCCAGCCAACCAAACAGGATAAGCGCGTCCATTCCCTGCGAAACGAGATAGCCCAGCGGATGAATCAGAGAAACATTCCCGCAGCCGCTGAAGCCTATCTTGACTTAATGGCAGTTGATAATACGCAGTTATTACCAAGGGCATATCTTCTGGAAATCGCGAATCAGCTTGCCGGCCAGAACCGCTACGAAGAAGCTGCCAGAGCATACGAGCAGTTTTTAGAAAATTATGGAAGCTATGACTACGCCGACCAGGTAGAACTGATGCTCGGTTTAATTTACGCCAGATATATGAATGAAACTCAAAACGCAAAGCAGCACCTCCAAGCGGCAATGGAAAAACTAAGCGATCCCGGACAGATAAAGCTATGCCGTGAGGAACTGCAAAAATTAAATGAATGACCAATCATACTACCGTATTTTCTGTTCAAATAAAACGCTTGACAACTCCATAGCCTGTTGCTAAAGTATTGCGGTTAATTAAATCTTACGCTGGCTTATGGGTTACATTTTTGGGAGCAAAAAATGAACACTCGAATCCTTTACATTTATCTATCTGTCATTATAGCGATCGCATCTGTTTCAGCTTTCTCGCACGCTGAAACCCCTGACTTCCCTTACACAGCCGAGGTTACCGGCGACAATGTCAATATACGCTCCGGACCTGGAACCAGACATTATCGCTGTGGACGACTAAATGAAGGCGATGAAGTAACGGTTGTTTCAATCCAGGAGGACTGGGCCCAGATTATGCCTCCGGAAGATGCCTTTTCCTGGATCGCGAGGACTTATGTCTCAGTTGACCAGGACGACCCGACCGTTGGAACAGTTACCGGAGATCGCGTCCGAGTTTACGCCGGGAGTGAATACATCAGGCCGATATACTCCACCAGTGTCCAGGTGCACCTTAACACAGGGGATAAAGTTGAACTGCTTGGCGAGGAAACAGGTGATTATTACAAAATAGTGCCGCCGGAAGGTGCATATTACTGGATAAGCAATATGTATCTTGAGCCGATAGATATATCAGAGCCTGAGCCTGTCGTTGAGGAAGAACCAGACGAGCCGGATGTCGAGGAAGAGCCGGAAGTAGAACCGGAGCCAGAGCCCGAACCCGAACCAGAGCCGGAACCTGATTCTCTACAGAAATACAGGCAGATAGAAGAGAAAATACGCCAGGAAAGGGAAAAACCACGGGATGAACAGGATTATTCCGAAATAAAACAGCAGTTGGAAGAACTCCTCGAAGATGAATCACAAACCGTTGCCCGCTATGCCGAGTTCGCGCTTTCTCACATCGAGCGAATTGAAGCAGCAATAAATGCCGGCAGACAGATGAACCGTGAAAGTGAACATCTTAGACAAACACTGGCAAACATCGAGCAGGCCCGCACAAGACGCCTTGAGCAACTCCGAGATACCGGCGAATATGCAGTAACCGGCTATCTCCGCGAGTCCTATCTTTATGCCGGTCAGCCGGATGGAACCTACTACCGAGTGATGGATGCCGACGGCAATACAATATGCTATGCTGTCCCAAGGCAACAGTTAAGTCCTGAACAAATCCTGCCGTTTGTCGGCAAACGAGTCGGGCTGATAGGCGACATAGTTCCGAATCCCCGGACAGGCGCTGCGATAGTGCGCTTTACAGATATAGAAGAACTCTGAGCCAACGCTGATAGTATAAACAGCATGATAAAGGTGTAGCGAGCAGACGACTACTGGGAGGTAAAGTCGTGAAAACAGTATTGCGTTTGAATCTGGTATTAGCTATTGCACTGGGGATAATTATGCAGATAGCGTGCGAGCCGGCACCTGAGCCGCTGCCGGAAGAACAAGCGGAAATATATCCCGAACCTCAGCAACGACACATCGAAAGACGGGATGAGCCTTCCCGTCCTGAGCAGCCGCACCCGACGCCGCCTGTGGTAGCCCCGGATGATGACCCGAACGAAACCGAAAAAGAAAATAACAATGAGGTCTCCAGGATGCTAAGCGGACATATTGCTCACCAGCCGATAGAAGGTGGTTTTTATGGAATAATAGACCAAAGCGGCAACAGGTACAATCCCCTCAACCTGCCCGAAGAATTCAAGCAGGACGGCCTGGCCGTCAGGTTCCGGGTGAAACATCGCCCCGATGTAGTAACATTCCGAATGTGGGGGAAAAATGTAGAAATAGTGGAAATCGAAAAAAAATAAACAACTTCCCGGTTAGTTGTCTGTTGATCGCCTGCCCAGTATTTCAAGCGAGTCGCTCACAAAAGGAAGTGCTTTTGTTTCAATTATCGGTTCACGAAAATCACCGCTGACCTCGATGCGAATTACACCTTGGCCCAGCCCCTCTGCGAGCGACTGCCACACAGAAGGCTGTGCTTGCCGCAATCGCCTGCCGCGAGAATAAAGCACCATATCAATTATGTTACTTTCCAGACAAAGCCGTCCACTGCCGCTAAAAGCAGCATCCTGACCTGAAACATCAAAAGCGGTAATCATCAATTCACCGTTTCGGATAAATGAATCCATTACCATCTGGTCAAATGCGTAATCGTCACTGCTTTGAAGTTGCAGTAACTTGGCAAAAAGTGGAAGACGCCCCGCGCGCATGTGCGTTACTTCAACCTGGCATCGCCCGCTGCGAGAAGTTCGCGCACCTGTGTGCCCTTCCAGCGACATAGAGCCGTCCATAAGACCCCGCCCAGCGGATTCTTGCGACACACCGTTAACCTCGGCGAGCAGAAGATCCATATTCACAGCATCAAAAGCGGCCTGCACTGAATAAGCAACACCTTGCTCCTCCCTGTTCGCCTCAATCACACCTGTTACTTTGCCGCCGTAAAAATCTCCAATAATTCGCTCTATCAAAAGCTTATCTTTTTCACGGTCATATCTCGATACAGCCTGAACATCACTAAGTTGCTTGCCGGAAACTATCGCAGAGCCATCCCCGAAAGCCGCCAAAAGCTCTGTAAGCCCCTCATCAACGACATACCTTAGACTTTCAATTTCCAGTTGACCGTTTAATTCCTCTATATTCAAATCACCGCCAAAAGACAGCTTACCCACGCCGACCATACCTGACAAATCTACTATGACAGGAGAATCGGGCTCATTGTATGCCTTACTTACCCGCACTGTCAGGCTGTCGGAATCCAGCACACCAATAGGCGATAAACTTCCATACGCCGGCCTGCTTTCTTCAGCAAGTACACCCTCTATAAGTCCGTCTATTAAAAAGTCACTTATTTGCACGGCGAATTCACCCTCTGAAAATCCACCATAGTCAAGCCCTATGTCGCCACTGAATCCTATTTCTGAAGCATGGCCAAAGCCATCCTCGTTTTCTGAACGAATAACACAGCTAATCCCGTCAAATGTAACCATTCTCGGCGTGATAGTAATATCACCCTTGATATCTTCAACAGGCAACCTCAGAAAATCAGGCTCAATACGATTATCACGACAGTGAACAACTATCGCAAAGTCCTCGTCATTATTTTGCCCCGACCTAAGCGTCGCCTCATAACCAATATAACCGCTCGGCCTTAGCTCAGAAACAATCGCCTGCATACCTTCCGGCAGAATATCGAATAACTCCTCTCCCAATCTTGCATCCTGAACACTCGTCGTAATGTTATACGCAGCTTCTGCCGCCTCATCAGGTGGCAGGCTGACCAACCCCCGAACTTGCGCTTCATCACCGGCTATTGTACCTGCGATATCCTCGATTTCTACTTCGCCCGGCCTGAAAACTGCCTTGCCGTGAGCATTAAGCAAATCTATCCCTGACTCCTCAACTCCTAAAATCCCATCCTTAAGATAAACCTCCGCCAGAAATACCGGTTCATCCCCGGCTTTCTCCGTAAATATATTCGCCTCAGCATCTAAAAGCCCCGCGAGATTCAGCCGCGAATAAAAATCCTGCTGCCGTTGAGTAAGCGACTCTTTAAGCGTCTTATCAAGCGGCATATCACTTGCCTGAACATCAATATCGAATACCGCCTCATCCTTATATGACCGAACTATCCCCTCGGCACGAATTTTATCACTATTACTGGCAAACCCTTCAATCCGAAAATCATCCGAATCTATAATCAACTTACCTTTTGCGTCTCGCAAAGGATAGGCAAAGCCCTCAAACTTCGCATCAACACCCAGCAAACCAACTTCAAGCTCTATATGCCTGTCATCTTCTCCCGGCTCTCTGCTGATAACAAGATCAACCCCCACCGTACCAACCGGCGAAAACTTCTCAACTGTCCGCTGCGTCCGTTCATTCATCGCCGAAAAAAGCGACTCACAAAGTTCTAAATTATTGCTGCTGACCCGCAGCTGGGAACTCCTTTGCTCCTGCCCGTATTTTGCCCATGCCTCAATACCTATGTCACTATCCCCATGCCGACCGTAAAGATTCTCAATCAAAAGCGAATCATCCTCGAAATGAACCCTCCCTACCGCATTGTCCACCTGATAAGGAAAACCCGAATACAATATCGAAATATCCTTACAATAAGCCATCCCCTCGACCTTCGGCCTGCGCGGTTCGGTAAATGAACCCGACACCGTAAAGCTAACATCCCCCACCCCCCAGAAGCGATACTCGTTAAAAATCCGCTCTATTTGTTTACTCGGCTCACTGTCGCAGTCCTGCCAACCCCGTCGCCACGGAACTATCTCATCCGCGTCCGGCTTAGCTATATCAAGATTGCGAATATCAACACCAATGCTGTATTTACCCTCGCGGTCGAATCCTCCCGCCGCCTTAAACCTCTCCATTGTAAAATCACGCCGTATAAACGGAATATCCGAAGAGTCAATCCTGCCCTCAGCCTCCAGGCGGCCATCCCGGACTACACCGGTCAATTCCGAACCCATCGCCATCCTTTCACCTCTACCGCCTGTTTGAAGAGCAAAGCGATAACTACCGTCATCCTCGACTTTAAGATCGAAATCAAGCCCAACCTCCAGAAGCAACCGAACACCGGCATCATCACTAGATCCTAACTTAACCAAACCGTTACGCAGCACAACAGCAGGTATTGCAGCCGCAGCATCGCTGGGTTCACCAAAGTCAATACCCGCGATATTCCATCGCTGCTCCGGCTCATAATAAACCGCGTTGAAGACAAAATCGCTCACCTGCACATCTTTCAGTCGCGGCTTAAAGCCAATCACACTCAACAGCCCAAACTGCGCAGATGCCCTGCCGGCTTTGATGATATAATCATCATCTCCATTTGCCCCCTCAGGCCAAATCACCATATCATCAATAATCACAGACCCATCGGCTCTAAGACGCACTGCTCCTGTTTCCACCTGCCCCGCGGTCATCGACTCCAACCGCGAAATCGCCAGAGGCTTCAAACCAAACAGCACAAAACCAACCCAAAGCACCGCCCCGACAACCAGCAGCAGCGTCAAAGCCCCCAATACCCATTTCAACCGGGTAATACTATTGCCGTATTCAATGTTAAATCTGGTCAAATCACACCTTGCGTCTGATAGCTTTATCAGCAATATCACCGCGGTAATACGCACCATCGAACTTAATCCGTTCAGCGGCTTTATAGGCATTTTCCTTGGCCTCAGCGATACTATCACCCAGCGAAGTAACCCCCAGAACACGCCCTCCGTCGGTTACAACCCTACCATCCTTAACCGCGGTCCCTGCATGAAATACTATCGTATCCGGCAATTGTTCAGCCTCATCTATTCCACTAATCTCTTTGCCCTTTTCATAATCTCCCGGATACCCCTCGGACGCCATCACAACACAAACAGCAGGCCTCTGGTCCCACTGTAAATCAACCTCGTCAAGCCTGCCCTCACACACCGCAAGCATCACCTCAAGCAAATCGCTCTTAAGCCTCATCAATATCGGCTGAGCCTCAGGATCACCAAACCGGACATTAAACTCAAGAACCCTCGGCCCCCCTGCCGTAATCATCAACCCCGCGTAAAGAATACCCTTATAAGGCGCTCCGCTTCGGTTCATACCTGCCACCAGCGGCACAAGTATCTCACTGTTAATACGATCCATCATCTTATCCGTAACCACCGGAGCCGGGCTGTAAGCGCCCATCCCGCCGGTGTTTGGCCCTTTATCCCCATCACCGATCGGCTTATGATCCTGCGAACTTTCCATCACATAAATACTCTTGCCGTCAACAAACGCCAGTATTGAAGCTTCCTCGCCAAGCAGCTTATCCTCGACAACAATCATATCACCTGCCGAACCGAATATCTTATCGACCATTATCTTCTCCGCCGCCAGAATTCCGTCCGAAGGCTCATCACACACATATACACCCTTGCCCTTGGCAAGACCCGCCGCCTTGACAACTACCGCCTCATCCCTGCTGGCGATGTAAGCCTTGGCTTCGGGGAAATTATCAAAAACACGCCCCTCCGCCGTAGAAATCGAACTCGAACGCATAAGCTGCTTGGCAAAAGCCTTATCCGCCTCTAGCTTTGCCGCGGCCCCACTTGGCCCAAATGCCTTAATACCAGCCGCCTCAAAAGTGTCAACAGCCCCCTCGCTCAGAGGATCCTCAGGCCCGACAACTGCCAGTTGCACATCATTTTTAACCGCAAACTCCACCAGCTCCCGTATCTGCCCTACCCCGATATTCACATTCTCCCCGAATTTAGCCGTCCCCGGATTACCCGGAGCGATAAAAAGCTTGCCAAGCCTCTTCGACTGACCAAGTTTCCAGGCGATTGCGTGTTCTCTGCCACCGCTGCCGACCAGCAAAACATTAATTTTTTCCGCGCCACCGCCCTTTTTCGATTTTTTCTGCTCTTTCATAAATGCACCTTCAAAAGACTCTGCCGTATAGTTTAACAATCGCTATAAATTACCAAAACGCCGCGCCGGGTCAAGACGATAATTGAGGTTGATATTTCCCGCACAAGTTGCTAATCTACTGAGTTTATAAGGCTTCTGCAAAATGATTGAGTTTTAGCAACATGAGCAGAGTTAATGATTGTAACTTGTTGTAGCGATGAATTTTTCAGCAAAAAAGTGATTTTGAAGTAATTTCGGGCTTTTAAGCCTGT
>Ga0207421_10000942_pt1 | contig 37767 bp, 40 predicted proteins | sample SodLakKL_010_SED_4_FD_187542 | JGI IMG/M metagenome (GOLD analysis project Ga0207421, IMG submission 187542) | Alkaline sediment microbial communities from Lake Tanatar, Kulunda Steppe, Russia - 8KL_010_SED (SPAdes) (version 2) | ecosystem: Environmental > Aquatic > Non-marine Saline and...
GTTTCCGCATCGACAACCTCGGCGTCATCCTCATCCTTGAGCGTCTCCGTATGCATCTCGCTGAGGATCGATTCGAACGCGCTGCCGATCGCCTGCGCGTTCTCAGCATCCTGGAACACGCCGCCGAAGGGCATGCTGCTGGTGGCGTGGATGTCGTCGAACAACGCGATCGACCCTTCCTTGAGGAAGCGGTCGGAAAAATCGAAGCTCTCGATGACGCTCTTCATGATGCCCTTGATGAGCGTCTTGAACAGCAGGGACAGATAATACGCGAGAATGAAGGGGAGAAAGACGGCGAACACGATGACGCTGCCGAGCGTGAAGAGTTTCTTCAACGACTGCTGGACGTGCATCTTCTTGCGGAAGAGAAAGGACTGCATCCGGATGAACAGTCTGAAGAAGAACGCAAAGATACGTTCAACGATGTAAAGCGCCGCCGCCGCGAGGAAGAGCACCGTGTTCAACACATAAAGAAGGGGCAGAAGCACCACCTTGAGCACGAGTTCCTTCCGGGTGTAATCACTCATATCGCTGATGTATGCATAGCTTTTCAAACCTTGTTTCAACGCTTCGGCCATGGTCATCACCTCATTTATTCAATCGTGTCCATTCTATCACACCGGACCGCAAAAGGCCACCATCTCCGCACGGAAAGGAAACGAACCCTGTCCCTCCCTTGCATCACATCGCAAGTCGCGCCGCTTCATCGACGAGAAAACCGCCCATGTCTTTTGCTCTAGTGAGGCTTGCCGATTCGCACGCGTAAAATCCGCGTGAAGGACCAGACACGTCAACAAATTGATAACGCTTCTCAGTTGTGAAGGGCGGGGGGCGCTGATATACTGAAGTCAGCCTAGGGTAAAGGAGTGTAGCCATGGATATCAAGCATGGCGAGAACCGCTTCTACGTCGAGGACGATCAAGGGACGGTCGTCGCCGAGCTCAGCTACCAATTCGAGGACGAACGGACGATGCTTGCGAACTCCACGTTCGTCGACCCCTCCCTCAGAGGACGCGGTATGGCCGGCAAGCTCGTCGATGCGCTCGCCGACTACGCCCGCAGGAAAGACTACAAGATCCGCCCTCTGTGCTCCTACGTCGTCAAGCGCTTCGAAGACCGCGACGACTACGAAGACGTGAAAGCATGAAAAATCCCGCGAGCAAGGCGCTCGCGGGTTTTTTATGCCGGGTTCACAGCAGATTCGAGAGAATCATGGCTACCAAGCCGACAAGGAACGTCCCGACGACGAGCCGCACCGTCGTGGTGAACATCGCCTGGTTGTAGCCGTCCGTCGCCGCGTCCCGATCCACCGTGCGCGTGAGGACGAAGGCGACAACGCAAAGCGGCAGACCGTAGTTTCGCAGTCCGGTGAAGACGAACGCCGCCTCGGTGCGGATGAAGCCGGCGAGAATGATGCCGACGACTCCCGCGACGGCGAGCAGCGCGAAGACAAAGGCGACTTTGATGTCCCGGTTCATCGTGTGCATGCGCGCGACCTCCTTCTTCCGCTAGTATACTATAGAGGCGCGCACTTTAGAAGGGATTGAACGAAATTCTCTACTGCCGGGGGACATCGACGTCGCTGCGGCCGTTCTGTGTGTGGTAATCGACGCGTTCAAAAGCGTGGGAACGGTCGGCGTTGTAGAAGTCGATGTCGCCGTTCGAGGTCTTCAGCTCGGCCTTCGCCGCATAGACATCGCTCAGGGAGATCGAACCGTTCGAGCTGGTGGCCTCGACCCATTCTCCGGGCGCATCGGGAGCGTTGATGCGTTCATAGGTCACGTTGCCGTTCGAGGTGGTTCCTTCAAGCGTGTCCGCCTGGCTGTCCCGGACCGTGATCCGTCCGTTGGAAGTGCGGGCATCGAGCGTCCCGGCGACGAGGGCATCGAAATCGATGCGGCCGTTGCTCGAGCGCCCCTCGATGGAATCGGCCTCGAGGCCGTTAAGGCGGATGGCGCCGTTGGAGCTCTCCGCCCGGATGGACGCCGCCTCAAGGTCCTCGATGTCGATGCTGCCGTTCTTGGTGTTCGCATCAATGCTCTCAAGCGAGACGGACTCCGGAATGAAGATGGTAGTCGTCTCCTCATGCGTGGGAAACACGGTGAACACCCAGTTAAAAGAAAGGAAACCGCCGATCAGATCGTTTTCGACCTGCAGGGTATTGTCGGTGAGCGCGATGTCGACATCGGCATCCTCGTTGACCGCTTTCTCGACGAGAATCTCTTCGCCGTCGTAGTGCCGGATGAGCAGCGAGCCTATGTCCATATCGGTGTAGACATCGAGCGAACCATCCTCGGGCACGGCGAAGGTCTCTTCATACTCGCTGAGTTGGGCCCGTCCGGCACGCAAAGTGAAGGTCCCTTCCACGGCGACGAAACCGATCAGCGAAAGCAAAAGCACCAACGTACCGATTCCCTTCACCCGGCTTTTGACCTTGAGCGCCGTGGAATTGCGGCGCAGCCAGTACTCCGCCTTCAGCTTGCGCAGCGAGCGCACGGCATTCATCCCCGGCAGGGAGAACGCCTGCACGTGCCAGCGGATCAACCAGATGAAGAAAGTGATCAAGCGGTCATAGACCCACAGTACGAAGAACACCCACAAGGCGAAGGCGCTGATGACGGCGAGGGTGCTGAGAATCTGCGTCACAAGCGTGCTGCCTCCAAAAAGCCCGGTGACCACACTCAGCAGCCCGCTGGAAAACGCGAAAGCCACGGTGAGCAGCACCATCACCAGCCACCACGCGACGAAGACATCGAAGAGGAGGACTCCTACGGCTGAGCCGATGCCTCCGCGGGGTGCCGCGGATTCATCGGCGGTGCTGTAGCCGTAGGATCTCAGGACGTTGCTGGCGATCTGCGAAGGCGGTTCGAGCTCGTCGATGACTTCCGATTCACTCTTGCCCTCGTATTTGGTGCCGACTTCGAAGCGCTCCTCGTAGAAATCCAGGATGGCCTGCCGCTCGTTTTCCTCAAGCGGGCCAAGGTGGCGCTTCAATTCATTCAGGAAGCGTTTTTTCATGGTGATTCCCTCCGTTTCGGACCAGTGTGTCGACGCGTTCTTTGAACGTGTCCCATTCTTCCGCGAGGTGTTCGCGGTGTCGCCTGCCGGCTCCGCTCAACGTGAAGTACTTGCGTGCCGGCCCTTGCGAGGACGGCTCGAGGTATGTCTGCAAGTACCCCTCCGCCACCAGTTTCCGAAGAATCGGATAGGTCGTGCTCTCGCTGATGCCCAGCGCGGCATCCAATCGACGGTAGAGCTGATAGCCATACATGTCCCCTTCTTCCAGCATCGAGAGGACGCAGAGCTTGAGCACGCCTTTTTTGAGTTGGCTGTCCATGGTCTCACCTCGCTATTATACTTAATATAGTATCATGCTTAATATAGAATGTAAAGCAGAATTTACATAAAAAAACCCGGCGCTGCTGAGCGCCGGGTCAGTATCCAATCCATCAATCCGCTAATGCGTCGACGACGACGTCGTAATCCAGCACGCCGCGCAGGCGGCCCTTGCCATCGACGACCGGAAGGTCGTATTCCGCTTCTTTGAGCTTCGGCCACGCCTCGCGGAGGAAGGCGTTGCGATAGATGACGGTCTCATCTTCGTTGATCAGCCGATCAATCGTCTTGCCACGCGAACGTTTCAGCTGGTCAAGCGTGACATAGCCGAGGAATTTGCGGTTCTCATCCGTCACGTAGGTGAAGGAGAGTTCACGCTTCTTCACAGCTTCTAACGTATCTTTGACGCGATCGCCCTGCTTCGCGATGTAGGCGGGTTTGTTCATGATGCTGCGGACTTTGAGAATACGCGTCTTGTCAACATCGGCGATGAAGTTGCGGACGTAGTCGCTAGCGGGGTTGTCGAAGAATTCATCGGGCTTGCCGATCTGCACCATCTCCGCGTCTTTCATCAAGGCGATGCGGTCGCCGAGGCGGAAGGCCTCGTTCATATCATGGGTGATGAAAATGATAGTGCGGTCCATCTCATCCTCAAGCTTGATCAGTTCGTTCTGCATCTCGCGGCGGATGAGCGGATCGAGGGCGCTGTATGGTTCGTCCATCAGCAGCACCTCCGGGTCGTTGGTCAGCGCCCGTGCCAGGCCGACGCGCTGGCGCATGCCGCCCGAAAGCTGACTGGGCATGTAATGCTCCCAACCTTCCAGTCCGACCATGCGGATCGCCTCTTCAGCCCGCTCGGTGTACTCCTTCTTCGAGACCCCTTGGATCTCAAGCGGATATTGTACGTTACGGATGACGGTCCGGTGGGTCAGCAGAGCGAAATTCTGAAAGACCATGGACACTTCGTTGCGCCGGTAGCGGCGCAGTTCCTTTTTCGACATCTCCAGCAGATTGCGGTCGCCGACGAAGGTTTTGCCGGTGGCCGGACGGTTCAGCAGGTTCAACGTGCGGATCAGCGAGCTTTTGCCGCTGCCGGAGAGGCCGACGATGACAAACAGCTCACCTTCCTTGATGTCCAGGTTGACGTTGCGGACGGCGACCGTCGCCCCCGTACGCTCACGAATCTCCTGGGGTGAAAGCTCGCCATCAAGCAGCTCGATGGCTGCCTTCTTCTGGGCATGATTGCCGAAGACAACGCTGGAATTCTGTATAGTGACGGGTTTAGCCATTAGGACTCACCACCTTCGGAATGGTCGAAACGCTCGGCAACGCCTTGAATGAGGCGGTCGAGGATAATCGCGAGGAACACCGTGGCGAAGCCGGCGACGAAACCTTGTCCGACACCCCGGCGTCCGGAAGCCAGGGCGCCGTAGATTTCTTCACCCAGACCGCCGAAACCGACCAGTGTCGCGATGACAACCATCGAGATCGCCAGCATCGTCGTCTGGTTGATGCCCTGGGCGATCGATTTGAGCGCCTGCGGAATCTCGACCTTGACTAGTAGTTGTATGGGGGTCGAGCCAAATGCCGTCCCCGCCTCGCGGACTTCCGTGGGGACGGTCGTGATGCCGAGATAAGTCAGGCGGATCAACGGCGGCAGGGCGAAGATCGTGGTCGAGAGTGCGGCCGCCGGTGAACCGAGCCCAAGCAGCATCAAGGCGGGAATGAGGTAGACGAACGTCGGCAGGGTCTGCATCAGATCCAGGATCGGCCGCAATACGGCTTCAACCGGACGATACTTCGACATCAGGATGCCCAGCGGCAGACCGAGGATGAAACAGACGATGACGCTGAAGATGACGATGACGAACGTCGACATGGTATGTTCCCAAAGCGAAGAACTGGCGATGTAGACAACCATCAAACCCAAAACGACGCCTGTCGTCAGGTTCTTGAGGCGCCAGCCCGCCAGGAAAACGAGAATCACGAAGATGAACCAAGGAATCGCGAGCAGCCACAGCTCAAGGTTGTAGATGACACGCCGGACAAAATCCCGGATGGCTCCGAATATAACGTCGAAGGTCGCGGCGAACCAATCGACGAAACGCTGGATGGTAGCCTCGTAGTTGATTTCAAGGAACTCCGGGATCTCGACGAGCGATTCCCAGAAACCTGAAAGTAAGGTTTCAAACATGTCGTCACTCCTTAACGTAGCTAGAATCGTATTTTTGCTGAATAATTCTTTTAAAGAAAGCGGAGGCAATCCGCCTTTTCCAAAGCGGCGTCGGTAACCGCCGCTTTGGAAAAGGCAGGTGGCCGTGAAGCCACCTGCCTGGCTTCCTTGTGGGAATGTTACTCGAGTGCGGCATCCAGTGCGGCTTCAACATTCGTGACGACATCGTCGTCGTCGATCCAGTCGGTCCAGAGATCACGGTTGTTGTCAAGCCAGTTGATGGCCGCCTCATCGGCGTCAGCATCCTCTTCTTCCATGTATTCGAGGCCTTCCATGGTCAAATCAGCGGATGTCTCATAGTTGCTGAAGAAATCGTAGAGTTCCGGATAGTCGTCGCCGAAACCCTCGGTGACGCAGACGACGACAGGCTGCTCGGGGAGCTGTCCATGCCCGGTATCTGCATCGTATTCATGTTGATCATCCTTGAGCAGGACCATGTCGAAGGCGGCAAGCGGCCATGTCGGCTCCCAATGGTAGCCGACCCAGGCTTCTTCGTCCTCAACGGCGCTTTCCAGCGATTCGTTAAGCGCGGCATCGTTCTCGACGATTTGATAGTCGAATGCTTCGGCCACATCACTGTATTCATCGAGTTCGAACTTGTCTTGATAGAATTGTGTCGCAAAATAGTCCGCGGTCGCCAGATGGATCAGGCCTTCATCCTCTTCGGGATCCCAATCCGGCACACGGTAGTCTTCGAAGAGATGTGCGTAGTCCGGCAGGTCGTGGATGCTCTGCAGGCCAGGATTCTCCTCTTGAATGTATTCGGGAATCCAGAGGCCTTGCGCGTTGTCATCGAAGTTCGTGGCGACTTCTTCATAATACCCGGCATCAAGGTCATCTTGATAGTCCGCGACGTTGTCCTTCCACATTTCAAGGTTCACATGAAGGTCGCCGTCCCGGAGTCCCTCGACGACGGTCGGGGTGGGAAGACCCGCGTTGATCTCTACTTCTTCCCCATAACCTTCCTCAAGTATGAATGCAGCAATCTGGTTGTGAAACATGTGGCTTTGCCAGGGTCCTTCGGCGAGCTGGATACGTTCATCCTCTGCACAAGCCGAGGCGGTGATGATAAGTGTCGCTGCTACGGTAAGCAGGAACAGTCTTTTCAAAGCTGTAAACATGGTTCAATCACTCCTCCTAATTTATTTGCAACCCTGATATTATCATAGGGTTGTCAGTTTGTAAAGGTACTGGGTGTTTCACGACTGACTCTCGGAATTTGTACGTCCGAAAAGCGCTCGTGTATTTTGAAAGACTTCGTTGCCGCCAAGTATGTAGAGTACTTGTCCGGCTTCTAAGGGCATTTTCGGATTCGGAGCCTGATAAAGCTGCCCGTCCATCTCGATGGCCAGCACGAGGCCGGCTGTTTCATTCCAGAATTGGATCTCCTTGAGGTTGCTTCCGAGGTGACGGTCCGTCGGTTCAAGGCGGAAGGTGAAGAAATCGAAGGGAAACACTTCGTTCTTCGATGTTTCCAGAAGGCGCTTTATGTGGCGCTGCAACAACCTCTGCGTCCGCTCCGATTCCTCGAGCAGCTCAATAGTGTCGCGAAACAGCCGATAGGTCTCCGACTGCCGGCGGTATTGCTCGACATACATCTCGGCGGCTCTTCTGGAGACGACAAAGATGCCGCTACGGGGCTTGACCTCGACGACGCCGAGGTTCGCAAGCAAACGCATCGCCTTGCGGACCGTTTCGCTTGAGACGTTGAATTCGCTCGCGAGCATCGAGCGGCCGCGAAGCTTGTCGCCTTCTTCGAGCTGATGAGAGACAATGCGTTTCGCGATCTCATTTGCTATGCTTTGATATCTAGCTTCTTTCTGCTGCAACTCAACCACCCCGCATCTTTTACAACCTAAATGATACTACCGGGTTGTCAGTTTGTCAAGGGGTTCTTAAAGAAAAAGGACGTCGATTCATTCGACGTCCAACAAAGCATCGAAAGCCAGCGTCATGCCTTCAAGCATGATGACGCGCGCGTGCACGTCGATGCCGACAATGCAGCCAAAGATGCGCCGTCGGCGGCCGTTTTCGAAATAAGTGAAGACAAGCGGCTCACCGGCCCGCCATCCTTCCTCGATCCGATACTGCATGGCCTGCAGATGCTCCTCGCAAAGCGTCGGCCTTGCTTCCTCAACCTTGCGGGCCTCCAGCTTTGAAAGCATTTCCCCGTATCCCTCCAGCGCGTCGAAGGGCAGCCACTTGAGCATCCCGCGGTCTTGGTAAACCTCAGCCACGATGACCGCCCACCAGTTCCGCACGGTCGTAGGCCGTGCCCTCGAGGTAGGACGAGAGGCGCATGACGCTTTTTCGTCCGAACCGCTCCCGCAGGGAGGAGATAGTGCGCATCAGGGACTGCTCGCGTCGACGGCTGCGTTCGAAGAGGGACAGCTGCTCGAAGGGGCGTCTGCGAGCGAGGTTGGTCGCCCGGACGCTCACGCGCCGGATGGGCAGCCCTTCGTAAAAGCGCTCGAACAGACTGAGGATGCTGTCCATGAGGCTTTGTTCGCTGTCCGTCGGCCACGCCAGGGACGACTGTCGGGAGAAGCCGCCGCCATAGGCGGCACTGTAGCCGATGTGCAGATGCACGGTCCGAGCTTCGCGCCGGAGGAAGCGTAAACGCTCGGCGACCTCGTCGACCATCTCCAGCAGCACGGTGAAAATCTCCGGAGGCTCGTGGTCGGAAAACAGCGTCTGGCCCACCCCGACACTGCGCTGCGAAGGGCCTGTTGGCAGCGGCTCGCTGATGATGGACTGATCAATGCCGTGCGCGTGGAAATACAGTTCATCGCCGATGATGCCGAAGTGGCGGCGGAGCTTGCTCCTGTCGAACGCGGCCACATCACCGACCCGATAAAGGTTGAGCTGATTGAGCCGGCGCTCAAGCCGCGCACCGATGCCCCACATCTCGCGCAACGGCTGCAGCGGCCAGAGATCCTGCGGCACGTCTTCGTAGCGCATCTCGGCGATTCCTTCAGCGCGGTGCTTGCTTTTGAGGTCGAGGGCCAGCTTGCTGAGCAGCAGATTCTCGCCGATGCCGCAGGCGGCGGGCACACCGCTGCGGCGACGGATTTCATCTAGAATCTCCTCGGCAAGGACCCACGGCGACCGACGATAATAGCTGCGATAGGGGGTCAGATCGAGAAACGCCTCGTCGATGCTGTACACATGCAGATCCTCCGGGGCGACGGTGTCGAGGTAGACATCGACGATGTCCCGCGAGACCTTCAGATAGTCCCGCATGCGCGGCGGCGCGACAATGAGTCCCTCGATGTCATCGGGGAGTTCGTAAAGGCGCAGCCGGGAGGGAAGGCCCCGCTGTTTGAGATAAGGCGAGACGGCCAGGACGATGCTGCCGCTTCCGCGCGATTCATCCGCGACGATCAACGGCGTCGAGAACGGATCAAGGCCGCGGCGGACGCACTCGACCGAGGCGTAGAAGCTTTTCAAGTCGATGCAGAGTATGTCGCGATGGATGCGATAGGCTTTCGGCTCCACCTCGTCCCCTCCTCTTCTGTTGATCGGGATGGCTTCATTATATAAGGAAGGCCACCAGGAAAAAAGTGTTGACATACGCGAGGTGTCCTGAAAGAAAAGAGCCGCCCGCAGGACGGCTCTTTAAAAAAACTATGGATTCACTTCAAGCCCTCAAGAAAGTCACGGAAGGTGGACGGAAGTGGTGCGGACAGCCGGATGGAGCCACCTTCGGGGTGGGGGAAGGCCACCTCGGCAGCGTGCAGCAGCTGACCGCCCTCGATCGGGCGTGCCTTTTTGGGGCCATACAACGGATCGCCAATCACAGGATGGCCGATGTAGGCGAAATGGACGCGGATCTGGTGGGTGCGTCCGGTCGCGAGCGAGCAGGCGACGAGCGTGTGGCGTTCATAGCGCGTGTGCACCCGGAAACGGGTGAGAGCCTTTCGTCCACCCTCGACGACAGCCATGCGGTGGCGCTGCGTGGGATGACGACCGATGGGCGCGTCGATCTCGCCCTTGAGGTGGTCGATGACGCCAGCGACCAATGCCAGGTATCGGCGCTCGATGCGGCGCTCGCGCAGAGCCTCTTGGAGAAAGTCGCGGGTCGCGGGGTCCTTCGCAAGAATGAGCAGCCCGCTCGTCTCCTTGTCGAGGCGGTGCACGACTCCGGGACGCTTTGTGTCGTCAAAAGCCGAGAGACGGTCAAGCGCCACCTCGACGAGCGTCGTCCCTTCATACGTCGGCGTCGGATGCACCACGAGACCGGAGGGCTTGTTCACGACGAACAACCAGTCATCCTCATAGACAATCTCAAGCGGACGGGCTATAGAGGCGAGCCTGCGGGGGCCGCTCTCGACCTCGACGACAATGGTCTCACCGGCGGCGAGACGCCTGCCGGCCTTGCAGGTCTCTCCTTCGACACGCACCTCTCCCCCGTCGATCCAATGCTTCACCTGACTCCGTGTGACATCGGGAAACTTTGCGGCGAGAAAGCAATCAAGCCGCATGCCGGCGTCGTCGGCATCGACAAGGAAACGTTTATGCATCGGAGCCCTGACGCTGCCGGCGTCGATCGAGGACGATGAGATCGAAAGCGAAGAGCGCGATGCCGATCGTCAGACACATATCGGCGACGTTGAAGACCGGATAGTCGTAGGTGAACAGATAGAAGTCGAGAAAATCGATGACATATCCCAGCGCCAGACGGTCGATGAAATTGCCGATGGTCCCGGCGATCAAGAGCATGAGACCGGTAGTGTAGACGCTCCGTGTGCGGAAATCGCCATCCTTCATCAGAAAGCCGAACAACAGCAACGCGAAGATGGTGATACCGATCAGCGCCCCCATCGGCAGATCGATACCCCAGGAAGCACTCGGATTACGCACATAGGTCAATTCAAAGAAACCCGCAATCACCTCGCGGCTCTCCGTGAGGTTGAAGGTGCGCTCAATCAGCTGCTTACTCAGCTGATCGAGCGCGACAAGCAATGCAACACCGATGGATGTGTAGGCGATGGTCTTCTTCCGTTCCATACTGTTGCCTCCTACAGATAATCAGGGACATGACGCAAGGCGAGCGCCACGCCGATTAGAATGAAAATAGCCCCGAGCAGTGCGGCCTCGAGCCGCATCAGTCCATTCAGGTCCGCTCGGGCTTCAGGGTTGTAATAACGCAGGATGCGGTAGGCGAAGCTCGCGATGAGCGCGCCGAAGAGGCCCATCGTCACGACCATCGCCCCGGCGAGCCACTCCAGATAATGCACGTAAAGGAACAACAAATTCACCCAGAGCAGGAAAAGCGGCAGCGTCGAAAGCGCGGCGAATAGTATGCCGCCAAGCAGCGCGCGAAGCAGCTGTGATGCGTGAAAGTCCTCGATCATCCGCTTCACGTTCTGTTTGAACCAGTTCATGGGCCGTCCCCCTCGAGCAGATAATCCAGCGCCTCGCTCAAGGACTCGACGGCGATGAGTTCAATCTGCAGGTCAAGTGTCTGTTTCGTGTTCAAGGCGTCCTCGTAGTTCGACCCGGCCGGGACGAAGAATAGCTCGACGTCGTTGGCATGGGCCGTGATTAGTTTCTCCGGGATGCTGCCGACGGAGCCGACGTTGCCATCGGGATCGATGGTGCCGCTGCCCGCGACGAGCCGCCCGCCCGTCAAATCGAGGGGCGTGAGCTGATTGTAGACATGCAGCGCCTGCATCAAGCCGCCGGAAGGGCCGCCGACGAGACTTTCCGTGAAGCGATGGGGGATCGGCGCGTCGACGATTTCCTGGACCCTTCGCAGCGTCAGGCCGAACGAACAGTCGCTCTCGCGCCGGAGGACGTCGATTTCATATCGTTCACCGGCACGCGCGACCTCGAATGTATGCCACTCCCCGCAGGCGGCCTCGTCAATGGCTTTACCGAGGTCCTTCTTGTCGTTGATGGTCAAAATCCGGTCACCGAGTTCCAGCCCGTCGTGCTCGGCGTAGTCATAAATCAGCTGCACCACGACGTAACGCTCATATTCGACTTCGATGTCCTCGGATTTAAGCGCGCTGATAAACGCCGCGTGGAAAGACGCCCGGCGGGCGATCTGGGACCCTTCAAACTGCACACGGTCGGAGAGGTCGCGGCGGGCCTCGGGAATCTCGTCGATCTTGATCTGTTCATCCACTTCTCCGAGCAGACGCTGAAAGATTGTCGGACGGTTCACGCCCATCACGTAGATGGAATGAAAATCCCCTTCCGTCTCTTCGGCCTCGACTTCGATGAAACCGCCGATCGGCTGAATGTTCCCCGGCGCGACAAGCCGGGCATCGACGCGATAGGTGAAAAGCCCGATCAGTATCACATAAGGCACGACCAGCACCAGTAGAATCCGGCGGTGCCGGGAGATGAACTCAAGCACGGCCGATACGGACCTTCGCCGCCGGCATCTGTCGATGCGACACGCCGGCGTCGGTGAGCATCCGCATGCTCGCCTGCACGCTGCTCGCTTCCTGGTACTTGTTCTCGATGTAGACGATTTCCCGGATGCCGCTTTGGATGATCAGTTTCGCGCATTCATGACAAGGAAAGAGGGTGACATAGAGCGTCGCCCCTTCAAGCGGAACGGTGCTGTTGAGGATGGCGTTGGGTTCGGCGTGCACGACGTAGGGGTATTTCGTATCGAGGAAGGAACCCTCCCCCGTCCAGGGGTACGCATCGTCGTCGATGCCGTGCGGAAAACCGTTGTAGCCGATACCGACGATGCGGTTCTTCTCGTTGACGATGCAGGCCCCGACCTGCGTGCTCGGGTCCTTGCTGCGCATCGCGGAGAGCTCGGCGACGCCCATGAAATAAGTGTCCCAGCTGATGTAGTCCGCGCGTTTCATCGAATCACTCCTCGACGTTCGTCACGCTTGAGAGATCAACGTGGCAATAGCCGCTCGGGTTCTTGTCCAGATAGTCCTGATGCTCTTCCTCGGCCTCATAAAAATTCGAGCTCTGCTTGAGGTCGATCTGCAGCGGCTGCTTCAGACGTTCCCGTTCCTCACGCAGCACATCATCGATGATGTGACGGTCCCGCTGGGAGAAGTTATACATGCCGAGTCGATACTGGATGCCGATGTCCGGTCCCTGGCGGTTGAGGGAAGTGGGGTCGACAATGTTGAGATAGTGCTTGATCAAGGTCCTCAAAGAGACGACGCCCGGGTCGAAGGTGACCTCGACCGCTTCGGCGTGCCCGCTGCCGTTGCACACTTCTTCATATGTAGGGTTCGCCTTGTAGCCGTCAATGTAGCCCACACGGGTGTCACTGACGCCGCGGATCTGCTTGAAGTAGGCTTCGACGCCCCAGAAGCACCCACCAGCAAAAACAATACTTTCCATGATCTCACTCCTCGGAGAGTTTTCTGACGATATGCGCAGCCGCTACCAATCCGGCAGCGGGCGGTACGAACGGACTTGAAAGGGGTGGTGTCGTCCTCGCGCAAGGTTCTTCATCGGAGAATACGGCTTCGAGCGAGTCGATGCCCTGCTTGCGCAGCATCTTGCGGAGTTTCCTCGCCAGCGGGTCGCCGCTCGTCTCGAAGAGCTCGACGACCGAAAGACGGGTCGGGTCGAGACGGTTCCCCTGCCCGCAGGCGGTGAGGATGGGAATCTCCCGCTCTTTGCAGTGGGCGATCAGGGCGACTTTGGCATCGATGCGGTCGATGGCATCAAGAACATAATCCGCGAAGGAAAACCGCATCACATCCGCTTGGATGTACTCACGGACAGGATGAAGGACGATAGCCGGATTGATGGCCCGGAAACGCTCGGCGAGCACATCCACCTTGTAGCGATCGATGTTGTGCGTCAATGCGGGGAGCTGCCGGTTGAAATCCGAAAGCGCAACCACATCACCGTCAATCATAGTCATTTTACCGACCCCGGCACGCACGAGTGCCTCAGCGGCATGGGAACCCACGCCCCCTATTCCCACAACAACGACATGCGAGCGTTGAAGACGTGCGATGTTCTCCTCTCCCAACAAGGGGAGGAAACGTTGTAGCCGTTCATTCATATTCTGTTCCTCTCAGCATGAAAATCAGGATCGATTGCCTGTTCTTTTCGTCGTCATTTGCGGGTGTGCGCGTGTTTGAGGATAAAAAACCTGCGGTGTACGAACAACTTGCATAAGGGACAGCCTGAAAGAAGAAAGACCACTCCGCACTGCCGGCAAGCGGGTTGTCATAGAGGCGCTGAGCATGGCTTGAAACAGTGTCGGTACAATTGAGCCACAGACATCGCAGAGTCGGCAAGTGGTCCGCCTTCCTTCAGGCTACGTTCTCATTATATGCGGGGCCTTTTCCCCTGTCAACAAATAGGGGCACGCATGAAGCTGAACACAAAAACCCGGACCAACCAGCACCCTCGAACAATGGCTGCTCAAGGAACACCGGGTGAAATCCGGGTTCTCTTCTTTCATGAATGATTCTGAGAGTTCAGGTCAGCTGTATGTCCGTGATGCAGGTAGGGGAATCCTGATAGGTCTCAATCTCGCGGGAGACTTCAAGATCGCCGTGGATAATGTGCAGCGTCGCCTCGATGTCCCTTTCAAGCCAGACACCCTTGAAGCCGTTCTCGTGGGTCGTCAGAGTATCCTCGAAGATAACACCATTCTCGTTCGTGATCCGGACGTCGAAGGTCTCTTCGTCGAGCTCGGCCCGGCACGTTGTGAGATTATGAATCGAGCAGGGATGGGTGTCGTCGATATAAGGCGCGAAGGACAGATAGAATTTATCCTCGAGAGGGATCTTCATGAAATTGGCAGCCGTTTCAATACGGAGCCGTTCACCGTCGACGCTCGCCACCACTTCATCGAAATCAAGCGGGGTCTTCTCGAAATGCTCGACCTGTGTCTCGACAGCTTCACCTTCTATATCGTGTTCTTCAAGTATATCCTCTGGCGTGGTGTCATCCTCGCCCATAAACAGAAGCAACACCACGATACTCAGGATTCCAGCTGCGATCAAGCCGGCTATGATCTGTTTCATGAGCGATCACGCAGTGTCCGTTTGATCTCCAGATAGGTCTCCTTGTCAATCTCCCCTCTTGCATAGCGACGGCTCGCGGCGCGCTCTGCGTCATCTTCCGAGGCCGGGCCCGTCTCCTTGAACGCGGTGTAGAGCAAGGCGAGGATAAGACCCCAGAAGATGACCATGCCGACTGCATGCAGCGGGAAGAGACCGCCGTGCATCAGACTGTGATAATCCCCCGGTGAGAATCCTGTGTAAACGAACACGCCGAATGCGACGACAGCCGCAACACCTAGAAAGATTCCCAGTGCCATGATTGTGTGACGGAATGCCTTCATGTTTTCACCTCCAAGTGCATCCTATCCAGAAAGTGTGAACGAATTATGAATGCAGATAAATGCTTACGGTCGTTCCTTTACCAATCTCGCTTTCAACCTCGATATCGCCATCGAGTTTCTCAACAATATTCTTCACAATCAGCATGCCGACGCCACCCATCCCACGGTCCTCATCGAACAATGTCCGTCGGGTGTCTTCGTCCATCCCTTCGCCATCGTCGCTGACAATCAAAGTCGGAGGGTCGCTTTGGAGCGTGAGGGAAACCTCCCCGCCTTCCGATACATGGTTGTAGGCGTTGAGTAAAAGATGCTCGACGAGCCGCTTGATGTCTTCGGGGCTTAAAGCCACCTCGACATCATCCACCAGACTGTAGCGCAGGGCGACGCCCTTCTTGTCGAACAGGTCTTCGTGTGCCCGCAGACGTTCACCGGCCACCTCGGTCAGGGAGGTCCGCCCTTCGAACGTCGTCTCATCAGAATGGATGATGCGTTCGACGAGCGTGTTGATGCGTCCGGTCTCCTCCAGCGTGACCTCGACGGCCTTTGATTCATCTTCGGCGCGTCCGCTGCGGATGCCTTCCAGCGTGCCTTCGAGGATGGTCAGGGGGGTCTTGATGTCGTGCGCGAGTGTCTGTATGCTCCTTTGATGCTCCTCACGCAGTTTCTTGTTGCGCTCGGAGGCCGCTCGAAGAGCCTCGTCGATGTCATGGAAATCGGCAATGCGATAATCGTGCGTGATGGGCTCGTCGTGAATCCGTTTCTCAATGGCCGAGAGGTCCTGAAGTACCGGGCGGTTCAGCCGCTTGTTCCGCTGATGGAAATACAGCATGCCGGCGGCATAGATACCGATGAGCACCCCGTTGAGCACGAGAAGGTACGTCGCATTGGCTTCCAGGAGATTCGACTGGGCGTTGTCTATCTGGAGCTCGGCGACGTCTTCACCGCCAACTTCAACCATGCGAATTTCATAATCATCCGGCGGTGTGGCCGTTTCGTATTCATAAGCGCCGTCCATCGTCTTATAGCGCAGGAACACTCTATGGGTATGTCCATAGTGGGTCAGATAGGTGATGACGGTTTCGTTGTCCTCGACAAGACTGAGATGTTCGACCATCTCCACCAGCGAATCGTTCTGCATGCGGATCTGGTCGCGGACGTAGAAGGTGTTCACCAGTACCACGGTGAGGTTTACGAGAATGAACACCACCGTGAATGCGATCTTGAATGCACTCGAATAATGGGCGTGGAAATAGCTAGAAAGCTTACGCATGTTTTTCACCCCGCAGGCGGTAGCCAGCGCCATAGACCGTCTCGATGAGCTTGGAGCCGAGCTTTTGCCGCAGTTTCTTCACATAGGCGTCGATGATGCGGTCGAACGCATCGCTATCCTCAAGGCAGGCCGTGAGAATTTGTTCCCTTGAGAGCACCTGCTCGGCATTTTTCACCATGTAGCGGAGTATTCTGTACTCGGTACTGTTAAACGGGATGCGTGTTTCATCGAGAAACACCCGGTTCGTCTTCTCCTTGATGGCCAGGTCCCCCACAGGCGTTTTCAAGGTCAGCGTGCGTTCGGCGTTGATACGGGATTCGATGTTGCTGAGCTTGAGCAGCAGCTCATCGATGCTGAAAGGCTTGTAGATATAATCGTCCGCACCCTTCTTGAGCAGATCGAGTTTCGAATCCAGTGTCGTCTTCGCTGTCAGCACGATGATATGGACGTCGCTCGCATACCGGATTGTTTCAACAAACGCATCACCCTGCATACCCTCGAGCATCAGGTCGCTCACGATGACATCCACCGCCTGCGTCTAGAACATTTCCAGAGCGTCTTCGGCGTTATCTGCGCTCAACACCTCGTAACCTTCCTGCGAGATGTAGCGGGTGAGCATCTCGTTGATGCGTTTCTCGTCTTCAAGAATCAGCACGTTCATCGAACCACCTCACTTTTAATCTACCATCCGAGTAGGGTTGTCTCCACAGAAAAGACTTATTTTGTTCATTCACAATTTGTTCACACTTGCTTGTTACGCTTAAATTGAAATCAAAGGAGGGAATAACATGAAAGCAATCGCCTACATTCTCGTTGTACTCGGAGCCGGAACTTTCATACTGGGCGGCCTACAGATGACACAAGCCGTTGACACAGACTCTTGGTGGGATTCTAAAGAAGTTCCGCATCACGAACGCTTCGATGAGGAAGTCGGACATTGTCATGATATTATAGAAGCTGAGGAGTGATTACATGGGACGCTGGAATCTACGGATGCGCATCGACGGCTTTCAATGCGCGGGCTGCGTCAACCGCATTGAAAACGCACTGAATGCTCATGGCGCCGACCGCATGGACATCGATGCCGCGAAACACTTCGGAACTGTGACTTTCACAGGCGAACAGGACGAAGCCGATGTGTATGTGCAGGCCATCGAAGATCTAGGCTACGAGGTCCAAAAGCTCGCCGTCGTCGACAGCGAAAACGATATTTGAAGGGGGTCTCTGCTCATGTCGGGCAGGAATAACACTCATGAACATCACAACCAGGCCAAAGACAAATCACATCACCATCCTGAGCACCACCACGACCATCAAGACCACGAGCACCATCAATCACACGAACACCACGGCCATGGAGACCATGACCATCATGGTCATCATGCCGACTTTCTCAGCCGTTTCTACGCAACGATAATCGCAACGGTCCCGATTCTCATCTTCTCCCCTATGATTCAAAATTGGCTGAATTTCGAGCTGGACTTCCCTGGTAGAACCATCATCCTGTTCGTGCTCAGCGCCTTTGTCTACTTCTATGGCGGCTGGCCTTTCCTGAAAGGTTTCAAGGATGAGATCGCCGCGAAGAATCCGGGAATGATGACGCTGATCGCTATGGCGATCAGCGTCGCCTTCTTCTACAGTACCGCCACGCTCCTGGGTCTCGAGGGTGATGACTTCTTCTGGGAGCTCGCTACACTCGTCGCGATCATGCTGCTGGGGCATCACATCGAGATGCGATCGATCCAGCGCGCATCGAGTGCGCTGGATGAACTCGCCAAGCTCATGCCCTCGACGGCGCGACGCCTCACCGATGAGGGCAGCGAAGAGGTTCCCATCTCCGAACTCAACTCGGGTGACCGCATCCTGATCCGCCCCGGAGAGCGCATCCCTGCGGACGGAAATATCGTAGAGGGCGACAGCCATGTGGATGAATCCATGCTGACCGGCGAGAGCGTGCCGGTGCATAAGAAGGCCGGCGATCAGGCTGTCGGCGGCTCCCTCAACAAGCAAGGGTCCCTTACACTGGCGGTCGAGACTTCCGGCGAGGAAGCCTACCTGCAGAAAGTCATCACCATGGTCAAAGATGCGCAGGCGGCCAAATCTAGAACCCAGCATCTTGCGGACAGGTCGGCGCGCTGGCTGACCACCGTTGCCATCACTGTAGGAACCGCGACGCTCATCACCTGGTTGTTCATCAGCACCGACCCCACCTTCGCAGTAGCCAGAATGGCGACCGTGCTCGTCATCGCCTGCCCGCATGCCCTGGGACTCGCCACGCCGCTGGTTGTCGCCAATTCCACGGCGCTTTCCGCGCAGAACGGTCTCTTGATCCGCGATAGGACCGCTTTCGAACAAGCCAGAAAAGTGGATACGGTCGTCTTCGACAAGACCGGAACCCTCACAGAAGGTGTGTTCAGTGTCGTGAGTGTTGATACCTGGGATGACATCAGGGAAAATGAACTCTTACGCCTCGCTGCCGCTGTCGAAAGCCATTCCGAGCACCCCATCGCCCAAGGTATTCTTGAACACGCCCAGGATTTGGGTGTCGACGTGCCCTCATCCAAGGCTTTCACAGCGGAGAAAGGTGTCGGCGTCAAGGCCGACGTAGAGAATACGACCATCTCAGTGGTCAGTCCGACCAGAGCAAGCGAACTGGGAGCCGATACCAACGTTGAGCATCTTGAATGGGCGGCCACGCACGTCTATGTCATCAAGGATGATCGTCCTCTGGGAAGAATCTCGCTCGGAGACACCGTGCGCGAAAGTTCCAAAGCCGCCGTCGAGACGCTCCAGAAACGCGGCATTGAAGTTATCATGCTGACCGGCGACAATGAACGTGTCGCCAAGGCTGTCGCAGACCGTCTGGGCCTGGATGGATACCAGGCCGACGTCCTTCCTGAAGACAAGCAGCAGGCGTCCGGCAGCTTCAAGCGGAAGGTCGCTATATCGCCATGACGGGAGACGGCGTGAATGACGCACCGGCGCTGGTTGCTGCGAATCTCGGCATTGCCGTCGGATCCGGCACGGATGTCGCCGCGGAGACTGCCGACATCATCCTCGTCAACAGCGACCCGCGCGATGTCCTCTCGGCATTGACATTCGGCCGGGCGACATTCCGGAAAATGGTCGAGAACCTCTTCTGGGCGACCGGCTACAATGTCGTCGCGATTCCGCTCGCGGCCGGCATCCTCTACCCGGTGGGCATCCTCATCTCCCCCGCCATCGGGGCGGTACTGATGAGCCTCTCGACAGTCATCGTCGCCATCAACGCCAAGCGTCTATCCTTCACGTAAACACGTAAATGTCCTGTAAAGAAAAAATGAGCAATGCCGAGGCATTGCTCATTTTTCATGCTTGTCTTTCTTCAGTCCGAGTTCATTGAGCTGCGAGGCATCGACATCACCCGGCGCCCCGGTGAGCAGACAATGGCCGCTCTGCGTCTTCGGGAAGGGGATGACATCACGGATATTGTCGGTCTTGCCGAGCATCATCACGAAGCGGTCGAGCCCGAAGGCGATGCCGCCATGCGGCGGCGTGCCGTACTCCAGGGCCTCGAGCAGAAAACCGAACCGCTCCTGCTGACGGGCCTCCTCGATGCCCAGCGCGCGGAACACTTCGCGCTGCATCTCGGCGTTGTGGATACGCAGCGACCCGCCGGCAAGCTCCTGCCCCTGTGCGACGAGGTCGTAGCCGAACGCACCGACGGCGGCAGGGTCTTCCTTGAGTGTGTCGAGCTCTTTTTCAGGAAAGCGGGTGAACGGGTGGTGAAGGGCGAGATAACGGCCTTCGTCTTCATCATACTCAAACAAGGGCCACTCGACAATCCACGTGTAGTCGAACGTGTCCGCATCAATCAAATCGAGTTTCCCGGCAAGCACGTTGCGCAGATGGCCGAGTGCCGCGTTCACCGTCTGCACGCGGTCGGCAACGAACAACAGCAGATCGCCTTCGCCCGCTTCCATGCGCGCGGCGGTCGCTGTCAGTTCCTCCTCGGTGAAGAACTTCGCGGCCGGACCCTTCAACCCCTCCGCTTCGGCGCGCAGGAACAACAATCCCTTCGCTCCGTATTTCGCGACTTCGCTGGTCAGGTCCTTCTCGATGTCCTTGCGGGAGAAGCGTGCCGCGCCGCCCTCGACGTTGATGGCCTTGATGCGTCCGTCGCTCTCGAGGACGGAGTGGAACACCTTGAAGTCGGTCTGGGCGAACACATCGGAGAGGTCGACGAGCTCGAGGCCGAAGCGCGTGTCCGGCTTGTCCGTTCCGTAGCGTGAGAGCGCTTCGTGGTAGGGGATTCTCGGGAATGGTGTCTTCACCTCAATACCCCGAGTAGCCTTCATGATATGGGCGACGAGCCGCTCGGTGAGGTCGAGGACGGCCTCCTGGTCGATGAAGCTCATCTCGATGTCGATCTGCGTGAACTCGGGCTGACGGTCGCTGCGCAGGTCTTCATCACGGAAACAGCGCGCAATCTGGTAGTAGCGTTCGAAACCTGCGCTCATGAGCAGCTGCTTGAAGAGCTGCGGCGACTGCGGCAGCGCGTAGAAGCTGTGCTTGTGCAGCCGCGAGGGGACGATGTAATCGCGGGCGCCCTCGGGCGTCGACTTGGTCAGGATGGGGGTCTCGAATTCGAGGAACCCTTCCTGGTTGAGGAACTCGCGCGTCGCCGCGGTGATGCTGTGGCGAAGCTTCATCAAAGCCTGCAGGCGGGGACGTCTGAGATCGAGGTAGCGATGCCGCAGGCGGGTCTCCTCGAGCGCATCGGTCTCGTCACGGATGAGCATCGGCGGCTGTTTGGCGGTGTTGAGCACGTCGAGTGCGTCGACGTCGAGCTCGATGTCGCCGCTTGGGAGGTCGGGGTTCTTGCTCGAACGCTCGCGGACGACGCCTTCGGCGCGCAGGACGTATTCGCTCTTGATGGCGGAGGCCTTGTCCTTGAGGGGATTGTCGGAATCAAAGGCGAGCTGTGTGATGCCCTCGCCGTCGCGCAGGTCGATGAACACGAGGTTTCCCAGATCGCGACGGCGGGCGACGAAGCCCGTCAATACGACCCGCTCGCCCACGTGTTCAATCCGCAGGGCGTTGTTGTGGTGTGTCTTCATTTCTGACTTCCTTTCTCCGTGCAGTCTGAACAATCCGGTGCCTTGGACCTGCCATTAAGGCGTGTCTTGATGGTCTTTAGAAGTTCGGATTGCTTCAAAGTCTGTTCTTCCTGGGTGGCTTGGTCCTTGAGGTTGATGGTGCCGGCGGCTAGCTCCGTCTCGCCAAGAATGCCCACGAACGCCGCCTGATGGTGTTCGGACTGCTTGAACTGCGCCTTCACGGAACGCCCGAGAAGGTCGGTCTCGACCACGAGACCGCCAAGACGCAGCTCGTGGGCGAGCGTGAAGGTCCGGCGGCGCGCCTCCTCGCCGATGGCGAGCAGATATAGATGGACATGACCTTCACGAGGGGTGAAGCCGCGTTGCTTGAGAACATGGATCAGCCGTTCAAGCCCGATCCCGAAACCCGTCGCCGGCGTGGGGGGACCGCCGAGCGTCTCGACGAGTTCATCATACCGTCCCCCGCCGCCGATCGCATTCTGCGAGCCGAGCAGGGCGGCGTCCACCTTGAATTCGTAGACGGTGTGGGTGTAGTAGTCCAGCCCGCGCACCAGGGCATGGTCGACGACATAGTCGATCTGTAGCGCATCCAGATGCGAGAGGACTTCTTCGAAGTTCTTCCTGTCATCCGCCGCGAGGTGATCCAGGGTGCGCGGCGCGTTCTGGACGGCCTCGCTGTCGCCGTCGATCTTGCAGTCGAGGATGCGCAGCGGGTTGTCCTGATAGCGGCGCTGGCAATCGGCGCAGAGGGTTTCGACATGCGGCTCCAGATGCGCGCGGAGGGCGGCGGCGTAGTTGGCCTTGCTCTCCCGGCCGCCGAGGGTGTTGATGTGCAGCGTGAGGGCGTCCTGCAGCTTGAGCGCCCGAAAGAACGTGTGCGCGGCGGCGAGGGTCTCCGCATCGACGGCGGGGCTCTTCGTGCCGAACGATTCGACGCCGAACTGCCGAAATTCGCGCGTTCTGCCCTTCTGCGGACGGTCGTAGCGATACATCGTCCCGAGGTAGTAATACTTCCCGGGCACCCTCGGGTCGGCATGCAGCTTGTTCTCGATATAGGCGCGCACGACCCCGGCGGTGCCTTCGGGCCTGAGGGTCACGCGGCGCCCGCCACGGTCGGTGAAATCGTAGGTCTCCTTGCTGACGATGTCGGTCGTCTCGCCGACGCTGCGGTGGAAGAGTTCGCTGGCTTCAAAGAGGGGGGTGCGGATCTCTTTGAAGTTGAACAGCCGGCTCACTTCGCTCGCGGCGCGTTCGACCGCACGGAAATACGGAGCATCCTCAATGACGTCATATGTGCCTTTCATGCGTTGATACACGGCAACTCCTCCTCGGAAATAAAAAAATCACCCTATAAAACGCTAAGGGCGAATGGACCGCGGTACCACCTTAGTTCCGGCCTGCCCGGCCGGCGCTTTATGCGTTAACGCCGCCATACGTCTCCTTCTACTTGGGTTCGAAGGAGCCCTCCGGAGTGTCGACATCGCCTCGTCATACGGTGATTCCAGCCGCCACCGCTCTCTTGGATGCGTCGGACGACGTGGCTCTCCATCGTCAGTTTATCCCATTATAGCGCCGCCTGCTCACAATGTCAACACGACGGCGCGCGGTCAGTGGAATTCTCCGTCCCGATACAGCGTGACCGTGCTGCCGCCCTTTTCCTTCGAGACGTACATCGCCTGGTCGGTGACATCGAGCAGGTCGTAATAGCTGCGTCCCGGAATCGAGGCGACACCGATGGAGGCGCCGATGGGGACGCCCTTGAACGAGCTGGAGACAAAGCGGATGTCATCGATGACTTTCCTGGCGCGCTGGAGAGTGCTCGCCTGCGGGCTTTCGAAGGTGTAGATGAAGAATTCGTCGCCGCCGATGCGGTAATACAGCACGTTGTGCTCCCAGTGGTCGATGAAATGCCTGGCGATGCGCCGGAGCAGCTGATCGCCGACTTGATGGCCGAAGCGGTCGTTGTATTGCTTGAAATTATCCAGGTCAATATACAGGCCGTAGGCGTCGGCGGTCTCCTGCGAGGTCTCGATGTGCTTTTTCAGCGTCTCGCGCGTGAAAAAACCTGTCAGGGAATCCTGATGTGCCTTGCGATAGAGGTCGACGTAGGCAGGAACCCCCGGGATGCGGCGGATGACCTGGCCGAAGAGCAGCCGGGCGTCCCTACGTTGCGTCTTGAGACGTCGGAAGGCTACAGACAGCCAGAGCGTGCCCTCCTGCTGCTTGATGGGCACATACAGGTGCCCGTCCGTCTCGATCCGCTGGAGTTTTTCCAGGAGATCTTGTTTGAACGTCGGACGCCCCTCGACTTCGGCGAGGGCGTTGTCGGCTTCGATGAACGGCAGAAAATCGTCAATCGTGAACGATTCCCGGCTCGGCAGACCAATGGCGGCGAGATCCCCGCTCAACAGATACAAGCCGGAATCCGCCTCCGCAAGGTCGACATAGAAGCTGACGTGATGATCCGCTGCAAGGAAGACATCGGTTTCGAGCTCGATGCCGTAACGTTTCCACAACCGGTTCCGGTTCTGCATCCAATTCCCCTTTTTCACCCGGCGACTTTGCTTTATCGACGAGTGGAGATTCAAGACTTTTGATGATTAGTAGGAAAACCGTGCGTTCTGCTTCACCGTTAGAAAACGGTCCGCATCCCGCGTGAAGTAATCCCCGTCCGTGAAGCTCGAGATGACTTCATCGAGCAGGATGCCGTCGTAACGCTTGAAGCCGTTACGGGCCACGCCTTCATAGGTGAACCCGAGCTTCTCGCGCAGCCGTCGCGAGGGCCGGTTACCGGGAAAATGGGCATAGACGAGGCGTTTGAGCTTCAACGTCTCGAATGCGTAGACCATCACGACCTCCCCGGCCTCGACCATGAGCCCCTGTCCCCAAAGCTCGGGGTGCAGCACCATGCCGATCTCACCCTTGAAGGCCGTGACGTAGGAATGGATTTCAATCGTCCCCACGACACGCCCGGTCTCTTTCAACACCACGGCGAAGACGCCGGGCTGCTCGCGGCGCCGCTTCGCCTGCGACTGCCGGATGAAGGCCCGCGTATCACGCAAAGAGCGGTGCGGCGGCCAGCCGGCGGAGGGTCCGACGGCATCCAGACAGGCGTATTCGAAAATATCCTTCGCATCCTTCAGCCTGAGCGGGCGGAGAATCAGCCGCTTCGTCGCGATCCGCGGCAGGGCGATCATGGTTTCGACAGCATCGACCAGCGGCCGATGTTCTCAAACCCGAGCTTCACATACAACTTTTCCGCGCGCGGGTCGTCATAGTATAGACAGAGCGTCTTGCCCTTTTGATTCACATAGAGGTCCATGAGGTAGTGGAGCACTTTCTTGCCGAGACCCTGCTGGCGGTATTCGGCGTGGGTGCCCACGCCGACGATCATCGCCGAATGATCCGTCTCGAAGACCGCCGAGGCGCTGGAGACGATCCGCCCATCGCGACGGACGAAGACGGTCGTGCCGTTGGCGCCGCTGTTTTCAAGCAGATAGCGGACGAATTCATCCTCGGCTTTGTTGTAGACGGTGTAGAGCTCCTCGATGGTCGAGAGCATGGCGTAGATCTCGCGGGCGTCCTGTTCCGTGGACAGCCGCTCGACATCCGAATAATCGACGTCGGCATCGGGGGTGAAGGTCGTGGTGCGCATGAAGTCCATGTGGTCGACATGGGTGTCTGGGAAATAAGGCCGCATGGCCCGGATAAGTGGTTCCTTCGCACTGAGGAACAACCAGTCGAACGACTCGATGATTGCCTTCCAGGCCGGGTTGAAGACGGCGTGCCGCGCGTAGTAGGTCAGCTGCGAGCGACTGCGGCCGAGCACGGCGGCGAGCTCGCCGCCGACGAATTCCCCGTGCAGCTGATAATCGTCGTGCTCGAAACCGAAGTTGTCGAGATTCCCGATCAGATAGAGGTTCATCTCCGGCTCGAGGTCGAGCAGATTGCGGACGATTTCACGGTCGGGCTCCCATAGACGACGAATCACTGCCCGGACGTCCTCTCGAGGAGAATGGTGACCGGGCCGTCATTGACCAGGCGAATCTGCATCCGGGATTGGAAAGAGCCTTCATAAACGGCAAGGCCGTGTGCTTCCAACGCTTCGGTGAACAGATGATACCAGCGTTCGGCCGTCTTTGGCGGCATTGCTTCCGTGAAAGAGGGTCGGTTGCCCTTCTCGGTATCGGCCTCGAGCGTGAACTGCGAGATGGAGAGAATCTCCTTGTCCAGCGCCTTGGCGGAATGATTGAGCTTGCCTTCCTCATCCTCGAAGATGCGCAGGTTGGCTGTCTTCCTGGCCAGCTTTTCAATCGCCGAGGTCTCGTCGTCCTTGTGGAAGGAGACAAAAAGCACGAGGCCTTCCCCGATCCGCGCGTGGACGGTGTCGTCGACGAGGCACTCGGCCTCCTTGACGCGTTGGATGAGCACCTTCATCATTTCATCAACCTTTCGATGCTGAGCACACCATGGATTTTCTTTATGTTGAGTGTGATGTTGTCGAGGACGCTGCGGTGCTTGACGCCGGTCTTGAGCTTGATGACTCCTTCGCCGCGCTTGTTCGTCGAAGCGGAGACCTGATCGACGCTTCCCTCGTGGGTGGTGATGGTGTTGATGATCTCGGCGAGGATGTTGTCGCGGTTGTTGACGAGAATCCGCAGGTTGACGTGATGGATCGAATCGCTTTTCTCGCCCCACTCGACATCGATGAAGCGGTTCTCATCAAGGTTCTGCAGGTTCTTGCATGCCGTGCGGTGCACGGCGATGCCGGTGCCTTTGGAAATGTAGCCCTTGATGGCATCACCGGGAATCGGCGTGCAGCAGTTCGAGAGCTTGACGGAGGGATTTTCGAGACCCTCGACGACGATGTTCGTCGCGGGGTCCACGGTTCTCTCCGTGCGGTTGATCGATTCCATGAGCTTGTCGTCGCGCTCGTCCTTCTCGTCCTTGTAGAGCGTGTTGAGCGCGCTCTGGGCGGTGAGGGTGTTCTTCCCGATCTCGACATATAAATCCTCGACGGACTTGACGCCCCGGTCCCCGAAGAACTGCTTCGCGGTCTTGTCATCCAGCGAGAGCTTCTTCTTGCGGCGCGCAAGCTCCTTGTCGAAAGACTCCTTGCCCATGCGCTTTAGGACGTCGCGGCGTTGCTTGTTCAGATAGCTCTTGATCTTTGATTTCGCGCCGCTCGTGGCGACAATCTTCAGCCAGTTCTCGTTGGGGCCGAAGCTGTTCTTGCTAGTCTTGATCTCGACGACATCCCCGGTCTCGAGCTGATACTCAAGCGGGACGATCTTGCCGTTGACCATCGCCCCGACCGTCTTGATGCCGACTTCGGTGTGGATGCGGAAGGCGAAATCGATCGGCGTCGCGCCCTTGGGCAGATCGATGATGTCCCCATCGGGCGTGAAGACGTAGACGTTCGATTGGAAGATGTCATCCCGCAGGAGGTTGAGGACCTCTTCTTCGTTCTCCGACTCCTCGGTGAACTTGATCAGGTCGCCGTACCATTTGAGTTTCTTGCTGACGACCTCGGTCATCGGCACCTGCGAACCGTGCTCCTTGTAAGCCCAGTGTGCGGCGACCCCGTATTCCGCGATGCGGTCCATCTCTTTCGTGCGGATCTGGATCTCATAGATCTTGCCGTCGGCGATCACGGAGGTGTGCAGCGACTGATACAAGTTGGGCTTGGGCATGGCGATGTAGTCCTTGAAGCGGTTCGGGATGGGGGTGAAGGAGCTGTGGATGACCCCGATGGCGCTGTAGCAGGCTTCGACGGAATCGACGATGATTCTCAGCGCAAGCAAATCGTAGATTTCCTCGAACTCCTTGTTGCGGCTCTCCATTTTCTTGTAGACGGAAAAGATGTTCTTGATCCGCCCCTTGATATCGAAAGAAAAATCGTTGCGCTCGAGGATCTCCTCAAGCTTGGCCTGCATCCGTTCCAGATCGCGTTCCCTGCTCTGCTTGGTGTCGCTGATCATCTGCGAGATGAGCCGGTATTGCGCCGGGTTGAGATATTTGAAACTCGTATCCTCGAGCTCGGCCTTGAACAAGTACATCCCCAGACGGTGCGCGAGCGGCGCGTAGATATCGAGCGTCTCCCGCGCGATGCGGCGCTGTTTTTCGGGCGGAAGGTTGTTGAGGGTGCGCATGTTGTGCAGGCGGTCGGCGAGCTTGACGATGACCACACGGATATCCTTCGCCATCGCCAGCAGCATCTTCTGGTAGTTCTTCGCCTGCATCTGCTGCTTCTCATCCTCGGCGCCCTCGATGGTCTTGAACTTGTACTGACCAAGCTTGGTGACGCCTTCGGTGAGCAGCGCGACCTCCTCGCCGAAACGCTCGGAGATGTCTTCATACGTCGCAGAGGTATCCTCGATGCAATCATGCAGAAGCCCCGCCATCAACGTAGTGGGGTCGGTCTTGTAATCGGCGAGGATGTAGGTGACGCTCACGGGGTGCGAGATGTAGTCCTCCCCGCTCTTGCGGGCCTGTCCTTCATGCCGGGCGAGCGCATACTGATAGGCGTCCTTGATCTGGGCAAGGACGTCCTCATCAGTAATATAGGAGTGGATTCTTTCAAGCAGCTGCTCGAACGTGGGACTCTGCATGCTCTCACCTCCGCAATAACAAAATAGACGCCAAGGCGTCTATCAGTAGACCAGCAGGCTGTGTATGGGGTATTGTTCGATGCGGTGCCTGCCCTTGAGCGCAGCGAGCTCGATCAGGAAGGCGATGCCGACGACGTTCCCTCCGGCCCGTTCGACAAGCTTGATGGTCGCTTCGATGGTGCCGCCGGTCGCCAGCAGATCGTCGATGATGACCACCCGCTGACCGGTCTTGATGTCGTTTTTGTGAATTGAGAGCTCTGTCTGGTCATATTCAAGCTCGAACGACTCCGTCAGCGTCTCGCGGGGAAGCTTGCCCGGTTTGCGCACGGGGACGAAGCCGAGTCCGAGATGGGTCGCGACCGGAGTGCCCATGATGAACCCGCGGGCGTCGGGGCCGACAATCACGTCGGCGTCGCGCTCCTTCACATAATCCGCGAGCTGTTTCGTCGCGTACCGGAACGCCTGCCCATCGGCGATGAGCGGCGTGATATCCTTGAACTGGACACCTTCCTGGGGAAAGTCGGGTACGTTCGTGATATAGTCTTTCAAATCCATGTCCACACCATCCCTTATTCTTGGCTTATTCCATTATAACACGCGCAGCGATGCGTGAAAAGCAGGCTTACATCTCCCTGGGGGCCGAGACGCCGATCAGCGAGAGCGCATCGGCGAGGACGATCCGTACCGCTTCGAGTACCATCAACCGTTCGCTTCGTGCGCGCTCGTCGTCGGTGAGGACGACGATCTCCGTGTAGAAGCCGTGCAGAGCCTGCGCGAGCGTGTGGATGTAGTTGGTGATCTTGTGGGGCGAGCGTTCCTTCACGACGGCTTTGAGGGCCTGCGGATATTCCGCGAGCACCTCGAGCAGCTGATAGACTTTCTCATGGTCGAGGGAAGTGAACTCCTCAAGGTCCAGCCGATAGGTGTAGCCTTCGCGCTTCGCCTTCGCGAAGACGCTCGCGATGCGGGCGTGGGCGTATTGGGCGTAGTAGACGGGGTTCTCGTTGCTCTTGCGCACGGCAAGATCGAGATCGAGGTCCATGTGCGTGTTCGGATGATGCCGGGCGAAGAAATACCGGACCGCATCCCTGCCCTGCGTGCCGCCGCCGACCATCTCGATCAGATCCCGCAGCGTGATGGCCTTGCCGCTTCGCTTGCTCATCTTGATCTCTTCGCCATCCTGCAGCACCCGGACAATCTGCAGCATCACGACTTCGAGACGGTCGTGATCGCCCGAGAGGAGGCCGATACCTCCCTTGAGGCGAGGCACATAGCCGTGATGGTCGGCCCCGAGCACGTCGATGAGCGTATCGTAGCCGCGCTCAAGCTTATCGAGATGGTAGGCAAGATCCGGCAGAAGATACGTGTAGGTGCCGTCCTGCTTGACGACGACCCGGTCCTTCTCATCGCCGTACAAGCTCGTCCGTAGAAACGTCGCGCCGTCCTCGCTGTAGGTGTGACCCGCTTCACTGAGCCGCTTCAGCGTCTTCTCGACGGCGCCTTCGCTGTAGAGCGAGCGCTCCCGGAAGAACACATCGAACGTGACACCGAAATCCGCCAGATCGCCGATGAGCGACTCCATCACCCACTCGACCCCTTCGTCCCGGAATGTCTCGAAGCCGTCCTCCTTGAGGAAACGGTCCCCGTGGCGGGCCTTCATGCGCTCGGCGAGGTCGATGATGTCCTGACCGGGATAGCCGTCCTCGGGCAGCGTCGCCGCTTCGCCGAAGAGCTGGCGGTAGCGGGCCTCGATCGAGCGGGCCAGGGTGCGGATCTGGTTGCCGCCGTCGTTGACATAGTATTCCCGCGTGACGTCAAAGCCCGTCTTTTCGAAGACTCTTGCCAGCGAATCGCCGATGGCGGCGCCGCGGGCATGACCGACGTGGAGACTGCCGGTGGGGTTGGCGCTGACGAACTCGAGGTTGATGCGCTGTCCCCGACCTTCATCGGTGCGGCCGTAGGCGTCCTGCTTTTGCAGAATCTCGCCGATGAGCGCGAGATAGACGGACTTGTCGATCGTGAAATTCAAAAAGCCCGGTCCGGCGACGTCGATGTGGATGATGGGGAAGGAATCGTCGATGGATTGCTGGATCTCCCCGGCGATCTCCCGCGGGGAGCGTTTCAGCTCCTTCGCGAGCGTCATCGCGAGGTTCGTGGCGTAATCCCCGTGACTGCGGTCCCTTGGCGTCTCGAGATGCACCTCGCGGGTCAGGCCGAAGCGGCGCTCGAGGGTTTCCTCGAGGCGTTTCTGGAGGGTTTCTCGTACGGTGTTCATGGTCTCACCAGCCTACAGTTTCAGATTGAGTTGTTCATGGATCTGCTTCTTGCGCGTGTGCATCAGCTTCATCCACTTCGCACCGCGGCCTTTGCCTAACGGACGGATCTTCTTTTCCTCGCGGAGACGGCGGAGCGTCCGGTCGATGGTCGAATCGGACACCGTGGGCAGCGCCTTGCGGATGTCCTCTTTCGTGAACACCTCATCGAAGCGGTGGATGATATTCTCGATGTTGTCGGATTTGTTGAGCTGCTGGTCGAACGTGTAGTTGCGCAGCGTCTCCTGAACGTCCCGGTAGCATTCCAGAGTGATATCGACCAGGAAGCGATGCAGCCCGAGGGTATCGGAAAGCCCTTCGCTCCAGTGCTGGGAAGCTTCAGTGACATGGCGCTTGAAATCGTTGCGCTTCTTGAAGAGCTTCTCGAAGAAACTCGAGAGGCAAAACGCTTCATATTCGTGCACCAGCAGGAGAATATAGAGCACCACGAGGCCGATGATGTCGTTGTGGACCTTGAAGGGGCGGAGGTTGATGAAATCGACATAGAAGTTCGTCGCCAGCAGCCCCGGTTCGAAGGCGTCCTCGCGCTCGAGGTGGTTGTAGGTCTTGATCAGCGTCTCGAGCCCCTGCCGCTTCGTCTTCTGCCCGCTGGAGAGCAGCGAGGCGGGGGCGGCCTCGGCGTCGCTGCTTTTCGCGTACTGCAGCTGCGCTTTCGGGGTCGTGCCCTCGAAGAGGAAATGCAGCAGGTCGTAGAGTTCGCGGTCGAAAAGCTCGAAGGTCTCCGTTTCGCCGTGAATCTTGCGGAAGACATCCTTCATCCGTTTCAGGATGCGTTCGCTGCGGCTGCGGGGCTTCACATCTTTTTCAAGAATACGCCGCCGACGCGTCTCCGAGACCTCGACGCCGTGAAAGGCGGCGAGATAGAACGCATCCGTCGCAATCGTGCGCCGCAGAAGCGTCGAGAAGTCCTCCTCGACAATCTTGAGCATCTCCTCGTTGCGGCCGATGAACCGATACAGATCGAGGTAGCGACGGACGATGTCGTTGGGGAGACGAATCGTCTCCGTGTTGTTCAAAGCGTACATAGCGTCACCTGCTTTATCGGCGTCCGCTCTTTTGGACTAGCTGTCGAAGAGCGTCTGTTGCTCGCCGGTCTCGAAGGGGGTCTGTTCGAAATTCGAAAGCGGCGCAATCACCTCGTCCTCTTCCAGCTCGACGGAGTCGAGCCGCATGAAGAGGGGTTCGCCGTCCTTGGTCCGGATGTGCTTCTTGCCGGCTTCTGAGGGCTGGCGCTTGATCGTGAAGGCGCTGAGCTCGACATTCGTGCGGTCGGTGACGACGTGCAGGGTCGCGCGTTTCTTGTATTGCACGGCGTCCATCAGCTCGAGGTCGCGCACCAGGTAAGGATGCTTCTGCGGCTGCTTGATCAGCCGCTCGGGCGCGAGAGTGCGGCGTTTGCGTGTGAGGGTGGCGAGGTCGACGCGCTTGATGGTGCCGCGGCTGGTGAGCACGAGCAGATCCGTGTGATCGGCGAGCGGCTGACTGGCGGCCAGCGTGTCTCCCTCTCTCAGGGAGAGCCCCTTGACGCCCTTGGCGGCAGTTCCGGTCACCGGGATCTCCCGCAGGTGGTAACGCAGAAGATAGCCGTGGGAGGTGGCGGTGACGACTTCACGATCCAGCGAATCGACGTGCACGACGTGGCGGACTTCGTCATCCTCGGCGAGCGAGAGGGCGCGGAAGGGCTTGTGGTGTCTGAGCACATCGAAATCCTCGAGCTTCGTGAGCTTGACGAGGTTGTTCTTCATAGTGAACAACAGATACCCCGCCTCGTTGTTGAACTGACTGACCGCCTCCACATGGATGATGCGTTCCTCATCGGGGACGCCGACGATGTGGTTGAGGTGGGTGCCGAGGTCCTTCCAGCGGCACGTGGGGATCTTGAAGATGGGGATGTAGACGTAATGCCCGCGGTCGGTGAACAAAAGCAGCGTATCCATGTTCGAACGCTGTTCGACGAAGAGAAAGGCATCCTTCTCCTTGAGCTCGGTCTGCTCGGTGGCGTTGTAGCTGCGCAGGGAGGCGTGGCGGATGTAGCCTTCCTTCGTCACACCAACGACGACGTCCTCGCGCTTGACAAGCTCCTCCTCGGCGACGGTGATCTTCTCGATGTCGGACTCGATCTCGGTGAGACGGGGTGATTTCACATCCTCGATGATGCCCTCGATCTCACGCTTGATCTCGGCTTCGAGGACATCCTCGTTCTGCAGGACGTTGTTAAGGTGCTCGATGGTCTGCTCGAGCTCCTCCTTCTCCTCCTTGAGCGCGCTTAGGTCGGTGTGCGAGAGGCGATAGAGCTGCAGCGTCAGGATGGCCTCGGCCTGTTCCTCGCTGAAACCGAAGGACTCCTGCAGGGCTGTACGGGCGTCCGGCTTGCTTTTGGATTCGCGGATGGTCGCGATGACCGCATCGAGCACATCGACCATGCGGATGATGCCCTCGACGATGTGCTGGCGCTTCTTCGCCTTGCGCAGATCGAAGTTGGCCCGGTTGGTCACGACTTCCTTCTGGTGGTAGATGTAGCTATCGAGCATCGCCGGCAGGGACATGCGCTCGGGACGTTTGTTGTTGATGGCGACCATGTTGTAGGAGAACGACTTGGTCAAATCCGTCTTCTTGTGCAGGAAGTTGACGATCGCTTCAGGGTCGAAGGTCTTGCGCACCTCGATGACAATCCGCAATCCTTCCTTGTTGGATTCGTCGCGGACTTCCTTGATGCCGTCAACCTGCCTCTTGAGCCGTATTTCATCGATGCGGCGCACCAGGACGGCCTTGTTCACTTCATAAGGGATCTCGTGGACGATGATGTTCTGGCCGCTGATCTCGACGCGGGATTTGATGATGATGCGCCCGCGGCCGGTCTGGAAAGCCTCCTTGATGCCTTCTTCGCCCTGGACGATGGCCCCGGTCGGAAAATCGGGGCCGGGGATGTGGGCAAGCAGGTCCTCGACCGTGCTTTCGGGATGGTCGATGCGGTGGATGACCCCCTTGAGGATCTCTTCGAGGTTGTGCGGGGGGATTTCCGTCGCATAACCGGCGGAGATGCCGGTCGCGCCGTTGATCAGGATATTGGGGAAGCGGGCGGGGAGGACGACGGGTTCGTATTCTTCGTCGTCGAAGTTCGGCACATAATCCACCGTCTGCTTGTCGATATCCTGCAGCATATACTGACTATGCGCAGAGAGCCGCGCTTCGGTGTAGCGCATCGCGGCGGCGCTGTCGCCGTCGATCGAGCCGTTGTTGCCGTGCATGTCGATCAGCGGGGCGAGCATCTTGAATTCCTGCGAGAGGCGGACGAGCGCCTCGTAGACGCTACTATCGCCATGCGGGTGGTACTTGCCGATGACATCGCCGACGATGCGCGCCGATTTCTTATAAGGCTTCTCGTGGGTCAGCCCGAGCTTGTGCATCGCGTAAAGAATGCGCCGCTGCACCGGTTTGAGTCCATCGCGGACATCCGGCAGGGCGCGGTCCTGGATGATGTATTTCGAGTAGCGTCCGAACCGGTCGCTGACGATATCCTCGAGGTTCTCATCCAGTACTTTGCCTTCAATGAACTTGTCGATGATCTGTTCGAGTTTCTCGGACTTGTCCGCCATGCTCTTACTCCTTTATCTCGAAATTGTCTTCGTTGGTGAAGGTCACGTTCGATTCAATCCAGTCCCGACGAGGCTCGACCTGGTCACCCATGAGGATCTTGATGCGTTTCTCGGTATCGGCGAGGTCGTCGACGGTGACTTTGATGAGGGTGCGGGTCTCGGGGTTCATCGTCGTCTCGTAGAGCTGCTCGGCGTTCATCTCGCCCAGACCCTTGTAGCGCTGGATCTCGACATCCTTCTTGTGTTCGAGCAGCTCCTGGAGCTCTTCATCACTCCAGGCGTAGACCGTGCGGCGCTGCTTGTCCTTCGTGAAATCGATTCGATACAAGGGCGGCAGGGCGATGAACACCTTGCCCGCCTCGATGAGCTTGCGCATGTAGCGGAAGAAGAATGTCAGCAGCAGCACCTGGATGTGCGCGCCATCGGTATCGGCGTCGGTCATGATGATGATCTTGTCGTAGTTGCAGGCCTTGAGGTCGAACTCGCTGGATAATCCCGCACCGATGGTGTGGATGATCGTGTTGATCTCTTCATTCTTGAGCACATCCTCGATACGGGCCCGTTCGGTGTTGATGACTTTTCCGCGCAGGGGCAGGATGGCCTGGTATTTCCGGTTTCGCCCCTGTTTGGCGCTGCCGCCGGCGCTGTCGCCCTCGACGAGATAAAGCTCGCGGCTGGTGGGGTCCTTCGAAGAGGCGGGGGCGAGCTTTCCGGAGAGAATCGGCTCCTTCTTCTTGCTCTTGCGTTCGAGGCGGGCCTCCTCGCGGGCCTTGCGGGCCGCTTCGCGCGCTTCCTGCGCGCGGATGGAGCGGTCGATGAGCGTCTTGGCGAGCTTGGGGTTCTCGTTGAAGAAATAGGTCATCTTCTCGCTCACGGTCTGTTCGACGGAGCCGCGCGCCTCGGGGGTTCCGAGCTTGTTCTTGGTCTGCCCCTCGAACTGCAGGAGTTGTTCGGGCACGCGCAGGGAGACGATGGCGGTGAGCCCCTCGCGGATGTCGGCACCCTCGAGTTTTCCGTTCTTGATCGTGCCGATCCGCTGGGCGTAGTCGTTGAAGATTTTCGTGAAGGCGGCCTTGAAGCCGGTCTCGTGCGTCCCGCCATCGCGCGTGCGGACGTTGTTCACGAAGGAGAGGACCTGGTCGGTATAGGATTTAGTGAACTGAAAGGCGATCTCGACACGGATCTCATCGAAGTCGCCCTGGAAAAAGACCGGGTCGTGGATGGTGCGGCGGTTCTGGTTGAGGTATTCGATGTAGGAGAGAATCCCCTCGTCGTAGCGGAAGACTTCCTTCTGCTTTGCGCGCTCGTCCTCGAGGACGATCTTCAAGCCCTTGATGAGGAAGGCGCTCTCCCGGAGCCTTTCCGCAAGCGTCTGGTAGTTGAAGACGGTCGTCGAGAAAATACGCGCGTCCGGCTTGAACCAGACCTTCGTCCCACGACGGCGCCGTTTTCCGATTTGTTTGAGGTCCGTGACCTCGCGGCCGCCGTCGCGGAACGTCATGTTGTACATGACGCCGTCGCGGGTGACGGTGACATCAAGATATTCACTCAGGGCGTTGACGACGCTCGCGCCGACGCCGTGCAGACCGCCGGCGACCTTGTAGCCGCCGCTTTCGGAGAACTTCCCGCCCGCGTGCAGCTTCGAATAGATGACTTCGAGCGTGTTGCGGCCGCTCTTGTGGTCCCCGACGGGTATGCCGCGGCCGAAGTCCTCGACGACGACCGAGTTGTCTTCCTTGATGGTCACGTATATCTCGTTGCCGTAGCCGGCCAGGGCTTCGTCGATGGCGTTGTCGACAATCTCCCAAACCAGATGATGCAGCCCGCGGGCATCGGTGGAGCCGATATACATCCCCGGGCGCTTGCGTACGGCTTCTAGTTCCTCAAGAACTTCGATTGCTTCGGCGGTGTAGGTGTTGGCCTGTTCCATGGCGGACACGTCCTTTTCCTGTCGACTCGTTTATTCATTATACCAAAACGCCCTCCCGATTTGTAGTGTCATTTTTGGCGTGCTTGTGGTATAATGCCTAACAAACACGCACGAAAGAGGGATGGCGATGTTCGACTTCCTCGCCGGCTTCGACTGGCCGGCTGCAATCCTCATCACACTGGCCGCCTATCTCATCGGGTCGATTCCCGTGTCGCTGATCGTCGGCAAGCTCACGCGCGGCGTCGATGTCCGGGACTATGGTTCGGGAAACCCCGGCACGACGAACGCGATCCGTGTGCTTGGAAGGCGACTCGGCTATCTCGTCTTCGCGCTCGATCTCTTCAAGGGCGGGCTGCTCATTCTCTTGATCTGTCTGGGGCTCTTCGATGCCTTCAGCATCTTCCACCCCTTGTTCTACGGCATCGTGACGGTGCTTGGACACATCTTCCCCCTCTTCCTCCGCTTCAAGGGCGGCCGAGGCGTCGCGACGAGCGTGGGGGCCTTCCTCTTCTACGCACCGGGTCTGGGGCTGATCGGGCTGCTCGGTTTCATCCTCGCCCTCCGGGCGACGCTTTATGTCAGCGTCGGCTCCTGCACGGGAGCGGCGAGTCTCTTGCTGGCGAGCCTGGTCGTCTATTTCGCCGGGCCGGCGCAGGGGGATGCACTCGAGGTCGCCTTCGGCTTTGCCGGGGATCCCTGGATGCCCGCCATCGCCCTCATCGGCAACATCCTCATCTTCTACCGGCACCGTGGAAACTTCCGCAAGATCAAGGCCGGTACGGAGCCGAAGACCACGTTCTTCGATAAGAACCAATGAAAGATTAAAACAACCGCATAACTCTGTGAAACCTATTAAGTCTCTTAGCAGGAGACTTTTCTTTTTGGTAGACAGGTTGCATCTTCCCTGTGCAGGCCAAAGTTTCGCAACATCTTCACAAGAGGGTTTACGACTTAATCCCGGAAAACGCACGTGATGTGAAAAGAATGCATTTGTGCCACCGATTAGAGAAATCACAGCGAGCGAAGCATTTCCACAACCCCGCCTATGCTATGCAAAAGATCAAGCGAAACGTTACATTTCTGATAGAATAAACCCATTATAGCGTTGCAAACACATATCACGTGTTTTATTGTTTTTTTTTCGTCGACCGGGAAAAACAAAGCCCCCAACCTTGGCGTCACCAAGTTTGGGGGCCTACTTCACGCTGAAAACGCCTGAAGCGCAACACGTAATTTAAGGTTCAATGAGATCCCATCTGTCACTATCCGGGCTGTTCCTGGATGATTGCTGGTGGTGATTGGCTTCATAAACCTGGCCTTCATAAACAACTTTATCACCAACATCATAATCTGCGTCTTCGTTCCAATCAGGAATTCTTGTCCAGGGCTCGCCGGATCCTTCTGGGCCATGGTTGTCCGCTGGCACATCGTTACGAGTCCACCAGTTCGCATGATATATATACCCATCATATTCAACGAGATCTCCATCATAAACCGTATTTTCTTGCCATTCGGGGTAATCGAACTCTCCTGGTTCATCGGAATCATCGATAATCTCTACCCAACCGTTTCCACTGATAGGATTATGGTCGTTTGCCTCACCGCTATTCACGACTTCAAATTCAGAATTTCCGTGTTGAACAACATCCCCGTCTTCATAAATATTATGTGGATGCCAACGATCGCTTACCACATTCCAGCCGGTTCGACGATTCGTTCTGCTTGCGTCAAAACCCGTCGGCTCGTTTTGATTCGCTTCTCCCGCATTGTATACAACATATTCTTCACCCTGATACTCAACGGTGTCTCCTACTTGATATGTATTGTGTTCATGCCATGCATCCGTTATTTTTTGGTACGGTCCGTAACTATAGAATGCTCCAGGATCAGAGGGGGATTTGAAACTACCGTCCTGACTACCGGTGTTTAATTCATTGCGGTTCGTAACCTCAAATAAGGATTGACCATATTCCGGATGATCGTAAATAAATCTTGATCCCTCTTCAATATCGTCATAACTATATTCAATTTCGCTATAGTGTGGATAATCTCCTAAATATT
>Ga0207421_10000943_pt1 | contig 37758 bp, 25 predicted proteins | sample SodLakKL_010_SED_4_FD_187542 | JGI IMG/M metagenome (GOLD analysis project Ga0207421, IMG submission 187542) | Alkaline sediment microbial communities from Lake Tanatar, Kulunda Steppe, Russia - 8KL_010_SED (SPAdes) (version 2) | ecosystem: Environmental > Aquatic > Non-marine Saline and...
TTTACCCCCCTCAGCGGGGCGCTCAACGGTCCTCCATAACCACGGCGTCCCGCTTTTTTTTTATCCCAATCCCTGGCATCCTTTTGACGTTTTTTTTGTAATTTCGTCTCTTCAGGAAAAGAAAAGATTAAAGCCGGTATGTATACGTTCCACGGTCAGGAATGGAAATGGATGACGAAACAGAAAACAAAATAAACGTATTGAAAAAGGACTCGTCCGGACACAGCAGCATTGATATCAGTATTGTTATCGTCAATTACAACGTCAAGGAGTTTGTTGCAAACCTGCTGGATTCACTTTACAAGGCACGCAATAATCTGAATATTGAAATCTTTGTTGTCGATAATGCCTCCTCGGACGGTTCTGTTCCCTACCTCAGACGAAGGTTTCCGGATGTTATCTACCTGAAAAATGATTACAATCTTGGCTTCGGAAAAGCCAATAACCAGGCCATCCGAAAAGCTAAGGGAAAATATACGCTGCTGATCAACCCGGATACACTGGTCAGGCAGGATACCCTTTCCGTGATGTACTCGCACATGGAAGACAACCCGGAAACGGGTGCATCAGGGTGCAAAATTCTCAATCCCGACGGCACTTTTGCGCCCGAATCACGACGATCCGTACCCACTCCCATGTCGGCACTGTGGAAAATACTCGGCCTTCCGAAACTGTTCCCCAACAGCCGGCGCTTTTCCGCTTACTATCTTGGCGGACAGGATGAGGACAGTCCAGGCAGAGTGCCCGTACTTTCGGGCGCCTTCATGTTTTTTCGTACAGATGTGCTGAAGAAAGCCGGCGGATTTGATGAACAGTTCTTTATGTACGGTGAGGATATTGACCTTTGCTACCGGACCATGCAGGCCGGATGGGAGATTGATTACATTCCCGATACCAGCATCATTCACTACAAGGGGGAGAGCACAAAAAAGGAAAACCTTGACTACGTGGTTACTTTTAATAAAGCCATGTACAAGTTTTTCAACAAACACTACAGCTTTGGCTACACACTGTTCTTCCGGATTTTTATCCTCACAGGAATCATTCTTAAAGGTTTCATCTCGTATGTGTCGGCCCTTGTCGGAAAACTCTCACAGCCAATCACCGATCTTGGCATCCTGAATATTCTGGTGATCGTGTTTTTTGTGTGGAGATATGAGATCCATCCCGCAAATATCCTGGTCCATTACAACATCGGGTTCCTGGCCGTCAACCTGCTGCTGAGTGTGATTTATCTCATCAGTGCCCTGTATTACGATTTGTACGGAAAAAACAGATTTTCACTTCCGGCGGTCATCAAGAGTACCGTAATCGCCTTTGCCGGAGTTGTCGTCATTACGTTTTTTCTTCGGGATTTCGCTTTTTCACGCCTGATACTCATGCTGAGCGCAATGGCCGGAGTTGTGCTTCTGACCGGAATCAGACTGTTTCAGATCAACAGATCACAGAAAGCCCCGAATATCCCGGGAAGTTTTCTGGAGCGGAAGGTACTGCTGGTTGGACTGAGTGAAAAGACGCCCGAACTGATCCGCAAACTGAGATCCCGGGCCGACTGGAATTACAAGCTGACCGGACTGGTCGCCCAGAACACCGATTATAAATACGATGAAATAGAAAATGTTCCGGTGATCGGTGATCTGAGTTCCATTCCGCAGCTGGTCAGATACCATCAGGTCAATGAAATCATATTCATTTTGCCGGCGGTCGACTACGACCAGATTCTCAGAACCATTTCTGAACTGAGAGAAACATCGGTTTATCCCCGCATTGTACCCGACTCCATGGACTATATTGTTGGCAAAACCAATGTGGAATATCTTGACGACATTCCCGTGATGGATGTCAACCTGCCATATTTTACCCGCTGGAATTTGTTTGTAAAACGGGTACTGGATTTGGGTTTGTCATTTATCATGGTTCTATTGCTGACCCCGCTTCTGGCCCTCCCGGTCATATTCTCGCGGAAAAAAATCAGCCGTCTGAATCTGTATATGTCAGAGAGCCGCCGGATTACCGTGCCTTTGATTCTTCCCTACTCGGAACACCGGTGGCGTAACCGGTATATGCTTCTGCTGCAGGTACTTGCCGGAAAAGTAAGTCTGGTCGGCAGTCCCGTCATACCTGACAAAAAGCCGCACTTTGCCAACGTCAAACCGGGCCTGACAGGTTTCCGCCAGTTATCCGAAAACCGGCTTTACCATGAGGATGAAAAACAGATGTATGAGCTGTTCTATCTGCAGAATTATTCGGTGTGGATGGATTTGGACATTCTTGTCAAAACATGGATGTATCGCAGGCCGACACTCTCGCCGATCGACGAAAGCTCAAATTGATCGCACAGAGAGTTTGCACCATGGGGCTGGCAGGGAGATTACTTGAGGCAGATGCAGTCCGGCAGCCGCAAATTCCTGAACCCGTTACAATCTTTTCCGCATGGTTTCGGCCATACCGGGGTACCAGTCATCATACGTATCATCAGAAATATGCATGCGAATTTGCTCCATAAGCCATAAATAAAATGTCAGGTTATGGGCGGATGCCAGCTGCAGGCCCAGAATTTCACCGGCACGAAAAAGGTGGTGTATATAGGCCATGGTATGATACTGGCACAGGTCGGAATGAAAACCGGGATCAGCCGGTTCAAAGTGCTCTTTCCACCGGGCGTTTTTCACATTAATAATTCCATTTCTGGTAAACAGCATGCCGTTTCTTGCATTGCGGGTAGGCATGACGCAATCAAACATGTCTATTCCGCAGGCTACTGATTCCAGCAAATCGGCAGGGGTCCCGACCCCCATCAGGTAACGCGGCTTGTTCACAGGCATGTAATCAGTGCTGATATCGGTCATTTCATACATCATCTCCGGTGGCTCCCCCACGCTGAGCCCTCCGATTGCCAAACCGTCAAAACCGGTTTCAGACAAGGTTTCAACCGACTGCCTGCGAAGCTCCGGATAAACGCCGCCCTGGGTTATTCCGAAAAGAAATTGTCTGTGGCCGTATCTGCCGGAACTGTTATGAAAGGCGTCAAAACACATGCCCGCCCAACGATGAGTGAGATCCAGTGAATTGCGGACATAGGACTCAGAAGCAGGATATGGCGGACACTCATCCAGAACCATCATGATATCCGATCCGAAAATTCGCTGTGTTTCGATGACGCTTTCCGGGGTAAATTTGTGCCGTGATCCGTCGAGATGGCTCTTGAATACGACGCCGTCGGGTTCCAGTTCGCGGATATCAGACAAAGAAAAAACCTGATACCCGCCGGAATCGGTAAGAATGGCGCCCGGCCAGTTCATGAAGGAATGCAGTCCCCCTGCTTTTTCCATGATCCGGTTTCCCGGTCTGAGGTACAGGTGATAGGTATTGCCCAGGATAACCGGAGCCTTTACTTTTTCCAGCAGGGCAGAACGATCCAGTGCCTTGACCGTCCCGGCAGTACCCACAGGCATGAATATGGGAGTATCGATGGTACCGTGATCGGTTTTTAATTCTCCTGTTCTGGCTTTACCTTTCGTCGTTTCTTTTCTGAGTGTGAACACGTTATATTATAGTGTTATAGCAAATTCTGCGTTATAAATGCACCAGTTATGCTTTGGAAATGTGTGCGGTGCGTAAAAGGAATAAAATCTACGCAGATGTAAATTATGAAACAAAGCGGTTCATGAAGGTATTGCAGCTTCCATGGACTTGCCGGAAACAAGACCCGGATTTTTAAGATTTGGAGAAAGCCAGAGAAATAGTTGTAACCATTGTCAGTGACTTTGTCTTCCTGATTCTGGCCTGGTATGGTTTTTACTATGTGCGATTTGAGCTGGGCTGGGGAATTGAGCCTACCAGCGCCGCTCCGTACAGTCTTTTCCTGCCCGGAGTGGTTATATCCGTTTACTGGATCGCTATATTCGGGGTGTTCGGACTGTACCGGCACCTCTATCTCATTTCCCGGTTCGATGAAATCATCAGGGTAGCAAAAATTTCCATAATCGGAACCCTGATTCTTTTTTTCCTTCTGTTTATTGATTCGCTCGGCTGGACATCTGATAACCTCCATCAGGCCAAATGGGTTACACTCATTTACTGGCTGATTGTTCTGATTTGCGTATCCACAAGCCGGCTGATTCTGCGGACCATCCAGAAAATACGGGTGCAAAAAGGAAAAGGGCTTCACAGGGCATTTATCGTCGGCACCGGAGGATCGGCCCGGTCCGTTTACGAAAATCTTCACCGGCACAAGACCTCCGGTATGAACGTGATCGGCTTCCTGAGACTTGACGGAAGCAATAACCAGGCTGACCAGTATGGTGATGCCGGGTTCGGCGGAATGAATATGCATGAAGGAGATACGGGGGTTCAGGAAAAGGTTGCACGTGCTGAAAAAGTGGATAGGGATATGATCGCCGGCAAGGTATCTGATATCAAGCAGCTGATCATGGATCATGGAGTGCAGGAGATTATCGTGGCGCTTGAGCCGGATGAAAAGGAACAGCTCATACCCATTCTGGATCAGATCGATATCCCGGATGTCTCGGTTAAAATACTGCCGGACTTCCATCAGATGATCACCGGATTGAATCAGACGAATCAGATTTTCGGACTGCCGCTTATTGATGTCATGCCCGACCCGATGCCGACCTGGGAGAAGTTTTTCAAGCGAATGATGGATATTATCCTGTCGCTCGTCATATTGATCCCCACACTGCCGGTCATGCTGGTCATTGCCCTGCTGATCAGGATGACCTCGAAAGGCCCGGCCATTTTCAGACAAAAAAGGGTGGGCAAGTATGACAGGGTCTTCACCATGTACAAGTTCCGCACCATGTTTATTGATGCCGAAAAAGAGAGCGGACCCGTATGGGCAAGTGACAATGATCCGCGAATCACACCGGTTGGCTACTGGCTCAGAAAACTGCGTCTGGATGAGCTGCCCCAGTTTTTCAATGTACTGAAAGGGGATATGAGCCTGGTTGGTCCGCGTCCGGAAAGACCCTATTTTGTAGAGCAGTTTAAAAAATCCATCCCGTTGTATTCCCGCAGACTGCGTGTCCGGCCGGGAATAACCGGATGGGCCCAGGTCAAATGGAAGTACGACGAGAATCTGGAAGATGTCAAGGAAAAGACGAAGTATGATCTTTTTTATGTTGAAAATATTTCACTTAAGATGGATTTTAAGATCCTTTTTAATACAATTATGACCGTAATAAAAGGAAAGGGACAATAGGATGAGCGGCCAGAGTGAATCACTGATTATTATACCGACATTTAACGAAGCGGAAAATATTACGAAACTGCTTCCCCATTTGCTGGGACTTGAAGAGAAGGTGGATGTGCTTGTTGTTGATGATGGTTCACCTGACGGTACGGCAGATGAGGTAAAAAAGCTTCAGGGTGAGAATCCGGACCGGATCCATCTCATTGAGCGTGAGGGCAAGCTTGGTCTCGGAACCGCCTATGTAACCGGATTTTATTTCGCGCTTGACAAGGGATATGAATATGTCTGCGAAATGGATGCTGATTTTTCACATGACCCTGACGATGTACCCAGGCTCATCAGGGAGGTCAAGGAAGGCCGTTGTGATCTGGCAATCGGGTCACGGTATGCCAATGGCATAAGTATCATTAACTGGCCGCTGACCCGGCTGATCCTGTCATACTCTGCCAATGTCTATGCAAGATTCATAACCGGGCTGCCTGTTCAGGATACCACTGCCGGTTTCAAATGCATTTCCCGGAAAGTGCTTGAAAAAATAGACCTTAAAAAAATCCGCTCAAATGGATATTCTTTTCAAATCGAGGTACATTTCAGGGCTTTTAAAGCCGGCTTCCGCCTGAAAGAAACCTCCATCATATTTCGCGAACGCACCGAAGGTGTCTCCAAAATGTCCAAAAAGATTGTTTTTGAAGCGGTCTGGATGGTTTGGGTGCTGAAGCTGCGCAGTATTTTCGGAGTACTCTGAAGTCAAAAACGGCCGGGAAACGGCGAGCCCTGTTCGACGGCAACTTAGTTGTCTGTGTCTTATCTTGTGCAGCATATCCATGAATTAGGAAATCCGCGATGAATTATCTTGATTTCGAAAAACCGATTATTGAGCTGGAAAAGAAAATTTCCGAACTGAGTGAATTGCATCTTACGGATGACAATGTGCTGACACCGGAAATTGAACGGCTCCGCAGCAGGGTTGAAGAGCTCAGAAAATCCATATTTACCAACCTGACGCACTGGCAGCGGGTACAGCTCGCGCGTCACCCCGACCGCCCCTACACACTTGATTATGTCTACAAGCTCACGGAAAATTTTATTGAGCTTCATGGTGACCGGTGCTACAGTGACGACAAAGCCATTGTAGGCGGGCTGGCTGCATTCCGGGGGCGCTCCGTCATGATCATCGGGCATCAGAAAGGACGGGACACCAAAAGCAGAAAGTACCGGAATTTCGGCATGCCCAATCCGGACGGTTACCGCAAAGCGCTGCGGCTGATGAAGACAGCCGAGAAATTCGGGATTCCCGTAATTACCATGCTCGATACTCCCGGAGCCTTTCCCGGTCTTGAAGCGGAAGAGCGGGGACAGGCAGAAGCGATCGCCCGGAATCTTCGTGAAATGGCGCTTCTCAGAGTGCCGGTAGTAACCGTCGTCATCGGTGAAGGGGCAAGCGGGGGAGCGCTTGGCATCGGAATGGGCAATGAAGTATACATGATGGAAAATACATGGTATTCGGTTATTTCACCGGAATCCTGCTCATCCATTCTCTGGAAAACATGGGATTACAAGGAACAGGCTGCACGGGCTCTTAAGCTGAGTGCAAAGGACCTTATGGAGCTGGAAGTTATTGACGGCATCATCAGCGAGCCACTGGGCGGGGCACACCGGGATTACGATGCGGCATCTGTAGCGGTAGGTGACCAGATAGCCGAAAGCCTGGACCGTCTCTCCAAAATGAAACCCGATAAGCTGAAGTCACAGCGTATCGAAAAATACTCCCAGATGGGTTCGTGGTCCGATACTTCAAAAAAATAACTGATGCTGCCTGACAAAGATCCTCTTGTAACATATGAAATGCAGCTCAGAAGCCGGTACAGCGAAACCGACAAAATGGGGGTGGTTTATCACAGCCGGTACCTCGAGTATTTTGAGGTCATCCGGACCGAATTCATACGCGAAGCAGGTCTTTCATATGCTGAAATGGAAGAAAGAGGGGTAATGCTCCCCGTTGCTAATGTGGAAATCCGTTTCAGGCGACCCATTTTGTATGATGAGCTGATGAACGGCCGTTTGATGGTCTTTGATGAACCTGCGGTTCGCCTTGTGACGTATTACGATATCCGTCCCGCCGGTTCGCATCAGTCCAGTGTGACGGGAAAGGTCGAGCTTGTATTCGTGGATGCTGCCACCCGGAGGCCCGTTCGAGCCCCGGAATTTTTCAAAAAAAAAATGCAGAGCTATGCAGGAATGGCCTGAACATGTTGACCGAATTGTAACACTGGCTCTTGAAGAGGATATCGGCAGGGGAGATATCACAACAGATGCCATATTTTCCGGAGATGAAACCGGGTCGGCCGTACTGGTGGCCAAGGAAAATGGCGTACTTGCTGGTCTGGATCTTGTAGACTTTATCATCGGGAAGCTGGATAAGGACATTACATTCCATACCGGCAGAAACGACGGTGATATTGTGGCCGGCGGAAGTGTGATAGCCACTCTGGAAGGCCCCATGGCGCCCATGCTGAGTGCGGAACGGACCATTCTCAATTTTTTCCAGCGTATGTGCGGCATAGCAACGCGCACCAGGAAGTATGTACGGGCCCTGTCATCAACAAAAACAAAAATCCTCGATACGCGCAAAACAGCGCCGGGCCACCGGTATCTGGATAAACTCGCTGTCCGGGCGGGTGGAGGTGAAAATCACAGGATGAGGCTGGATGACCGGTTTCTGATCAAGGAAAACCATATCCGCATGGCCGGCAATATTGCCGCGGCTGTAAGCAGATGCAGGGCCTACCGGAGCAAACATAACACGGAAGCACCGCTGGAAATCGAAGTTACCAGTCTTGCCGAGCTCGATAAACTGCTGGCAGCAGAGCCGGTGGAGTATGTCATGCTGGATAATATGCCGCTTGAGGAAATGCGGGAAGCGGTAAGGCGGATCAACGGCAGGATTTTGACCGAAGTCTCTGGTAATGTGACACTGGATAGAGTTCCGGAAATAGCCGGGGCGGGTGTTGACTTTATATCCTCGGGAGAGCTGACCCATTCGGTCCGGGCAATGGATATTTCCATGCTGGTACGTGAACGTTCCGGCGGCTGATGCTTCAGAGAAGAATTTCCGGCATGAATCAAATTTTGTTAACGACGCAAAATGGGGAGTTCGATGCATAATGGTGCGTCTGATGTGCTGAAGCTTCATCCCGTGCTGCTGGTTGTCGTACTATCAGCCGCCCTTTTTTTTGCTGCATCGGCCTGGAGTCCGCCGTTAATCTATGAGGATATTGCCGGATGGGCCGGAAGCTGGCAAAAAAAGCTGTTTTCGTTTGTTTGTCATCAGCAGATCGACAGATCATTTCACATTGGAGGAGTGCCGCTTGCCGTTTGCAGCCGGTGCACCGGAATCTATTCCGGTTTGCTTTCAGGTTTGATGATTTTCTCAGTGATTTATGCTTCAGTGAATTACTGGAAACATTATATTACCGGAATATTTCTGATCGGATCGCTGGCTGCTGTTGTTGACGGATCAGCAAACATACTGGAGCTTTGGAGTACTGCTGATAGTTATCGTTCCGTCATCGGAGCGGTCTGGGGATTTTCAGCAGGAGGCCTGTTAGTATTTGCAATCATAATACCCCGGGAAAAAAAATGAGGAAATGCATATGGAACCTGTAGAAAAGAAAAGTTACTGGAATGCCGCAGGAATGGCCGGAGTCATATTCGGCTTTATTGTATTTCTTGTGGCTACCATCGGAAGTTATGCGACCATACATTCTGAGCCCACCGGAACCTTTTTCAGCGGCACCATAGTCGCATCTGTCATTGGCTGCCTGATAGGCGCTTTCGGTGGCGTGCTCGCCGTAAAACTGTACATCAATGAATACGGTCCGGAACTGAAAATCGGAACCGGAGCCGTAATCGGTCTGGTCACCGGCATTTTTATCACTCTGGTTTATCAGGTTTTTTCGATGATATGGCCGGTAATAGACAGCTCGTACATTGAAAATCTGCAGTCTGCCATGATCGCAAATATTGAGATGATGGATGCATTGCCGGCGGCGACAAGGGATGAGATGATTGATGCCATGTATGCAGATATGCAGAACTACTATTCTGCGGGCACCATAATTCAGAATTTGTTTTTCGGCGTTCTGACCTATGGTCTGCTCAATCTGCTGAGTGGTCTGCTTGCCGCCAAGTTCATGGGTAAACCCCCGCAGGAAGAAGCAATCTGAGTACAGCCGGATGATCATCCAATTTTTCAAACAATCTGACATACCATGCAGCATGATGAGAACAATTCCGGCTTGAACAACTCCGGAATGAACAGTTCCGGAAGTCAGCAGCACAACCCTGATTCCGGGGGACAAGGTGAATCCGGCTCCGGACCCGGATTTACTTCGCCCTCCGGCTACCTTCACCAGCAAAGCTGGGCAGAACGAAACGGGTTTCCGCCCTGGCTGCTTGCCCTGGTCTGGGTAGTACTCGGATTTGTACTGTTCCAGCTGGCCGGTAACACCATGGCGGCCATTTATCTCATTACTGCTGCCGATGATGCGGTAACAGCGTTCGATGTGGAATTACTGATGGAACACATCGATGTGCTCTTTATCACAAACTCAATCAGCCAGATTCTTTTTCTGGGTCTTATGACCTGGCTGATCACCGGTCTGGTAACCACCGGAAAACGATCGGCCTTTCTTCGTTTCCGGACCGATGACAAAACATTGCCGGTCGTATTGCTGACCGTGGTTCTGGTGATTGTCATGCAGCCCGTGATATGGCTGTTTTCCTGGCTCAATGCCCAGATACCGATGTGGGACGGTTACATGGCTATGGAGGAGACTCAGATGGAGATGATCAAGGGTTTCCTGACAGCCGATCACGTCACCCTGATCGCCCTGTTTCATGTGGGCCTGGTTCCGTCCATATGCGAGGAAATTCTGTTCCGGGGGTATGCACAGCGACTCATGGAAAAGTCATGGGGCATCTGGGCGGCTATCATAGTCGGAGGGGTGTTATTCGGGCTGTTCCACATCCGTCTGACCCAGCTGATACCGCTCACTTTGATAGGCATGCTTCTGGCGTGGCTGGTATGGAGATCCGACAGCATCTACCCGGCCATTACCGGACATTTTGTCAACAATGGCGGCAGTGTGCTGGTTGCATCTCTTTATTCTGATTATGCCCTGGAACAGATGACGGCAACCGAACTTCCGCCCGTCTGGTTATTGTTGGTTAGTGCAGGAGTCACTATTATGGTAATACGATACATCCATCACATAACCGAACGGGAGTAGCATATGTTCAATGAAAAATTGTCGCCCGATAAAATTGATGACTGGAAATGCATTTATGAGACCAGTATGGAAAGTGAAGCCCGGCTGGTCCAGGCTTATCTTCAGGATCAGGGACTGACATGTCAGGTTCTGTCCAAAAAAGACAGTGCCTATAATGTGAATTTTGGCGACCTGTCTGCCATTTTCCTTTATGTTCCCAGTGAGGAGGTTTCGGATGCCGAAAAAGCACTAAAAGAGTGGAAAGACGGGACAATTGATTTTGAAGATCCGGAAAACCAGGGATCAGATCATGATTCTGATGATCCGCAAACCGATGACACGTAAAAAATCGAAACATCAACCAAATTGCAGCGTCAGTCGCTGTTTCTGATTGAATAAACCTGTTAGTGCTGATGATTTCATTACTGAGAGGAGCTGAGGGTGTCTGAATTAACAAAGCGCATAGTTACCGCTCTGGTGGCGGCACCGGTTTTTTTGTACCTGACCTGGCTTGGCGGATACTATTTCCTGATTATTCTGCTGTTGATATCCGGAATCATTCAGCTCGAAATCATACGGATGATCGAAAAGCAGGAGATGAAAGTGCTTACCCCGCTGGCCCTGCTGCTCGGCGTACCGATCCTGCTGTTTGTGCTGTTTCCCGCAACTGCATGGTTGTTTTTCCTGGCGCTGCTGCTTCTGACCTTCCTCATTGAAACATTCAGCCATCAGGTCAATGGCTGGAAACGTCTGGTAACCACTGTCATGGTCGCTGTCGTGGTTCCCGCTTTTTTTTCCGGACTCTTATTGCTGCGGAACTACCAGGATGACAGCACCGGATTTATTCTTACCCTTACCCTGCTGCTCATGGTATGGTCAAACGATGTTTTTGCTTATGCCGGAGGTAAAACGATGGGAAAGCATCCGCTGGCACCGTCCATCAGTCCGGCCAAAACGATAGAAGGTTTTGTCTGGGGGTTCGTCGGCAGTCTCCTGGCTGTATCTCTATGCAAGGCATTTATTTCCGGATTTCCTCTCAGCTGGGGGGCAGCTGCAGGTTTTGCCGCAGTAACAGGATTCTTTGGTCCTGCCGGTGACCTTGCCGAAAGCAAGCTTAAAAGAGCTTCCGGCATCAAGGATTCATCCGGACTCATGCCCGGTCATGGCGGGTTTTATGACCGTTTTGATGCTGTTATGTTTTCCGCCCCGGCCGCTGTGATCTATCTTGGTATTCTTGATTTCTTTGGCTTGTTCTAATCCTCGGAGGCCGCTATGAAATTCTACATTACCGGTGGAACCGGATTTATCGGATCCCGTCTGTGCCAGATGCTGGTTGAAGACGGCCACCATATAAAGGCAGCCAGCAGAAATCCCGGAAAACATTCCGGCAGCGGGAATGAAAAGCTGCAGTTTGTGCCTGTGCAGGATGACCCGTCAGATCATCTTTCCGAAACAGATGTCGTTATCAATCTGGCCGGAGAGAATATATTTGGAAAACGCTGGACTAAGAGCGTTAAAAAGAGGATTTATGAGAGCCGGATCCGCACGACCAGTGCACTGGTATCCGGAATGGAGAAAGCGGACAAAAAGCCGCATCTGTTCATTTCCGCATCCGGAGTGGACTATTACAACGATCAGGGAGATGATGTAATTACGGAAGACTCTGAGTCCGGTGATGGTTTTCTGGCTGACGTATGCCGGGAATGGGAGGCGGAATCTGCCAGGGCGGCAGATTTCGGGGTACGTGTTGTCAACCCGCGGTTTGGTGTGGTTCTGGGAAAGGGTGGCGGTGCGCTGGCGACAATGCTGCCTGTTTTCAAGTCGTTTATCGGCGGTTCCCTGGGATCAGGAAAACAGTTTTTCCCCTGGGTGCATATCAGTGATTTGTGCAGAAGCCTGCTGTTTGTGGTGAAAAACGAAGAAATTTCGGGACCTGTAAATATCACGGCTCCCGAACCGGTGACCATGGATACGTTTACCTCGGTACTCGGGGAAGTGCTTTCGAGACCGTCGGTGTTCAGGGTTCCCGGTTTTGCACTGCAGGCGGCATTTGGCGAGGCGGCAGAAATGCTTACCGCCAGTCACAGAGTAGTGCCCGAAAAGCTGCAGAAACACGGCTTTGATTTTGATTTTTCAACACTGAAACCTGCGTTGGTGGATCTTCTGCTGAAGAATTGAGCCTGACTCCAATGTGCTATTCTTCGTTGTCGTTCTCTTCTTCCTCCTCCTCTTCATCTTCCAGAAACCGGAATGACCACGCCCGGATTCCGTCACGTGTCTGTCCGATCAGTTCCATATCTCCGTTTCCTAGAATGTCAGTTACAATTGGCATCCTCACAGAAGTGGCCGGAATATTTTCAAGCCGCTCTCCGGATTCGACCTGCCATGCATAGACTCTGCCGTTGCTGCTCACACCGATAATATCCTCCTTGCCGCTGCCATCGAGATCAGCAATCATCATATTGTCATAACCGGCTGATTCCTGGCCCATGTTTCTGGTCAGGCGCAACTGTCCGCCCTCGTTCAGCAGAAACATGTTTCCGTCCCGGGTCTGGACTCCAATAAGGGTTTCGGTGTTGCCGCCGCTGTCGTCAATTCGCAGTCTCCGTACGATCGGGGCATTAATGACGGGGGCGTTTCCGACATAAACCCTTCGTACATAAAGCCCGTTTTGTTCATCACCCCCTGCATCGTTGTTTTCGGGGGCTGCCACAAGAGAATCGGCAAAGTACGGTTCTTCTCCGATGGCATACAGATGACCATCCGAGCCTCCGGCAAGAATGTGGTCATTGTGGAAGCTGATCGGGCCGAAGTCCGACTCAATGAACACCGGAAACGCCTGTCTCCGCTCGCCGCTATCAGTAAAACTGAACAGAGCGTTTCCTGCTGTCACCCAGAGATTATGTTCACCACCGTGCTCTTTGAATACCGGCTGATGGCGAACCCGGGTATTGACTTCCTGAGGCCATCCTTCAATGTTTCGGCCGCGCTGGTTCAGGACGTGGATTTTCCGGTCGGCCGTGGCTACGATCATTTCCGGCCGGCCGTCGCGGGCCACATCCGAAACGGCAAGCGGTGCTGTGATTTCCTCATCCATCGTAACCGGAAAGTTGGGAAGCGGAACACCCTGCGCATTCCAGGCATAAATGCGATTGCCCGCTGCCACCAGGACGGCGAGCTGATTGTTGCCGTACCAGTCATAAAGCACGGGTGAACCTATCGGCTCCTGGTTGTCCGTCTGCATTTCCAGAAATCCGGTTCCGTCAGAGGCAATGCCGATGATCTCATTTCTGTCCGTGGCTGCGATAATCTGATCCCTTGATCCGCGTCCAAGATTGCCGAGTACCGGTTTTCCGGTGAGGCGTGCTCCTCCGATGTCGTAAACCCACAAGTCCCTGACCGGATCGGTACGATCTTCGCTGTAATACAAGTCCATGCTCAATTCCAGGCTGTTGTTCTCACGCACCATGCTCATCGCCCCCACATCCATCAAGCCCGCAAGCGAACCGGCATGGTTAACAGGGCTGAGCATCGGATCCAGATAATTTAAAAGAGGTGCGGTACGGGAATATGTCCAGCTGCTCACGTTTTGCGGATGGCGCTCCCTGGCGGCCATGTAGTCATCATCATAATAATAAACAGCTCTTCGGCGCCTGTCCTGGTCGACTCTGCGCGACAAGCCGGAGCGCTTGGTGATTACTGCGGCACTGCCGGAGCGGCTGATATAAAAATCGCTGATGCCGCTGTTCGGTCCGGCCAGAAGCCGGCCAAGAATGGCGCTGCTGGCATAGTAGATGTCTCCGGTCTGCTGCAGGAAGCCTTCGCTTTCCAGTTCACTCAGGATACGGCTGAAACCGGAGTTGTCCTCCAGACGCCGGAGATACATGTGTTCGCCTTCCGACAAAAAGCCGCTGGCTTCAAATGTGGCAAAAGCCGTTGTGCGGGATAGTGTTCCGGATATTTCCCCTATACGGTCGGGATCGTTTCGCAAAAGGGTGTCAAGCGGTCCGACGGGCTCGGTCTCATCAATATCGGGCACATTTGTGTCCTGATGATAAACGGAAAAAAAAGCGGCATCGGAAGGGATGTAACGGTCAAGATCAAAGCTTTCCGGTTCGGATGTGAAGGTGTTCAGAAACGGAGAGGAGGCATCACCTGAGAGCGGAATGGTAGCGGAAAGCGAGCGTTCATAAAGCGGATCATCGTAATCCTGGTCATGAACAGAGATTACCGCAGGTTCTGTGCCCGAAAAAAGCTCACGGAATCTTGGGAGATAGCGGGGTGCTCCGACGGCCTTGACCCAGTTTTCAAACCGTGGTGTGTTGAGCAGCATATCGCCTCCGGCAAGCTGGTCTTCGGAGATGCGTACATGCGCATCATCATCCATATAGGTAAGATAGCTGTTTTCAACGGCGATACTGTTGTTGCTCATTACAATCCAGTTATTCAGCTGGGTGGCAAACAGGCGCTGACCGTTTATGTGAAGAATGTGGATTTTCTGATTGTTGAAACGGTAGCTGTTTTCGGCCATTTGCTTGCGGAAAGGATCGGCGATGGCATCCAGCCCCGCGCCCGGGTCCTGCATTATAAAAACGGGGTTCATGTTGCCGCCCTCTCCGGGGAACAGTGCAACCCCTTTTACGGCAAGCGTTTCATCAAATCCGCCTTGCATGTCCGATACAAGCTCAAGATCGAAATCTGAAATATCCTCAAGCAGGGAGCTGCTGCTTTTTTCCAGCACGGAGTCAAAACCGGCATCATTGTGAAGGAAGGTCAGCGGACTTTCGGATGGGATGGCCGCCGTCCAGGGATGGTCGGCAGGCCGGTCGGAACAGCCGGAGGCGGCGATAATTACCGAAAAAAATAAAAGGAAGGAGAATCTGGATATTGCTATCATAAACAAGTGTTGGGAAATACCTGTACAGGCACAACGTTTACATCATATCGTTCGCGGACAACATAAAATATCATTTTTTGGATGAGTTTTCTGAACCCAATCTTATTTGCGGCTTTAGCGGCGGTGGCCATACCGGTCATCATCCATTTCATTAACTTCCGCAAGCCCAGGAAAATTGCATTTTCCACACTGGCTTTTTTTCAGGAGCTGCAAAAATCGACCATCCGGCGTCTGAACCTCAAACGGTACTTGCTGCTGGCCCTCCGTGTTCTTGGCATTGCCATGCTGGTCACCGCTTTGGCCAGGCCGTTCCTTCCGCCGCAAATATCGGGCTGGCTGGGCGCCTCTTCCGGGCAGCAGGTCATCGCACTGCTCATCGACAACGGACCCAGCATGATGCAGATCGATGAAGCGGGCCCTTACATGGATCAGGCGAAAACGGCAGCCCGTGAGGTCATCGAACAGTCATCCGATGACGCGCGGTTTCTCATAGTGCCCAGCCACGGTGAAGTGGAATCCGGCAGGATCATGCGCCGGGCCGAGGCGCTCAGATATCTGGAAGATCTTGAACCCCTGAACAAGGGCGGTTATCCCGCTGAGCGGATGCGTCTGCTTCAGGAACGGCTTGCTGACCAGCCCGGCCAAAGCGGGCATGCCTACTGGATTTCCGATGCACGAAAAACACATCTCCAAAAATTCAAAGACAACTACAACAACGACGATCCCGAAAGTGAACATTCCGTCACGTTTATCCGCGTGGGTGATGATTCGTTTCAGAATATTTCGGTTGCATCGGTGGAGCTGACGGACCATGTACTCGGCGAAGGTATCCCCGTGGGAGTTGCCGTTACTGTGAAAAACTTCGGGGATCAGCCGGCATACAACTCCTACCTGAGTCTCGAAATTGACGGTGAACGAATGGGGCAGTACGATGTGGATCTCGAGGCCGGCCAGGAAAAAGAGCTTCTGTTCGAAGTCATTCCCGAATCACCGGGCACCATCGGGGGCAAAGCCATACTCGAAGGCGGAACATATACCTTCGACCACAAGCGCTATTTTTCCATCGATGTCCCGGAAAGCCGCAATGTGCTGCTGATCGGAGATGAAGGCGAAGACCGTTCCCGCCGTTCTTATCTCAAACCCGTTCTTGACGCAGTATCGGAGACGGGAACCCGGGTAAAGGCCGAAACTACCGACATGCGGAACATCCGTGATCATGAGCTGGACAACTTCGATGCGCTTATACTTGAAAGTCCGGAGCAGATACCCGACTATCTGCAGGCCGAACTGGTGCAGTTTGTCCAGCAGGGACGCGGCCTGTTCTTCGTTCCGTCCGAAAAGGGAAGCATGTCAGAATACAATCGCTTCCTGAGTCAGTTTGATGCCGGTTCCTATTCAGGCATGAGAGGCACTTACGGCCGGTTTGAAGAAGTAGCTTCGTTCCAGCCCCTGTCAGAAGGACATATTCTGCTGGATGATGTATTCCAGTCCGACGAGGATGAGTTGCGAATTGATATGCCGACCATCTATCACTATCTGCGCTATGACAGGGATGCCGGAACTTCCGGCACATCGCTGCTGCGATCCAATCTGGATGAGCCGCTTTTTGTAGAACACCGTTTTGGAGACGGCATGATTCTGGTCGGCACGATGGGATTTTCGCCGGGCTGGTCAAACCTGAGCATCAAGCCGCTGTATGCCCCGCTGGTCTACCGCATGATACTGTATGCGGTTGCATGGGAACAGGGTGGTGTTCGCGAGCATACACTGGGCAGGTCATTTGACAGACAGTTTGCCGATATCGGAACCAGTGTAACCATGAAACTGAACGGAGACGAGATACGTCCGGAAACGGCATCAGGCGGACAGGGGCTCAGAGTCCGGTACCCGGCTGTTGAATGGTCGCCGGGTTGGCTGGAGATGAATCTGGATGAAAAAAAATATGTCATCGCGGTGAATCAGGATATATCGGAATCGGACTTTACGTCGTTATCCATAACAGAAACCGAAGAATTTCTCGAAGAGAGCCTGTCGCTGGCCGGAGTACTCGATATCACAGGTTACAGTGAGTCGGAAATTCGCACAGCAATGGCTGATATCAGTTTCGGACGAGAAATATGGAGTTTGTTTATAATTATTGCGCTTGCTTTTATGATTGCAGAATGCATTATTTCAAAGACATACAAAACGGAAACCGGTGCTGATAAACAGGCTTGATGTATGATACAACTTGCTACGATACACCTTGCGATAGTGGCCTTGGTAACTCTCGGAACGACGATGATCATGGTTGTCACGGCTTCAAATGCCTTGCGCCTGAGAAATGTAGAACTCAGCTGGAGCGCAGGGAAGTTGTTTGGCTACCCGCTTTTTGCCACGATTTTTCTGCTATTCTCCGTCAGCCTGACCGCCCTTGTGTACGTACAGCAGCTGCACCATCATACAGTCACCCTGATGTGCTATAACTGGATTGGAATCACCTGGTTCATCACCAGCCACCTGATGTCGCGCCGCTACGTAACCGATCACGGCATCGTAAAAAATGTCAATGACCCCTCCCAAACCGTTGCCTGGAACCGGATTATGGATTACGTAGAGCGCAATGAAGGCAAGAACCAGACCTATGTTTTCTTTTATCCCGATCATTTGCAGGCAGACCGCTCCCGTAATATCCGGCTGGAAATTGATATCCCGATTGAAAAACGCCTTTCTTTCGGCCACATCATCCAGAGAAAGCTGGGCCGGCGCTTTCATCTCGGAGAGCTTGAAAGCACGGATATCAAACAGCTCAAATTGTAATTCTCATCACAGATTAACGGAACAGGAAGAGTTTTTTGAACAGCGATATTCAATCCAACATAGAAAGCAAAGAACGGGCAGTACTGGTTGGTATTTACGGTGATACCATAGATAAGAGACAGGCGGAAGAATACATTACGGAACTTGAGCTTCTTGCTGACACCGCCGGAGGCGTCACCGTTGACAAAATCCTTCAGCATAAGCCGCGGCCGGATGTGAGTACCTATATCGGCAAGGGCAAGCTCAGAGAGGTCCGGCAGAAGATGAAAGAGGCATCTGCCGATCTTGTGATATTCGACGATGACCTGTCGCCAACCCAGGCCAGGAATATTGAAAAGGCAACCGAGTCCAAAGTGCTGGACCGCAGCGGCCTGATCCTTGATATTTTTGCCTCGAGGGCAAAAACGTCAGCGGCCAAAACCCAGGTTGAACTTGCGCAGCTTCAGTACCTGCTTCCGAGACTGACCCGCTACTGGACGCACCTTTCACGGCAAAAAGGCGGTATCGGCACAAAGGGACCGGGTGAGACTCAGATTGAAACCGACCGCAGGCTCATCGGCCGGCGCATTTCCGTGCTGAAAGAAAAACTTGAGAAGCTGGACAATCAGCGGAAAGTCCAGCGCAAAGGCAGAAAAGATGCGCTACGTGTTGCACTCGTCGGGTACACCAACGCCGGCAAGTCATCACTGATGAATGCCATGACCGACACCTCCGTATTTGCGGAAAACCGCCTTTTTGCGACACTCGATGCTACCGTCCGCCGGCTTCAGATTGACCAGGAAGAAGTATTGCTCTCTGATACCGTAGGATTCATCCGAAAACTGCCCCACAATCTGGTGGAAAGTTTCAAGTCGACACTGGATGAAATCAGGGAAGCCGACATTCTCCTGCATGTGGTGGACGTCGCATCTCCGGTAAAAAACGACTACATCGAAACGGTCAATAAAACACTCGAAGAACTCGAAGTCCACAAAAAGCCGGTAATTCTGGTCTTTAACAAGGTAGATCTGCTGGAATCCCCGCAGGACATGGCTGACGTCAAACATCAGTATCCGGGTGCCGTGATGGTATCTGCATACAGAGGTATCGGGCTGGATGATATTTCCCGTGAGATCAAAAAAAGAGTTGAAAGCAACTATTTATACCGAAAAATTGTCTTGCCCATACAGAACTATCACGTAGTTTCGTTTTTACATGAAGTAGCCGAGGTTGAAGAGGAGTCATATGATGAGGATTCGATCGTAATTACTTGCAGGATTCACGAGAAATACTCCGGCAGGCTCGACGAACTGCTGAGGAAAAACAATGCATCCGGTACAGATTTGCAGGGTGCGAACGGAGAAAACCATGCTGATCCGGGAAATTATCAGTGAACATATAAAACCCCTGAGGGCATCAGATACGGCTGCTGAAGCTCTGGCTGCCATTTTGGAGAGCGGCCAGGGGGTTTTGCCTGTTGTTGACCGGACAACCAACCGCTTTATCGGCATGGTTTCCCGGGAAGCGGCAGAAAAGCACTGCGGGTCTGTCGACAGTGTAATGCTGATCAGGGATGCAGAAGCTGTTGCAACCGCGCCGGATCAGAATGTGTTTGATACTGTCCGGTTGATGGACAAAAATGATATCAGTCTTATTCCCGTCGTTGAGCATGACCGCAACTACCTCGGTGTAGTCGAAAGACGGATTCTTTTCGACCGGATTATCCGTATGATGAATTTTACCGAATACGGTTCGCTGATCACCATCCACTTCAAGGAGCGGGATTTCACTTTGTCCCAAATGGTCCGGATAATCGAAGCAGAGGGCGGACTTATACTTGGATTGAGCGTAGAATCACCCAAAGACAGCCATCCCTTCTATGTGGTTTCCATCAAGCTGAACTTGCCCGATCCCGGACGTATTGTTGCCGCTTTGCGAAGGCACGAGTTTATAGTAGATAATCACAGCATGGAAAACCAGGAAGATCAGCGCTATGAGGAACGGGCTGATGAGCTGCTCCGCTATCTCGACATCTGACAAGGTCTGCATGACTCCATCCGGATCCGCCTGATAATCTGCAGAAGAACTATTCCCGGTCAATTATTATATTGTAACCTTTAAAATATTGCGGCTTTCCCTAATTTCTGATTGCAAACAAAATGACAGGGCTTTTTAGATTATGTATTATCCTGCTGGTGCTGGCAGGCTGGGTTTTTATACCGCCTCCGGCTCACGGCCAGTCGTCACCGTCTCCGGCTCACGACCATTTTGAAACAGGGAAAAGACTCTATGAAGAGGGGCTGTTCCTGCAGGCAGCAAACTATTTTAACAAAGCCCTGCAGTCCGGTCAAGAGCGTCATTTTACTGAAGATGCCCGCTTTTACCTTGCCAAGTCACAGGCTGCCCTGGACACGCTGAACCACAGGGTCTACACAGAGCAGTTTCTCCAGGATTACCCCGCCGGCAGATATGCTGCCAGAGTCCTTGAAGATATGGGAAGCCGAAGTTTTCAGATGCAGGACTTTGAAGAGGCTCTGTCGGATTACTCCCGTGCCTATAAAATCGAAACAGAAAAAGACGAAAGAGCGCGTTTCCTGTTTTTGATGGCCGAGTCAACCCGGGAAATGGCCGCAACCGACAGTGCATCCGTTCTGTACGATACGCTGGCGCACATGTATCCTGAAACCGAATGGGCGCCAAAGGCTCTCTATTCCCGTGGCAGGCTTTATCTGGAAAAAGAAGATTTTGATCAGTCCTCAGCAGTATTTGAATCGCTTCGGGAGCGATATCCCAACCATACCGTAACACGTCAGATCGGGACGGCACTCGGCGAGATGTACTACCGCCAGGAGCGCTACGAAGAAGCCATTGAGGCCCTGCGCAGTGAAATGTCGTACCTGGAAGGGGAAGCACAGATGAAAGCGGTGCTGCTCATCGCGGAAAGTCATAATTACCTGGAAAATTTTGACCGGGCCGCTACTTTTTACCGCCGGTATATCAATCTTGCAGACGATGAAATGGAAGAGCGTCCCGCCCATTATGGGCTGGGATGGGTTTATCATAAACAACAGGTCTATCACTGGGCGGCAGAGTCATTTGGAAAAGCGGCGAAGGGAGATGACGAACTGGCCCGGAAGGCACGATATTATCAGGCCGTCAACTACAAGCTCAGCGGCCGTTATGACCGCGCCCTGGAAGTGTTTGAAACTTTCGGAGACCGGTACACCGACGGGTTCTGGGTAGAGTATGCCTACTATGAGTGGGCGCTGACGGCATTTGAGCTGGGTAGATACGATCTGGCCATTGATGTACTTCAGAGACTCATAAGGGGAGATGACGACCTGGAGGATCCCGGCAAGGTATACTCCCTGCTCGGGGAAGCCTATTTTGCAAACAACGAATTTACCCGGGCTGTCAGGGCTTTTGAAATTGCAGAGCAGACGGATGAAGTTGATGCGGATATGAAGCGGCAGGCCCGTTTTCAGAGGGCCTGGGTCTTGTATGAAAATCATGCATTCAGAGAAGCCGCACGTGCTTTTGAAGAAGTTTACCGGGATCAGCCCTCGGGTGAACTTGCTGCCGAAGCACTTTTCTGGAGTGCCGACAGTTATTACAATCTCAGCCAGTGGGAGCAGGCGGCACGCCATTTTGAACGTTTTCTTGAAGGTTATCCCGACCACAGGTTTGCCGGAGCAGCCTCATACTCTCTGGGATGGGCAAACTTTCACATGAGAAACTTCCTGCAGGCAGTGCGCTATTTCGAGGCGTTCAAACGTGACCATGAACCGCCTCCCATGGCGCTTTTTCCGTATGAAATTGATACCAGGCTCAGAATCGGCGATTCTTACTATGCGCTGGGAAGATACGACGATGCTATCGCGAATTATGACCAGGTGGCCGGGTCGGAAGAGGGCGGCGATTATGCCCTTTTCCAAATGGGCAACAGCTACTTCAGAAACGATCAGTCCTTCGAGGCTGTAAGAACATTCCGGCGGTTGCCGCGCGTCTTTCCGGAAAGCAACCTGAGAGAGCAGGCCAGATACAATATTGGCTATATCTTCTTTTTGAACGGCAATTATGATCAGGCCATAGAAGAATTTCATGAGCTGATCAATCGCTATCCCGGTACCGAGTGGGCGGCACGTGCCCAGTATCAAATTGGTGATGCTTTCTATAATGCCGGCCAGTTTGAAGAAGCCGTGGAAGCCTATCGGACCGTACTCGATGAATACCCCGGAAGCCGTCTGGTCGTTGACGCAGTGAACGGAATTCAGTTCGCCCAGCTTGCCGGAGGTAAAGAAGATACAAGTCTTGATATCCTGGAAGATTTTCTGAATCAGCATCCGCAAACCGGAACCGCCGACCAGCTGAGATTCCGTCAGGCCGAAAACCTCTTGCAGGCCGGAGATTACGAACAAGCGGTCAGTTCATTCCGGCACTACATCAGAGTGACCACCTCCGAGTCCATGATTCCGGAAGCCTGGTATAATATCGGCGACGCCTATGAACAGCTTCGTGAGTACTCTGAGGCTGTTGCTGCCTATCGCACCATTGTTGATGAATACCCGGAATCCGACAGGGTTGATCCATCCCTGCTGAATATTGGCCGGATTGAATACGAGCAGGAGCGATATTCCGACGCCATCAGCGCACTGGAAAAACTGGTTGAAAGGGAGGGGCGCATGCAGGTTGAGGCACTTGCGACACTGGGAGATGCTTATTTCGCAGACGGAAGAACCGGCCGTGCAGAATCTGCCTACAGGAGGGCAACGGATATCCGTGATGATCACCAGCAGTCACTCATCGGAAAAGGGCGGGTTGCACTCGAGCGGGGACAGTATATGGATGCCAGCCAGCTCTTTTCACGCGTTGCGGAGATGAGTACCGCAAACAGGGGGGCCGAAGCGCAGTATTATCTTGGAAAAGTCGAGCAGGCACGGAACAATCACGAAGAGGCGATCGATGAATTTGCGCGTGTGAGCGCACTGTATGAAGCTTATGATGAATGGGTCGCCCGGGCGATGCTGGCCACAGCCGACTCATACAGAGAGATGGGTCGGACCGGAAGGGCCAGTCAGACCCTTCAGGATGTCATCGAGCGTTTTCCGGATACGAAATATGCCCGTCAGGCGTCCGAGCAACTGTAACCGCTTCAGAAGGTATGAATAAATCAATACTCCCCGCGGCAAAACTCCAAGGTCATATATCCGTTCCGGCAGACAAATCCATTGCCCAGAGGGCAGCACTGTTTTCGCTTCTGGCTGAAGGCCGCTCTGAGATTAAGAACTTTCCGCCAGCCCAGGATCCGCAAACCGCATTGCAATGCATCCGGCTGCTGGGTGCTGAAGTCATTCAGGAAGGAAGCGATGTCGTGATTACAGGTCCCGGCCGCTGGAATATGAAGGTGCCCGGACAGGAAATAGACTGCGGGAACTCCGGAACCGTGATGCGGCTCTTGTCCGGCATACTGGCAGGGGCCGGAATACCGGCTACACTCACGGGAGATGAGTCCCTTTCTTCCAGGCCTATGATGCGAATTATTGAGCCCCTGATGCAGATGGGGGCTGAAATTACATCATCTGAAGGAGGATATCCTCCGCTGCGGATTGAAAGGAACCGGGAGCTTGCATCTGTTGATTTCACACTGCCGGTTCCCAGTGCACAGCTCAAGTCGTGTGTTTTACTGGCCGGTTTATTCGGAAGCAACCCCACTACAGTCACGGAAACGCTGCCCAGCAGAAATCATACGGAAACCATGCTGCAGCTTCCGGTAAAACAGCAGGGCAATAAAAAGATTATTACGGTCAGCCGCGATCATGCGGTCAGGCCGATGAAGCTTCACATCCCGGGCGATTTTTCATCCGCTGCATTCTGGCTGGTCGCCGGATCTGTTTTAAATGATTCCGAAATCAGACTTTCCGGCACCGGTATCAATCCTACCCGAAGCGGAGCCCTGAAAGTCCTCGAAAGGATGGGAGCCGATATTTCGGTAACCGGTGAACGTACTTCTGCCGGAGAACCCGTTGCTGATATTGTGGTCCGTTCTGCCCGTCTGAAAGCCACCAGCATTCAGGCAGAAGAAGTGCCTGATGTCATTGATGAGCTGCCCGTTCTGTCTGTGGCCATGGCTTGTGCAGACGGGGTTTCGCATATCCGGGGTGCCGGTGAACTCCGCGTCAAGGAAAGCGACCGCCTGGCTGCGATGGAAAAAATGCTGCATCAATCGGGAGTCCAGATCAGGACATATGAGGACGGACTAACCATTTCAGGCAAACCGGATGCCCGCCTTTTACCTGGAAGATACCTCAGTTTCCATGATCACCGCATCGCCATGGCAGCTGCCATATTGGCGCTTAAGGCTGACGGTGTGTCAGAAATTGCTGACGCAGAAGCCGCCGCAGTGTCATATACGGAATTCTGGGATCATCTGGACATCCTGTCATACCGCTGATCAGGCCGGTACACCTGTTCTCTGTCAATTCGACAGATAAAACTGCCTCTCCGTGTGTTGGCATCGTAATTGCATTAGTGCTGGCAGAAGTAATAAAAATGTTACTTACAGAATGTTAATCTGAACAGGAATCATACAGAAACGGAATTTATTATGAGTAAGATTATTGGAATTGATCTCGGAACAACAAACTCCTGCGTATCGGTGATGGAAGGCAACGAGCCGGTTGTCATTCAGAATTCAGAGGGTGGCAGAACCACTCCGTCGGTCGTGGCTTTCTCCAAAGACGGGGAACGGCTGGTTGGAGCTCCCGCCAAGCGGCAGGCGATTACCAATCCCCAGAAAACCATCACTTCCATCAAGCGTTTTATGGGTCGCTTTTACGATGAAGTGACCGAAGAGCAGAAAACCGTATCCTACAAGATTGTCAAAGCGGATGACGGCACCGCCCGCGTAGATCTTGAGGACAGGACCTATGCACCGCAGGAAATATCAGCCATGGTACTGCAGAAAATGAAGCAGACTGCAGAGGAGTATCTTGGCGAAAAGGTGTCGGAGGCAGTGATTACCGTACCGGCATATTTCAACGATGCACAGAGAAAAGCAACCCAGGAAGCCGGAAAGATCGCCGGACTTGAAGTCAAGCGGATTATCAACGAGCCGACAGCGGCATCACTGGCTTACGGTCTGGACAAAAAAGACAAGAGCATGACCATCGCCGTATTTGACCTTGGCGGTGGTACTTTTGACATCTCCATCCTGGAGCTGGGTGACGGTGTGTTTGAGGTTAAATCCACAGACGGTGACACCCATCTTGGTGGTGACGACTTTGACGAGCGCCTGTTGAACTTTCTGGCTGACGAATTCAAGAAAAGCGACGGAATTGACCTGAAAAAAGACCCCATGGCGCTTCAGCGTCTGCGTGATGCTGCAGAAAAGGCAAAGGTTGAGCTTTCAAGCTCACAGAAAACCAACGTCAACCTGCCGTTTATTACGGCCGATCAGTCCGGCCCAAAGCACCTCAGCATCGATATCACACGTTCTAAGTTTGAGCAGCTTGTTGAGGATCTCGTCCAGAGAACGCTCAACCCTTGTGAAAAAGCTCTGAAAGGTGCCAAACTCAAAAAGTCCGAAATTGATCAGGTTATTCTGGTGGGCGGATCCACCCGGATTCCCAAAATCCAGGAAGTTGTAAAGGATTTCTTTGAAAAAGAGCCCAGCAAGGGCGTGAACCCGGATGAGGTTGTTGCCATTGGTGCGGCCATTCAGGGCGGTGTCTTCTCAGGGGACGTTAAAGACGTAGTATTGCTTGACGTCAACCCGCTTACCCTCGGTATTGAAACCCTGGGCGGTGTAATGACCAAGCTCATCGAAGCCAACACCACGATCCCGACAAGCAAGACAGAAACCTTCTCCACAGCTGCCGACAACCAGTCCAGTGTGGAAATCCATGTGCTTCAGGGTGAACGTGCCAAGGCCGAAGACAACCGGACGCTCGGACGGTTCCACCTGGATGGCATCCCGCCGGCGCCCCGCGGTGTGCCTCAGATTGAAGTGACTTTTGACATCGATGCCAACGGTGTACTCAGCGTAGGTGCCAAAGACAAGGGCACAGGCAAAGAGCAGAGCATCCGCATCGAGGCAAGTTCAGGACTTTCTGAAGAAGAAATCGACAAGATGAAGAAGGCGGCTGAGGAACATGCCGATGAAGACAAGAAGCTGCGTGAAAAAGTGGAGACACTGAACAAGGCCGACAGTCTGATTTTCTCCACCAAAAAGCAGCTTGAAGAGTACGGTGAAAAGCTTTCCGAGCAGAACAAAGCCAACATCCAGCAGGCACTTGAGAAGCTGGAAGGACTCCACAAGGAAGAAAAAGTGGATGAGCTTGAAGCTGCTATGGAAGAGCTGAATAAGGCATGGTCCGATGCATCAAGCGAAATGTATCAGGCAGCCCAGGATGCTCAGCAAGGAGCCGGAGCCGGTCAGCAGGCCGGAGCTTCAGGCGAAGCCGGTGAGCAGTCCGCCGGTGAAGAACAGCAATCCGCTGATGACAGTGATACTGTTGATGCGGAGTTTGAAGTTGTCGATGATGAAGATAAAGACAACAATGATGACAAGAAGTAACTTGCGGTTGTTTATCTAACCGCATTGTGAGCAAGCAGTTGCAGAACCCGCACTGGTACAATGCTATAAGCAGGTACCGGTTGCGGGTTTTTTTATATAAAGTAATGGAACGTAATTGTCTCAAAGGTGCTTTTGCATTTTGTGCAGAAAAATTCAACCCGGACTAGTTATAAACACAGTCCGGGGTGTTAATCCACAGAAGATAATCCGGGCTCATATGCAAGAGGATCTTTACAGGCAACTGGCATCCAGAATAGCAGCATCAGACGAGCAGGCTTTTGACGAACTTTTCCGAACGTTATATGCACAGCTCGTTTCCTATTCTTTTACCTATACAAAAGACAAGGAGACGGCAGTTGATATCACTCAACAGGCATTCATAAAACTATGGCAGAAACGAATGGAGCTGGACGTGGATAAATCAATTAAAGCGTACATGTACAGAATAGTCCGCAACCTTTCACTCAACCACAACCGTGACACTGCGGCGGTTGATTACATTTTTGACTTCGATAATCTGCACAACGGACGTCATACTGCGGATGAGCCGTTTGCCGACGACGAATCTGCGGATACGCCGGCCCGGATGAAACTGCTTGAACAATGGATATCATCACTGCCCGAAAGACAGAAAGATGCACTGATGCTCAGCAAATTTGACGGCCTGGATCATCAGGAAATTGCAGAAATCATGGAAGTATCCAAAAACACTGTGAATAATCATATTGTAGCAGCAATCAAAAATCTGAAAAAGCGGTATTATCAGTATCTCAAAACATCTCATGCAGGTTATGTCTGATAACCCACTGAAATATTATTTAAACTGTTACGTGACTGCGTTGAAACAGATATGGGCTGATGTTCGGGGTGGAGAAACACCGGACAGGCAAAAAAGCACTGTGCCGGTTCGCAAGCACCCGCAAAGTAATATTGTTTCGGAAGCTGAAACCGAAATCGCGCTGGCATCAGTAAAAAAACAGCTGGGTCATAAAAATACCGGTCCTGATTCCGTAAAGAAGCAGGCTGTTGTTCGCAGGAAACCTTCAGTAACTGTGCGATTTGTCCGGTATGGCATAGCTGCTGCCATACTTTTTGCTGCAGTCGGCACAGGCTATTATATGATGCCGGTCACATCAGTCGTGCCCAAGGGTGAAATTATGACGAAGACGTTATCTGACGGCAGCACTGTGACGCTGAACAGCGGGACCAGTATCAGCTACAACAGGCTGTTCGGCACATTCCACCGGAACATCACACTGGACGGTGAGGCCTTTTTTAATATCGCATCAGCCGATCACCGGTTTCGCGTCCGGGCAAATGAGACCATAACCGAGGTGACCGGCACCCGTTTTAACATTCGCTCCTGGAGTTCGGATCCCGAAATAATAACTAAAGTAACCGTGGCTGAAGGATCAGTACTGTTTTACTCCCGTGATTCCGAACCGGATAAAGTCGAGCTCTCCGGTGGAACTTTCAGCCTGATCGAAAAAAAACGCGGCATCCCTGAAGAACCCGGGACGGCAGAACTGGACAATATCCTGGCATGGAAGGAGCGGAATCTTGCGTTCACCAGTCAGCCGCTTGGTGTCATTTTTTCCGAACTTGAGCGACGGTTCGACAAGACTATCGAAATTGAGGATGAGCAAATATCCGGCGAATATCTGACAGCATTCTACACCAAGCCGGACAGCCTGGAGAATCTTATCAATGACATATGCACTGTCAAAGGGCTGAAATACGCCAGAACGGCCAATGGTTTCAGGATATATATGTGACTTTTAAATCTGAAAAAAAAATCACGGGTCAGGGGAGCAATGAGAAAACGCGTACAGAAAATTATCATCCTTCTTTTTCTGTTTGGTCTGACAACGTCATCAGAATCAGAAGCACGTGGTGATGATGACAAGAAAACGTACACATTTGATTTCACCGGGGAGTCCATGGTCAGGGTTCTCGAGCACCTCGGCAGCCAGGAAGGTGTTGATCTGATTTTTGACCCGTCAATTCTCAAGGGGTACGAAGTTTATGCAAGGATCAGGGACAATACTATGGAAGAGGCACTCTCCAGTGTACTCAAAGATACTTCGCTGGACTACATCGTACTGTCATCAGGCACATATGTTGTCATCCGTTCATCCCGCCGCGATCCTGCATACGGAGCATTCGCCGGCAAAGTATATGATGCCCAAAGCGGAGATCCGCTGCCCGGTGCCACTGTAATGCTCGCAGATGCCAGCGGCGGAACCGCATCCAACAATGCCGGACACTTTTCACTTGGGAAAATGAAATCCGGTTCATACGACATCATTTTTTCCTATGTCGGATACGAACCGGTAAAAATAACGGTATCCATTTCGCCGGATGAGCAGCACAGGCAGGAAATTGCACTCCATCCGGCCCGAATAGAGTTCAGTCCCATTGTTGTCACAGATCACCTTCCGCTTATTCCTGCTGCGCACATGTTGCAGACCGATCAGGAAACAGCAGCTGAATGGGTTTCCGGTCCGGGAGCACCCGGTGTCATTCAGGATCTTTCATTATTCAGAGGCGTCCAGCACGGGCTGCCATTGTCTGACATCCACATGCAGGGCGGACAAAGCGGTGATCATCGGTTTTTCCTGGATGATGTTCCTGTTTATCAACCCTACAGTATGGGCCGTCTGTACAGTGCCTTCAGTCCTTACGCAATCGGGCGCGTGTCGGTGGAAAAAGCCGGATTTGGCGTATCATCGGGCAGTTACATCGCCGGAAAAATAAATATGAATCATAAGCACGGCAGCTATGCAGGACAACACGGACTGGTCCAGGCAGATCCGCTGAATACGAATGTCCGCCTTTCCGGATCTGCGTTGAACGGCGATCTGCGTCTCATGGGAGCATTCAGGCACAGCTTCTGGGACTGGTTTGAAGAGCCGGTTCTGTCCGATGCCATTTCTGACTGGGACCTCGTTGACCCGCTGACCTATTCCCTCGTTACCGGCAGTGATGGTGAGACCCCTGCGTTTCAAACAGCTTCTGACAATACGGACATCCGGTACCGCGATCTGCACCTGTCCGGAGATTATCAGTTCGACAGGTACAGAAGTCTCTCTTTTTCCCTGTATCACGGGCAAAATTTTGTCGAAACCGACCTGCTTGCCGAAAGCGGAAATTCAGCACCTGTGCAGCGTATGTACTCCAGAGACGGGTACGACTGGCAAAACATCCTGTCGCAATTGCGCTATGAATGGCTGGTTACGCCGCGTCTTGATCTCCATTTCCAGGCAAGTTACAGCAGCAACCGGCTTGAGCACAGTTATGCCATGTTTGACGACGACGAAATCAGCAGGCGTGCTGAGTCAGATCCCGGGCAAAATTTGTTTCAGCTTTTGGTATCAGGGGCTGATGAAGCTCCGGCTCAGGCCGATCAGAACATAATCAGGCATGCGACAGTAAAAACCGATCTTGAATATTCGGTATCATCGGACTTTTCACTCTCAGGGGGAGTTCGCTTAGATCATGTGAATTCGGAATTCGATCTTGCCGGACTGTTTTATCTGCCAGCGCTCAACGAACAGACATCCCGGCTGGTTAGCACGTATGTGAATGCGGACCGGAGGATATCAGGAAACATTGGAGTCAATATCGGCTCGCGCTTTACCTACTTCGATCCCGATCAGCGCATATATGCCGAGCCCAGAGGCTCCATTCAATTTGACAGAACGAGCAGCAGGACTGGTTACTGGTCCCTTAAATTGTCCGGCGGGATGTACCGCCAGTTTGTCAACCAGTTCCAGATCACAAATGTAGGACCGAGCTCTCTGGTTCCGGAGTTCCAGGTATGGTATCACGACGACGGCATTGACCAGCCGCTGTCATACAACACAGCTGCAGACCTTGTTTTCGAGCCGTCGTCAAGCACGACAATCCGGTTGGATACCTATCTGAAAATTCAGCCGGTTGCTTATATTACATCATACCACAATTTGCTGCTGGCGGATGAGGCCGACCGCCAGGGGATAAATTCGTTCGCGGAGGAGACAAGTTTGCGCGCCTACGGAGGTGGTGTCCGCATTCATCAATCCTTAATGGATGATGATCTGCAGTTTCTTGTGGGATACGATCTGAGCAGGACTGATATTGATTATGACACCCAGTTCGGACGTACGCTGCCTGCTCCGTGGAACGAACCTCACCGGCTCCAGGCACGTGTGCTGGGCCATGTGCGTTCAGATCTCTCTGTCATAGCCAGATGGCAGGGAATTTACGGCAGAAAGTGGGGCTTTCGTCAATCCTACTACGATTTTCTGACACTTCACAATGTGAGCGAAGCAGGCGGGTATTCATTTATGAATCCGGAAGATGACCGTCTGGCCGCTTTTCATCAGGTAGACCTATCACTTATATACAGCCCCTCACGTGACCCCCTGAACCTGGAAATCCGGGTTGATCTCATAAATATTCTCAACCGGCGGAATGAGATCGACTGGAGCCTTCAGCCAGCAGATTCCGGGTTTGCACAGCAGAATGATGCTGAAGTCAGTGACTTCGAAAAAAGAAGCCGAAGAATGCCAGGGTTTATGCCGTCGCTGAGTATCAAGCTGGGACTGTGATTTGCCGTAACACCTATGAAAATGCAACAGGACATCTGTAATGCTCAATTGGTTTGATTTGTCCGGGTTTTGTGTTGCGGCACAATCGGTCATCGCAGTATTAAACAAAAAAAATTTTACCAGGGCTAGTTGTATCTGATTTTCAGGTGTTTAAGAAACGATTCGCTTTTAATACAGGTAAGCCTGTGTCAAATATGAACTCCATTTTCTGGACATAATGTCTAAGAATGTAAAACCCCAACCAAAACACACAATCATGAGACAACTAACTACATATTTAAAGTATGTACTGGCTTTTGTTGTGATACTGCTTGCAGCGCCCGGCGTGTATGCCCAGAACGGCACCGCCAATCTGCAGATTATCCACAATTCGCCTGATCCCGCCGTTTCATCGGTGGATATTTATGTGAACGGAGATCTGTTTCTTCGCGATGTCAATTTCCGGGATGCTACAGCTTTCGATGAAGTACCGGCCGGTGCGGATCTTGACATTGAGATCGCTCCGTTAGGAGAAGGTATCGAAAATGCTGTCGGGCCGTTCACTTTCAACCTGACCGAAGACGAAAACTACATACTTGTTGCTTCTGGTGTAGTTGACGAATCGGCTTTTGAGGATGCCGAAGGATTCTCACTCGAGGCTTTTACACCGGCCCGGCAGGAAGCGGAAGATGCAGGAACGGTTGATGTAAATATCATGCACGGATCTCCTGACGCCCCTGACGTGGATATTCATCTTGTCCAGCCCGGAGATACACGCATCTTCCTCAGCGAAGTTTCCTATCCCGATTTCTCAGGCTATGAGGAATTTGATCCGGTGAATACAATTCTGGGAATCTCAGGTGTCGGGGGAGAAATTCTGCTTGAGTTTTCTGCTCCGTTAGCTGATCTGGATCTTGAAGGATCGGCACTGAATGTCCTGGCGTCAGGATTTTTTAATGAAGAAAACGCCGGTGACGATAATGCTTTTGGTTTACTGGCCGTACTGCGCGATGGCACAACACTGATGCTCGAAGCCTCGGAGCCCCAGATCGAGCGCAGCGTCTCTTTCAGAGGACAGGCACTGGATCTCACCGCTGATGACACAGAGGTAGTGGTTGAAGGACTGACTACCATGGAAGATGATCTTTTAGTCATTACCACAAATCCGGCCGATGGTGACTTTGTGGGAGCTGAAATCGTTGGATTTACAGAGGTCGGAGCAATGGAAGACGGCAGTGTTGCCGTAGACGTTTCCGGTGCTGATCCGGTCGACCACGTTGCTCACGTTCTTTCCGGCGTTTCAGAAGAATCACTCAGTGATGGTGTGGTATCCGAAGAAACACTCGGCTTTGTTCTGGCGACAAGTGACGCTGCTCCCGTCTATGCGCTGGCAGCATTTGAATGGTCAGATCAGACCTTCAGCGGTTCCGCTTCATCGGTGACGATAGATGAGATCCAGATACTCTATAATGGTGAGCTGGGCGAGTCGCTGTTTTCCATTGATCTTCACGAAGTGGAAGACGGTCAGATCGGTGCGTTTGTTGGAGTTGCACAGATGGACCTGGAGTTCAACGAAGAATATTCCGGCGTCGAGGTTGACGTTGTTGAACCGGTAGATCCCGCTGATGACAATCCGGTACGTGTCGATGCGCAAATCACCGAAACGGGTGAATATTTTGCGATGACACATCTCGGACCTGCCGGTACAGACGCCGATGGCAACCGGATTCCGGCCCAGACCCCCGGACTGCTCACCAATCAGGGTGATGGTACCAATCTGAGGCCATTGATCGGAGACTTCGCCACTGTTACAATCGAGCCTGCGCTTGCAAACCTTCAGATCATTCACAATTCGCCTGATCCCGCCGTCTCCTCGGTGGATATTTATGTAAATGGCGATGAGTTTCTGAGCGGTGTAGATTTCCGCGATGCCACGGCTTTCGATGAGGTTCCTGCCGGTGTAGAACTCGAAATTCAGATTGCACCTGCCGATGCCGGCATTGAAAACGCAGTCGGGCCATTCACATTTACGCTCGAAGAAGATGAAAACTATATCCTGGTAGCTTCCGGTGTAGTTGATGAGGATTCCTTCAGCGGAGCCGAGGGTTTCTCACTTGAAGCCTATGCCCCTGGCCGGATGGAAGCGGAAGACGCAAGTCTGACAGACGTCAATATCATGCACGGCTCACCTGATGCCCCGGCAGTTGATATCTATCTGGAACAGACCGGAGCTGACAGTCCTGCCGTTAGCGAGCTTGCATTCCCGGATTTCACCGGATATGTCTCTCTTGAACCGATGAACGAGACTGTTGGAATAGCCGGTGCCGGTGGTGATGTTCTTGTAGAATTCGCTGCTCCCTTCGCCGATCTCGGACTTGAAGGTGCGGCACTGAGCGTATTGGCATCAGGCTTTTTTGATGACGACAATGCCGGTGAAGACAACGCCTTCGGTTTGCTGGCCGTACTGCCGGACGGTACTACGCTTATGCTTGATGTTATTGAGCCCGAGCCGGAACCGGAGTTTGCCCGTGCACAGATTATTCACAACGCGGCCGATCCTGCTGCAGAAGTAGTGGATATCTATGTCAACGGAGATCTCTTCGCAGACAGTCTGGCCTTCCGCGCCGCCACCCCGTTTGTTGATGTGCCGGCCGGTACGGGACTGGATATCGAAATCTATCCTTATGGAGCAGACGCCGGTGATACGGATGCTGCGTACACCCTTGAAGGAGCAGAATTCGATGCGGATGAAACCTACACCATCATTGCCAATGGTGTGCTGGGTGACGGGTTCGCTGAAAATCCCGATGATATCTCTGTGAATTTTGACTTGTTCGTAGTTGCTGACACAAAAGAAAGTCATGATGATGGAAACGAAACCAGCTTGTTTGTCTGGCACGGTGCTACGGATGCTCCGTCTGTAGATGTTCAGATCCGCAATGATCCGCCGGTTGTTACCGATCTTGCATACTCAGAATCAACTGACTATCTCGATGTACCTGCTGCTGATTATATTCTCGACATCAGCCCGGAAGGTACCGGAGATGTGATTGCTTCCTTTAAAGCACCTCTGGCTGAGGCAGGCGGACAGGCCATCGCTGTACTTGCATCAGGATTCCTTGATCCTTCCAACAACAACGATGGACCGGCTTTCGGACTGCTGGCTGTCTTTGCTGACGGAACCACGCTGGAGTTGCCGGCTGCCGATCTGCCTGAGGACCTGTTCAGCGTTACTTTCAACGTGGACATGAGTCAGGCTGATGACTTCGATCCGGATTCCTACGATGTCTACATCGGCGGAAGTCTTGCCGGTGACTGGACCCAGCCCGGCTCGGATCCCGAGTTCCGTATGGAACCGGTTGAAGAAGGCTCGGACATTTACACCATCACCCTGCATCTCGAAGAGGGAGACTATGAGTACAAGTACTTCCTGATCGATGATGAGCCCGACTGGGATATGGGCGAGTGGCCCGGCGATCCGAACCGCTCGGTTTCGGTAACCGGAGACATGGAAGTCAACGATATCTTCGGAGTACAGCCAGATGAGATGGTTGCCCGGGCGCAGATCATCCACAATGCCGCTGATCCGGCAGCAGCATCGGTTGACATCTACGTCAACGGCGAACTGTTTGTTGATGAACTCAGCTTCCGTGAGGCGACCCCGTATGTCGACGTTCCGGCCAACACGGCCCTGGACATTGCCATCTATCCGGCCGGAGCCGATGCCGGTGAGACCGATCCGGTATTCAGTCTGGAAGGAGCCGAATTTGCCCTGGGCGAGACCTACAGCGTGATTGCCAACGGTGTGCTGGGAGACGGCTTTGCGGCCAATCCCGATGGTGTGGAAACCGACTTCAACTTGTTTATCGTTGAGGATGCGCAGGAAGATGCTTCTGAAGAAGATGTCAGCTTCTTCATCTGGCATGGGGCGACCGATGCTCCCGCAGTTGATGTCTGGGTTGCTGACGGACCGGCACTGGCTGAAGGCGCCGCCTACACCGATGCTACCGGAATCATCACCGTAGAAGCCATGATGTATACACTCAATCTGGGTGTGGAAGGTTCGGCTGACACGGGAGATGCCCTGTTCGAGTTTGCGGCTGATCTGTCAGGAGCCGCCGGTTCAGGTGCTGCAGTACTTGCTTCAGGATTCCTGGATCCGTCAGCCAACGAAGATGGCGAGGAATTCGGATTGCTGGTTGTTCTTCCTGACGGCACAACATTGCTGCTGGAAGCGGTCGATACCAGTACCGAACAGCACCTGAGTGACCGTCCCGAGACATTCCGTCTGGAGCAGAACTATCCCAACCCGTTCAATCCGACGACCAAGATAGAATTCTCAATTCCCGAATCGTCTGATGTCACCCTGGAGGTGTTCAATGTACAGGGACAACGGGTAGCTACACTTGTCAATGAAAGCCGCAGTGCCGGTGTGCACACTGTGGAATTTGACGCAACCAATCTGTCCAGTGGTGTGTATCTCTACCGGATTCAGGCCGGTGATTTCACACAGGTGAACAAAATGATGCTGGTCAAGTAAACCGGATTTCCGGCTGAAAAAAAGGGTGCTCCTGATGAAGGGGTACCCTTTTTTTGTAACTGCAACTAACAAAAACGATCAGGATCATATTTGCGGGATAGCTGCACCTGATCCTTGATGATCATTTACAGATGCAGCCGGCATACTGAGGGATTCGTCATAAGTGGCGGAATTTCATCATTTTTCGTGGTGAAATATCGCCCTTTCCCGGCGTAATTTCGCCACTTTGCTGCATGTTAACTCGGATTTCTTTTTGAAAAACAGTCTTTAAAAGCACTCACGGCATCCTGTATGTTTGACTGCTAATGTGGCATTTTTTTTGTGCATTACGATTGTCAGGTAGCAAGAAACATTCGGGATAGTAACCTTATCGTAACATCATCTGAGCTCTCTTATTAATACTTTGGTTATTGAAACCGCTGTGATGCAGTGTTGCTTCCTGAAACTATCTGAATCCCGGAAATTTTGCCCGGTTATGAAGTGATGTCCGGACATATTGCCTATTTCAAAGCTCCACATAAAAAACAAACTATGCACACAGATACAAGTGAAACAACCCGGAATATTTTTAGTTCTTACAGAAGCGCTTTCAAATTGCCACTGTTGTACGTCCTCATGTTTATTACAGGTGTGACGTTATCTGCCAATTCAGTGATGGCAGGGGATATAACCATTGACGGTGCAGAGACTTTCAGCGACGATCAGACATTTGGTGATATCACGCTGACCATTGACACTGATGAAGATGTCGTGTTCGAACAGAATGTCACCTTCGATGGAACAACGGTCGTATTTACCCAAAATGCAGGGGGAAACCTGATCGTACACGGTGATATAACAGTTTCAGACACAGACTGGGAATACGCGTCGGAATCCGATGTCTGGAACTTTGATGTACGGGAAGACGGAAATCAGACGGTCAGTGCCGGAAACGGGTCTTATCTGCTGGCATACAACTTCCGCGCGGACAAAGAAAACGGTGATTTCGAACTGCATTCAGAACAGGAAGATGAAACTGTGCTTCGCGTGCTCAATAATTTCCGGACAGATTTCTCGGGTGTGGCGATATTTCGCGACAACTCCACCAGGTTTATTGTGGGTGATGACATCCGGATTCGCGGTGAAGCGGAATCTTATGATCTCACCGGAACACTGGAGCACCGCGTGCATGACGGCAACTCGGATTACGAAGCTGTCGCTGCCGATCTTAATAATTTGTTTGTTCATGTCCGCGGCGATGGCAACCCGCGATTCCGCGATGAACAGGGAGAAGGCGATGACGATGATTTTACCCGCGAAATCACTATTAACGGCGATTTCATAGTGGATATGGACGGCACCGGCGATTTCGAATTCAATGATGTCATCCTTGATATCGGCGGATCTTTTGACCTGACGCACCACCGTCCGGAAGAAGGTCATGACGACGGCGACGGTGAAGGCGAAATTGATATCGATGATGCTGTCATCACCACAGGAGGCGATGTCATTGTCCGCCTTTCCAAAGACCTTCCCGATGGAGACGAGAATATTGATGTTGATGACGGAGTCGTCAATGTGGGAGGCAACCTCTACATATTTGCTGAAAACAACGGTGAATTTGATTTCGACGGTTCTGAGTTCACAGTAGACGGCTATGCTGAAATCATCATGACCGACGGAGGGATTGTTGATATGGACGAGTCAGAGTTTTCCGTGCAGGGTGATCTGACTGTGGATATCAACAGCGTCGAGGACTTTGAGTTTGGCGAAGCCGTTGTCAGCATCGGCGGTGACTTTGACCTGACCCACCATCGTCCCGAAGGTGCCGACGGCGACGGCGAGATTGACGGCGATGAATCCATTATTGAGATCGGCGGCGACTTTATTGTCACGCTGACTAAACACGAAGCCGACGATGATGAAAATATCGACG
>Ga0207421_10000944_pt1 | contig 37752 bp, 35 predicted proteins | sample SodLakKL_010_SED_4_FD_187542 | JGI IMG/M metagenome (GOLD analysis project Ga0207421, IMG submission 187542) | Alkaline sediment microbial communities from Lake Tanatar, Kulunda Steppe, Russia - 8KL_010_SED (SPAdes) (version 2) | ecosystem: Environmental > Aquatic > Non-marine Saline and...
CCTCGCCATCGAGGAAAACCGTCACATCCGGTCCGTCACCGTCGACGGCCTCAAGATCGAACGCCGTAAAGCGCCCGCTGAGGTGCCACTGGGTCCAGGAGTCGCTGAGCCACCAGTCAGCCCAGTCGTCACCGTACCCTTCACCCTCGGTGACCCACTGTGCGATCTCGGGATCTGGTTCGACCGTCCCGTCGGTCTCGAAGGCGTAATCGGCCGTCCCCTCGAGACGCAACACGCGCTCGCCGGGATCGTCGAGACCGCTGACGCCGAGTTCCGCGGGGTCGACCGCCTCGCCGTCACGGTAGAACGTGAGGTCCGGTTCGGTCCCATCGTGTGCGGACACCTCGAAGGTGGTGAACTCGCCGGTCACCTCCCACTCGGTCCACGAACCGGTGAGATACCAGTCCGCCCAGTTCTCGCCGTAGCTGTCGCCCTGCTCGAGGAATCGTGCGAGATCCTCGTTGGGCTCGACGGTAGTGTTCAGATAAGTTGATTCCATGCAAAGGCGAAAGATCGAAGCCAATTGTCGGCGGTGTCTGCTTTGGCGTTGCTGAAATAGTTTGAGAAACTGTTAGTTCGTCGTTTTATCTCTCGAAAGACACGTTCGACACTGTTCCGATTTCCATGTTTTTCGTATCTGAACTCGAGGCCGTGACGACGACAAGCGTCTTTCAGCGGGGTGGCTCCATCGACGAGGAAGACGGCGTTTTCAACGTCGTGTTTCTCGCGGAGTTCAGCAAAGAACGCGTGGGCGAGAACGTTTGTTCTGGTCGGCTCAAGCTTTGTATGGAGTAATTCGTTTGTCTTGGGATCGACAGCCGCGTACAGCCAATACTACTCATCATTGAGTTGGATCACGGTCTCATCGACCGCAACGTGATCCGGGTTCTGATCAGATTTGGGCTGTAGATCAGCCTTGTGAACCCAGTTGTGAACGGTAGACCGAGCACGTTTGACACCAAATATTTCAAGAACCGAGACGGTATTCGAAAGTGATAACCCAGCCATATGGAGTTGAATACCGAGCTTCATCAAAAAACGCGGTGTCGCTTCTCGCTCCACAAAACCTAACTCGATCTCGTCCAAACAGCCATTGAGGCGGTCGTTTTTTGCCATAGACACTCAAAAAACAAACCGCCTCACTTTTCATTCTTATCTGAACACCGCCGGCTCGACGGTGCCATCGGTCTCGAAGTAGTATTCGCCGACCCCCTCCATGCGAATGGTGGTCGTCGAATCATCCCCGAGGCCCGTGACGCCCAGTTCTTCGGGAGTGACTTCCTCGCCATCGAGGAAGAACGTGAGGTCGGGAGCCGTCCCATCGTAGGCGTCGACCTCGAACCGCTCGAAGTCACCGGTGACCCGCCACTCGGTCCAGGATCCAGTGAGATACCAGTCTGCCCAGTCTTCGCCGTAGGCCTCGCCCTCGGTGAGGAACTGCGCGAGTTCGTCGGTGGGCTCGACCGTGCCGTCAGTCTCGAAGGCGTAGTCGCCGACGCCCTCCATCCGGAGGATCTGGGTCTCAGATTCGTCATCCCCCTCGTCCTCGTTCGAGGGGCTGTTCTCGCCGAGATCGTCCGGGTCGATCTCCTCGCCGTCGAGGTAGACGGTGAGATCGTTGACGTCCTCGAGATCGAGCCGCGTGACGTCGCCGTTGAAGCGCCACTCGGTCCAAGTGCTCACCCACCAGTCGGCCCAGTCTTCGCCGTAGGCCTCGCCGTACTCGAGATACTGTTCGAACCCGCTTCGTGGGGCGAGTTCCTCGTCGACCTCGAGATAGTACTCGGCTTCGCCCTCGAGACGAAGCGTGTGGTCGTATTCCCGAGAACCGCCCGTGGCGCCCTCGCCGCCGGCGGCTTCCTCTGGGCTGGTTGGGCAGCCTTCGGGGTAGAAATCCTCGGGATCGTTCCCGTTGCCGCCCTCGAAGTTCACGGGGCCGTGTGGGTCAAAGTAGCCTCCGTTGAAGCCCGTATCCCACTCCGTGTCGGTGACGCTAATCTCGCTGGCCCCCTCCCCGTTCCCGCCGTTTCGGAACGAGTAGTGGTACCCGTTCATGGCGAAGTGACAGCCCCGGACCTCGACCGGGCCTGGGTCCCACGCCCAGACGCCGCGGCCATGACGCTCGTCGACGTCGGTTGCCTCGTTGACGGCGACGCAGTTTTCGAGCGTCCCGTTCCCGAGGCGGTAGTGGGCGACCCAGGAGTTCCGGGAGTAACAGTTCCGGAGGTGGACCGTCCCGTTGTCCCCGTAATGGTGGGGCGCAGAGAGGTAAAACGAGTTGTCACCCATCATCTGGATATTGACTCGATTGATGTCGAGATGTCCCGAGTGGTCGCGGCCCAGCCAGATGCCGAGCCCGTTCCGGTGGCCTGGCTCCGCGCCGTCACCCATGTAGACGTTCTCGATGGTAGAGGTGTTTCCGCCGGAGTCCGCACAGCCGATGAACGTTTCGTCGGCCGAGACGCCTCGCCAGCCGACGTTTCGGATGGTCCAGTTCGTGCCCATCGCGGTGATGATCGCCGAGGCCCCGTCGGCACTGACGTCGATGACGGCGTTTTCGAAGGTCTCGCCCGAGTCGACGCGGATGACGCGCCGTTCACCGGGATCGACCTCGATCACGTCGTAGTCGCCATCGCTCGCTCCTGCAGCCGTCGCCGCGGCGACCGCAGCGGCCGTTGCTGCGCCTGCGAGCTTGAGATACGAGCGTCGGTTGAGCCGACCGTCAGCCGAGCCTGACCGTCCGCCGGAGCTATCGATATGCTGTCGTGACTGTTCGCGTGCCATACCAATCGGGTAGCTAACCCATCGGATATAAACTTTTTCCCTTAAATATGACTAAGATTTTGTGAATGTCAGGATTTAGTGATCGTTTGGTCAACACACATCCCTCTTCCCCTGTCCACGTACAGCCGTTATATCCCCACCAATATCCCGTTTGAAGGGCAAGCGATTGGGACCGCTCGAGTCATCAAGGATCGGCTCTATCACGACCGCCTGTAGATGATACCCAGCAACCGAGGACAAACGGGTAGCCACGGCCACAGGGACAGGAGAAGCAATTCAGGTTGTCTGGGACCGGATGCCTGGGTCGGACCTCGAACGCGCGAATGCAGGGCGCAGGTGCATGACGATGGATCACCTAGGGTTACTCGTCATGTCCGCAACATTCGTTCCTGAAGACGTCGGGAAACGGGTCGTCAATGCAAACGGAGAGGAAATCGGATTGGTGACAGACGTCGACGATGACCACGCCTACGTCGACCCGGATCCGGGCCTCACTGACAGTATCAAAGCCGCCCTCGGATGGAGTGCACAGAGTGAGGAGACGATCACGCTAAGGGAGAGCGATATCGCTGACAAGGGCGAGGACACCGTTCACCTCCACCAGGCCGAACGGCTCGGTGAGGGCACCGAAACAGGCGCAACTGTCGATGGAGACACCGGTACCATGGGTACGAGTGAGCCAGGACGCCGAAGCAATGCCGGTGCTCGAGCGGAAGGAGCTCGCGATGCAGGGCGGTTCGATGAACAGGGTGGCGTGTCGGACGACGACGGGACCATCGGTGACGATGACGACGACGGGATGATGGGCGACGACGGGATCATCGGTGGTGATGACGGGCTGGTGGGTGACGATGATGAAGACGACAGCCCACTGGGCGACGAGGGACGTTCGGTGGACGAGGATCGAACCACCGGCACCGGAGACCACACCCCTGATCAACACCACGGTGGGCGAGTTGCCGAACACGAAGGCGATGGAGCCCGAACGCCGGACGCCGATGGGAGTGTGACCGGCGGGACGGATCTGGAGAGGGATCGGGACGACGATGACGGCCTGATTGGTGATGATGACAGTGGCCTCATTGGAAACGATGACGACGATGACGGACTGATGGACCACGACGATGACGACGACGGCCTCCTCGGTGACGACGACGGGCTGGCTGGTGATGATGACGATGACGACGATGACGAGGAAGGATTGTTGAGCGACGAGGACGACACCTCGAGACAGTAAGGCGACCGCTGGAGGCAGGACGACGCCTACAGTTTCGACGGGCGAGTGAACGCCGCGAGGTTCGACTGCAAGCCCGCAGCCAGCTCGGACTTTCGCTGGAGTCGGGCGAGTGAGACCGGCAACTGCTGGGCGATCGTTCCCACGGCCTCGTGGAACGTCTCCGCCGTCCCGCACTCGCCCTCGAACGCGTTGCGGACGCTCTCACGAACCTGCCAGACGCCCACGGGAGCCCAGTAGTCGTCGCTCACCTCGCGCAGGACCAGACACTTCGCCTGGCGACCGATCGACTCGAGGTGCTCGAGCACGCCCAGCCGGGCGGCGTAGTACGCCCCGGCGGTCTCTTCGACGTAACTCGAGCGACCCTCGAAGCCCTCCGACGCGCTGGCCATCCAGAGAGAGCCCCCTGGATCGGGGTTCCAGATGCTGCCCGGGGCCTTCATCTCGACGAGTTCGTACTCCCAGCTGCCAGGGGCGAGCACGATCCAGTACCGGTTGCCCATGTACTCGTTCGCCCAGACCTGCACCTCGTCGATGCTCGAGGCGTTCCTGATCCGCCCGCGGAGGTACTGTCCCACGGTGTCGTCGACGGCCGTGATCGACCACCGCGTGGGGACGAGGCGACGCTGGGCAGCCTCACCCAGGGCCCCCGCCGAGAGGATCGAGTTGATCTCGTAGACGTCGAACCCTCGTCGATAGAGGTAGGTCATCGCCCCCTGGGCCTGCCAGTCGTCGTCCTCGAGGGTCTTCTCCACGGGGCGGGGCACGTGAGGGTTCTCTCGCAGGTCGGCCGAGTTGGCCGTCGCCCGTGGCCCCCGTGGCGTGGCGACGTCGGTGCCCGTGTCCAGCCCCAGGTCCGGTTTCTCCTGGAGCCCGATCTCGAGATCCACGGGCCGATCCGAGATGGCGACCTCGCGTTGGACGCCGACGAAGCCGTCCCAGACGTCGTGGACGGAGGGGGCGAGCCGACTGGCGATCCCCGGTGCATCCACGTTGGCGCGCTTGTTGGAGTTCAAGAGGCCGGTTCGGCGCTGGAGGACGTCGTCGATCCCGTAGCCCTGCCGGTACCAGTTGCCGTCGGTGACGTACTCTTCGGCCTCGTCCTCGCCACCGACGGGCGAGAGGACGCCAACGGGGATATCCGGGTAGTTCGACCGACCGACGAAGATCGAGGGGGCCGTCGACCCGACCAGCGTGTCACCCGAGAGCCGTTGCTCGAAGTTTCGCTCGAAGTCCTCGAGGTGGTCGGTGATGGCGTAGGATTTCTCCTTTGCGAGCTGGCGACGACGAGCCTCCTCGTCGGGTTCCAGCTCCTCGATGTACTCGTCGAGGCGCATTCGTCCGTGAATGTGAGTGGCACGGTCATCAATCACCGGGTTTCTCGGGTGAGAATCATCGAAACTGGCCAGCCGGTTTCAAGCCACTCGACGTGGTGTGATCCCCATGTCCCCGTATGACCAACTGCTCGTCGCGACCGACGGCAGCGAGACGGCATCGAGGGCCGTCGAACAGGCACTCGAACTGGCACCCACTCTCGAAGCGGACCTCCGCATCGTCACCGTGGTCGAAGACCAACCGGCGTCGGGCGGTGATAGCGAATCCGGGGAGCGATCACGCGCCCATAGCCTGCTCGCAGCTGCACGGTCGACCGGTGAGGAACGGAACGTGCCAGTCCAGACGAGGGTACTGGCGGGCGACCCCAGAGCGGCCATCCTCGAGGATGCCGACGAACACGACGCTGACGTGATCGTCGTCGGTACCCACGGTCGAACGGGCGTTCGGCGGTGGATCATGGGCAGTGTAGCGGGAGCCATCGTCCGCGAGGCTCCCTGCCCAGTCCTCACCGTTAGCAGACAGGTTTCGACTCCCGTCACCCCGATGGAGGACATTCTCGTCGCGACGGACGGACGCCCCGGCGTCGAAGGGGCCGTCGCTCACGGGCTCGATCTGGCCGAGGCGACCGGTGCGACCGTCCACGCCGTTTCGGTCGTCGACGACGTCCACTCGCAAATGGATGTGGTGCTCGAGGCCTTCGAGACAGCCAGCCACGAGGCGACCGAGACCGTTGCCGAGCGAGCGACCGCCCGTGGGCTCGCGGTCGAGCGGTCTGTCGAGCACGGGCTCGTTCACGAGCAACTGCTCGAGTACGCCGAAGACCACGATATCGACCTCATCGTCGTGGGAACCGAGAGTCGGTCACCCCTCGAGCGCTTCGTGGTCGGGAGTGTCTCACAGCGAGTCATCGGGCGTGCGCCGGCCCCAGTACTGACCGTGCGGACGAGGGGGTCGGGTGCGACTACAGGCGCGACCCAGTACCCCGACTGATACGGTTTAGTGTCACTGTTTACTGGTGAGTGCCGAACCGGGACTGGCACTCACCGGTAAGCGAAGACACGAATCCGTATGAGGTGACCCACGAGGATCCTCGAATTGGACGCCACCGGGCTCGAGGGGCGGCTGCCAGGCAGGCGGGATGTCGAAAGCGACCGGTCAGAGACACGCCCTACTCGAGCATCTCCTCGGAGATCGTGTTCGGTAGCAACTCTCCCAGGGTGTACTCACTTGGTGGCTCGTCCTCGCCCTCGTCACAGATGACCTGCAGGTCGTCGTCCGCGAATTCGGCGAGCGTCTGGCGGCACATCCCACAGGGGGTGACGCCGTCCCGTCTGCCTGAACTGACGGCGATCCGGCTGAACTCGCGGTGGCCCGTCTTGACCGCTTCCGCGATCGCGACCTCCTCGGCGTGTAGGCTGTTGCTGTAATTGGCGTTCTCGAGGTTACACCCGACGTAGACGGAGCCGTCGGCAGTCTCGAGGGCGGCACCCACGCGGTAGTCCGAATAGGGGACGTGCGCCGCCGACTGGATCTCACGAGCGGCTTCGATCAACTCGTCCATGTTCGCCACTTCCCGGCCTCGAGTGAAGGCTCTATTGGATGGAGGAATCACCGTTGCCCGACTTGTCTCTCGCCGGGGGCAAAACGACCTTCACCCTCCAATACCCACTGCGACGCATGACACCTGTCGACGTGGACCGTCTCAGGGCTGACCTCGAGACAAACGCCGCCTTCGGCGCAATCGACACCGACGACCCCGACGCCCGCGGGCGAACCGTGCTAACCGGGAGCGAGGCCAACCGAAGCGCCCGGGACTATCTCTGTGACCGCCTCGAGGACGCCGGCCTCAGGATCGAGGTCGACGCCGTCGGCAACATCACCGGTACCTGGGCATCCGAGAGCGCCGACCCGGACGCGCCGCCTGTCGCCGCCGGGAGCCACCTCGATTCCGTCCCAGAGGGCGGCATCTTCGACGGCCCACTCGGCGTGTACGCGGCTCTCGAGGCCGTCCGCGCCCTGCAATCGACGGGGGCCGAACCGGATCGACCCCTCATCGTCGTCTCGTTTACCGAGGAAGAGGGCACCCGCTTCGGTGGCGGGCTACTCGGCTCGAGCGTGGCGACCGGCCAGCGAAGCCTCGAGGACACGCTGGCGCTGACGGCCGACGACGGGACGACCCTCGAGACAGCACTCGAGGCGATTGGCTATCGAGGCGAGGGACGACTGGACTGCAGCGCGTGGGACGCGTTCCTCGAGGTCCACGTCGAACAGGACACCGTCCTCGAGTCCGTGGGCACACCGGTAGGGATCGTCACCGACGTCACGGGCATCACCCACTCGAGCGTTCGGATTCGTGGGTCGGCAAATCACGCCGGTGCGACGGCGATGGACGAGCGGGCGGACGCACTCGCCGCCGCGAGCGAGGTCGTCCTCGCGGTCGAATCCCTGGGCCAGGCGTATGCGGTAGCTGGTGAGAACACGGCCGTCGCCACGGTCGGTCGCTGTGACGTCTCCCCAAACGCGACCAACGTGATCCCTGGCGAGGTCGACCTCGGTCTCGACGTCCGCGATATCGACGGCGACGCCATGGCCGACCTGCTCGCGGACGCCGAACGGACAATCAGGGAGATTGGCGACGATCGGGGCGTCGACACCACCGTCGAGCGCCACCTCGAAGTACCGCCGGCTCCGATGAGCGATCGTTGTCGGGACGCACTCGAGGCCGCGAGTACGACCGTTGGTGTGGACTCGCCAGCACTCCATTCCGGGGCCGCCCACGACGCCATGCGTATCTCCCGCGTCACGGATGCGGGCATGCTCTTCGTGCGCTCGCGAGACGGCATCTCCCATAACCCCCTCGAGTGGACGGACTGGGAGGATTGTGCGACTGCTGCAACCGTTCTCGCCGGCGCACTCGGTCGCTTGACAGGCTGCGCTTCGGCAACGATATCCTGATCCTCGCCGTCAGGGGAGCCGCGAGACGACCTCGAGTCCCGCGCTGGTGATCGTTTCCGGATCGGTCTGTTGGTGGACGGGCAAGACGACGACCTCGGCTGCCAGCTTGGTGGCCGTCGCGTAGGTGTCGTCCTGACGAACCGTCGAGGAGAGTCGCGGCCAGGTGTGGGCCCCATCCACCCCACAATCGGCGAGCACACGCTCGAGTTGGCCCGGCACCGACGTCCTGACCGGAAACACCTGCGGACAGACACCGTGGGGGAGTTCGTCGAAAAGCGGCGTCACGGCGTCGTGTCCCTCGAAGACGGATCGCCACGCTCGGTAGTTTTCACGCCGCCTGTGTCGGATCGCCGCTGGATCAGCGTCTGCAACCACGTACGCGGAGAGCCGGGACATGCGATCCTTGCCGGCTCGATACCGCTGGGCGGGGCTGGCGGTCGACGTTCCGGCATCGCCCGTCGTGACGAGCGAGTGGACGGAGCTCTTGAGTCTGTGGCTGGTGTCGAGGAGGTCACTCGCCAGTGACTTCAGGGCGAATTGCAGATCCTGTGTTCGAACGCGATCGTGGACCCCAGTGATCGAAGAGGGTTCGTACGCCGATGCCACCGCCTCGTCGTTACAGAGAAGCACCGCCCCATCCGGTGCCGGCAGGAGTTTCCAGAGACTGGAAAATCCCACACCGGTCCGCGTTCCGAGCAGGCGCCCGTCGACGACACTCAGGGCACCGTGGGCATTATCTTCGAGGTGGTAACAGCCGTTTCGGCTGGCCAATTGGTCGATTGCGTCGAACGCCGGTTGGGAAAAGCCGAAGTAGTTCACGGAGACGACGGCAAGCGTCGAGTCGTCGATACGTGACTCGAGCGCCGCCATATTCGGGGCCAGCGAGTCGGTGAGTTCGTACAGCCGAGGCTCGAGGCCACAGTCCGTGACGGGTTCGAGGACGGCATCGGGAATGTACGCGGGGAGCAGGACACTCCCGTCACGTCGCCCCTGCTCGAGTCGCTGGAGCGTCCGTAAGCCGTCGCGGAAGGCGGCCTTTCCGGACCCATAATAGGCGAACTCGTGGGCGTGCTGGGCGAACAGCGCCCCCACGTCCGCGGGCTGGGAGTGGTTCACCGACCACTCGAGCAGCGATGGTTTCCCACTGATCACGGTCGCTCACCCGAGCGGTTCCGACCCACAGTAAGCGCTCCCATCTCGTTCGGCCCACGAGTGGCCACCGGTGGCCACGACGTGGGATTACATCGTCGGCCCGGCCGGTTCGCGAACGGCGATGCTCGAACGGCCTCGATCGATTGGACACCCTGATCCCGCACCGTCATCGCGCTGATGTTCGTCGAGGCAGCCCTTAGTGATGGAGCGAATACTCCAGGGAATCCATCGTCAGGCTGGACGTACAGCGACAAGAAACGGCCCCACCGTCCTGTGGTGGTCGAGACTACGGTGGGGCTACCGGCGCAAACCGTTGCATAACAAAGCGCTTCACCTGCAACGTCCGGCCATGGAATCCAACTGTGCCGCAAACGGCCCCGAACTTCTCGTCGTCGGTCTCGATGCCGGTTGTTTGCCCGTTCTCGAGCCCCTCTTCGAGGCGGGCGTGACGCCGACGCTCCACCGCCTGTTCGAAACCGGCTCGGCTGGCCCACTCGAGTCACAGCTCCCGCCCTGGACCGCGAGTGCGTGGCCCACGATGTACACGGGGCAAAACCCCGGCAAACACGGCGTTTACGACTTCCTCGCGTTCGACGGCTACGACTGGGACGTCGTCAACGCCAGTCGCGTCCGCGCGCGTCCGATCTGGGAACTACTGAGTGACGCCGGACACTCGAGCGTCGTCGTCAACGTGCCGGTCACTCACCCCCCACAGGACTTCGACGGGGCGTTGATCCCTGGCATGACCGCGCCCGAGGAGCCCCCGTGTCACCCGACTGGCATCCTCGAGGAAGTGATCGAAGCCTGTGGCGACTATCGGCTCTACCCCCAGAGCGGCCCGGAGGCCGAGGCCTCCATCGCTGGCTACGAGCGGACGATCGAATCCCGTGGCGACGCGTTTCGCTACCTGCTCGACCGTGTCGAACCCGACTTTGGGTTCCTCCAGTTCCAGGTGACCGACTCCGTGTTTCACGAACGCCCGGGGGACAAGCGAGCCATCGAGGCGGTCTACGGAGCCGTCGACGCGGAACTCGAGGCAACTATTCGTGAATTCGACCCGGCGAACGTCCTCGTCGTCAGTGACCACGGCATCGGGCCCGTCGACGGCTGGGAGTTCCGCATCAACGAGTTCCTTCGAGCGCGTGGTGACGTCGTCACAAAACAGGGCGGCGAAGGGATGCCAACCTGGTCTCGAGCCTGGCAGAACGACCTCCTCGAGGGCGAGTCCGCGGGCGAGCACGACCCGAGTGCATTCGAACGGGCGATGAACCTCGCGGCCAAGTTCGGCATCACCACCCAGCGAGTCGCCAGCGCCCTCGAGCATCTCGGGCTCGCGGAGGCGGTCGGGAAACGAGTTCCGAACGACATGATTCGTGCGGCGAGCGAACAGGTCGACTTTCCGCAATCGAGGGCCTACTGCCGCTCGAAGAGCGAACTGGGCGTCCGGATCAATCTCGAGGGGAGAGAGCCAAACGGGCAGGTCCCAACAGCCGAGTACGAGGCCTATCGGCGGGACCTCATCGACGACCTCCGGGCAGTCGAGACGCCCGACGGGGAGCCGATGTTCGAGGCGGTCAACGCCCGGGAGGCGGTGTTCGACGGCCCACAGCTCGAGGATGCGCCGGACATCGTCACCGTCCCCGCTGACTTCGACAACGCAATCGAGCAGGGCCTCGATGGCGCACAGTTCGCCGAGCCGTGGGAACCCTGGAACCACAAGCGGACTGGCGTGATCGCCGCCGCCGGCGTGGACCTCGACGAGACGGCGTCACTGTCGGGGGCGACGATTTTCGACGTGGCACCGACGGTCTGTGCGTTCTTCGACCTTCCCATCGACGCAGCGATGGACGGCGAGGCGTTACCGCTGGTCGAACCAAGCCCGCGCGAGGCGTATCCGGCCTACGAGCCGTCGCCGATCACGGCGACGGCGGACGCGGGCGTCGAACAGCGACTGAGCGACCTGGGGTACCTGTAATCATGGGCGTCGACGTCGAACGACTCGACCCGATCGCCGACGCCGAGGACTGGAACCGACACGTCGAGCGAGCGACTGACACCCATCCGTTCTACCGCGCCGAGGCACTCCGCCTGCAGGCCAAGGAAACGGACACCAATGCGCACCTGCTCGCCGGGTTCAAAGGCCAGGAACTGGTCGGTCTCTTTCCCCTCTTCGAGTACCACAAAGGACCAGCCACGGGTGCGTTCTCACCGGCCCCGTACTCGTGGATCCCCTATCTCGGCCCCGTCCTGTGCAACCAGGAGAAACTCAAGCAACGGAAGGCGGACAAACGAACCAACGCCTTCCTCGAGGGAGCACTGGCGTGGATCGACACCGAACTCTCGCCGATGTACGCCAAATTCGACACCGTCGGTCTTGGGGACGTCCGGACGTTCCTCTGGAACGGCTACCGGGCCGAACCGGCGTACACCTACGTCGTCGATCTCGAGGGAGCGCCAGCGGACCTCCTGGGGTCGTTCAGCAGCGATGCCAGACGGAACGTCAGGAAGGCCCGGGAGTTCGACCGTGAGTATACGGTGACGGTGGGTGAGCGGCCGGACATCGACCGGATCATCGAGCAGGTCCGTGCCAGGTACGCGAGTCAGGACCGGCCGTTTCAGCTCTCGGCGTCGTTCGTGCGTGAACTCCATGCGGCACTCCCCGAGGGGTCGATCCGTCCGTACGTCTGTCGCGTCGAGGGAACTTTTCAGGGTGGACTCCTCGTCGTGGAGTCAGCGGACACCAGATACCGATGGCAAGGCGGGGTCAAGGTCGATCGGGACCTCGACCTGGCAGTCAACGACGTGCTTGACTGGCACGTCATGCGGGATGGCCTCGAGTCGGGTGTCGATCACTACGACCTCGTGGGAGCGGGTGTGCCGAGTATCAATCGCTACAAGGCGAAGTTCAACCCGCGCCTGGAGGGGTATCACACGATGACGACGGGAGCCTTTGGATTGGACGTGTTGGTCGAGCAGTATCGAAAACGGAAGTGACCAGCCTCGCGGCCTCCACGCCGATACAAACCCTGGAAAAATGCCAGTGACAATCATCCCGATGGGGGGAACCCAATCATGTACCACCAATCGTCACGGACAGCATTTGCAGTCATCGACGGTACTGTTCGGATCAAGTGAGCGAGACAGTATCGGCCCGCTGTGGGGTCGCCTGCGCGGGTTACAGACACCGCGAAAACGCAGGAGAGGTCAACGGCTGGTGATCGGTCAGTCCTCGATCCAGTAAATCGACCGCCGAGCGTCTTTGAGCGAGCGGCGACAGTCGATACAGCCAGCAGCTTCGAGATTGTCCACCGCGTAGCGGACGGTGCGAGTACAGAGGCGCGTCTCGGCGGCGAGTTCCGCCTGCGTCAAACACCCCTCGTACTCGAGGACCTTGTAGACCAGTTTCGCACTCGGCGGGAGGTCCGCGAGGTCGGCCGGGACAGTGTCGTCGGTACCATCGTCTGTGAGACTCATGCGTGACGGTGTACCTCGAGTGAACACCCTGGTTCCCATGAACGACGACCATCGTTCACCGATATAGGTGGCGGCTACCGAATTCAGTAATAGTAGAGTTCGACGGTGTGTCCACACTCGTGGCACTCGGCCTCGAGGCCGTTGAGTCGCTGATTCGGACGCGAGGGGGCCTGACGATCGCTCGCGGGCTGGAGGCCGGGCCCACGGGGAATCGCCCTCGAAAGCGGGGCGTCACAAGTGGGGCACCCGATAGTCACGCGGGGTTGGTGGGACTGAGACATGGCGATTTGGTACGTCGTTGACCGTGATTGTTATCGAAGGCGTACCAGGGCTCGACGAGCAGTAGGGGACAACAACCGGCTCGAGTGACGCTCCCTTTCGGAGGAAGGTGGCGCCTGCGGTGTACTGTACGGTGAGTTCCCTACCGAGTCGGCACGCACAGGGAAGCGACGACGGTACCATATCAGGACCCGAGGTCGAAGGAGACGGCTTCGAAGTCGAAAAAGGCCGTTTCGTAACCGTCGTGTCGAGACACCTGTGGCGGGGTGTCGACGCGCACGACGAGAGTATCCGCGTCCGCGAGTTCCGGGGCGGCGACACCGTAGTGGTGACCGAATTCGTGATCGAGTGTCTCTGTGAGTGACGTTTCGAGAATTGTTTCGCCGTCGGCCTCGAGGGCAGCAGACAGTTGCATGAACGGGAGAATCACGTCGTTGTACGGTGTTCGTGGGAAGATCGCGAGAGCGGGGGCGTCCTCCTCGAAGCGATCCTGGTCGGACACCAGCGCCGATAAGGCGGCGTCGGCCGTCGTCTCGGTGCCGAGCAGCGTTCCCTCGAGGTCGGCAACTGGCGGGCCCGATACGGTGGGATGATCGTGCTCGCCGTGTCCGTGCCCCTCGAGGTCGTCGTGGTGGTCGTGGCCGTCGTGATCGCCTCCATCATCGTGACCGTGATCGTGGTCACTGTGATCCATCAACGGCAACGCGCCGGGCTCACCCTGTTCGTCGTCGTCCAGCATGTTCAACTCGAGGTCGTGGAGGTCGCTGCGCTGGTACTCGAAGTCGACCTCGAGCGTGACGGCCTCGTCGAGACGGCCCTCGAGGTCGCCCGTTCGCCGGGCACTGACGGGACCAACCCGGGCACTCGCGGTGTACGTACCCTCGCCGGGAAGGTCGACGTTGTCACCGTAGTGAAAGCCCATCCGCTGAGAGAGCATCGACCAGGGGGCGTCGCCGTGAACGAGGTCGCCGTCCGCGTCGGTGATCTCGAGGGACATGTCGACCGGCAGAACGGTTCCCGTTTCGGCGTCCCAGACGACCATCATCAGATGGAGCGTGTCGTCAGGCTGAACGTCGACACGTTCCCGATCACCGGCGACGAGCCAGAAGCGATGGGGAAAGGTGTAGCTCACCTCGAGGACGTAATCGTCCGTGCTATCCTGGCCGTAGATTCCCATCTCCTCTGATGCGGGTGGCATGTAGACGGCGTCGGGCCGGTCCTCGACCATGTCGGGGGTCTCCCAGGCCGACTGCTCCTCGAAGCCCAGTCGCTCGAGACAGCCAGCCACCCCGAGGACGCCAACAGCGGCGGACGAACGCAAGACCGTTCGACGAGACCAATCCATACCCAGGTTAGGGGCGAGTTCCAAAAACGCCTGTCGGTTTTGCGGGATGTGTACCACTCCTCCGGGGACCGGTGCCACGCCGGCGATCGAAACGACTGCCACGGTGGACACAGCCGGACAGCGAGATGAGAGGGAACTGGTTGTCATCAGTTCCGACCGTTGGGGTCATGAGAGGTGTGTAATGACGGTCGTGGCCACCATAGTGTGGTCGATCCCGCGAGGCTTTCGAGGCACGGACCAACGAGCCTTTTATCCGTAGATCCCAAGGGACCTCCATGAACCGACGACGCTACCTCGAGCGGGTCGCGACGGCCAGTGGGGCGACCCTGGCTGGCGTCGGCCTCGCCGGCTGTCTCGAGGACATCGATGGCCTGGCGGGAGAGGGAGACGACGCCACCGAGGGCCACTGGGGCGACGGCGAGACGGTACTCGATCCGCCCACAGAACCTCGAGGCAACCCGAGCCACCCGATTCACGGCGACACGGCACCGAGGATTGCCGCGCCAGATCCACTCACGGATGAAACGATCGACACGGCCGACCTCGAGGGCGACGCGAGCTACTTGCTGACGTTTATTTTCACTGCGTGCCCCGACGGGGCCTGTCCGGCGCTGTTGCTCCGACTTCGACGAGCACAGGCCGACGCCGTCGAAGCGGGATACGCGGACGACCTGCGACTGCTGGCACTGACGTTCGACCCCGAGCGTGACACCCCCGAGGTCCTCGAGGAGTACGCCGGTCAGCAGGGCGTCGATCTCGAGGCCGGCAACTGGCACTTCATGCGCCCGGAGAACAACGAGGTCGCAGCGGAGCTGGTCAGCGAGGAGGTCGGCATGGCCCTCGATCGGATCGACGACGAGGCGGAAATCGAGGAGCACTATGCCGATTACGATGACGGTGACGGTGGCCACGACGATGACGAGGATCACGGCCACCAAAACGGCGAGGACGGCAACCACTCCGACCACGAGGATCACGACCACGGCGAGTACACGTTCGCCCACAGCAACCTCATCCTCCTCGTGAACGAGGACGGCATCGTCGAGCGATCGTATCCTCGAGGGACGGAAGTCGACCCCGAAACCGTCCTCGAGGACGTCCGGGCCGTCACCGGCCAGGTGTCCTGATATGGAACGACGGGAACTCATCGCTGCACTCGCCAGTATCGGTGTACTCGGCGGCGGCGCAGCCGTGGCCCTCGGCGGGGGAGACGCCCTCGAGGCCCGACTCTCCGACGACGAGGAACCCGCCGAGCGACGAGAGATCGAGACCGTCGATGCCCGCGGGAGTGAGGCGGGTACCATCGAGATTCCCGTCCCATCGCAACCGACCTTCATCGACTTCTTCGGCACCTGGTGTCCGCCATGTGTCGAACAGATGCCGGCACTGGCCGAAGCGCACGAAAAAGTCGGTGACGAGGTTCGCTTCGTCTCCGTCACGAACGAGTCCGTGGGCGACGGCCAGGCAGCCTCGATCTCGCCGGCGGAGCTCGCCGACTGGTGGGCCGAACACGACGGAAACTGGACGATCGGACTCGACCGAAACGTCGAACTCGCCGAGCAGTATGGGCTCTCCCAGTACCCACTCGCCGTCGCAATCGACGGGGCCGGCTACGTCCAGTGGTCCGAGTCGGGGGTCAAGACGACCGACGAACTTCTCGAAGGAATCGAACGTGCGCGTTAATCGGCTCACCACACTCACGGAGTAATATGCTGGAAACCACCCTTACACTCCTGCCGACGCTCGTACTGGCGCTGAGCGCTGGCGTCGCAACCTTCTTTTCGCCCTGTGCGTACCCATTGTTGCCGGGGTACGTTGGATTTTACGCGAGTACGGTCGACGGATCGCCAACCCTGGGTGGATCACTCGCCCGCGGCCTCGTCGCTGGCGGTGGCGTCCTCACAACGTTCGCGGCCGTCATCGGTGTCTCGTTCGTCGTGGGCCACGACACCCTCTCGAATTTAGTCCTGTTCGAGCCGATCGTCGGCGCGCTCTTGCTCGGGTTTGGCGTCCTCGTCGTGCTGGGGCGCGCGCCATCACTCTCGATTGCCTTGCCCAAACGTCGCTCCAGCGTCGTCGGCTTCGGCATCTTCGGGGCCGGCTACGCGCTCGCAGCGGCCGGCTGCGTGGCACCGCTTTTCGTCGGGGTCTTAACCAGAGCGCTGTCGCTGTCGGCACCCGCAGCCGCGCTGGTCATCGGCACCTACGTCGGGACCGTCACCGGACTCATGATCGCCTTGACCGTCGCAACGGGGACCGGACTCGTGGCTGGCTCGGGATGGCTCACGGCAAACACCCGCCGCCTCGAGCGCTTCGCCGGCGCCGTCATGATCGTCGCGGGCCTCGGCCAACTGTACCTCGCCATCGTTATTCTCGAGGTCATATAGCACGGGCAATCGGACGCTACCGGTTCGAACGGTCGGGGTACTTACCTCCAGTGATCCGGTCCACCCCACCGTGAGCGACCGCACCGCACCCGCGACACGAGCCACGCCACCCGTGCTCGTCGTCGATTCAACCGGCGACCTGGACGAGCTTGCTGATCGCCTCGAGGCTGTCGCCGGTGTGGATAGCGTCCATCGCGTCGGGAGCGTCGACGACGCGAGGCAATACCTCGAGGGCGAGTCAGTCGGCTGTTTGCTCGTCGGGTTCGACGGACAAGACCCGGATGTGGTGGCTTCCCTCGCCGACCGCGTTAGCGCCCCACTCGTCGCGGTGACGGACGATAGCACGAACGCCCTCGAAGCCGGCGCAGACGAAGTACTCTCCCCGACGGCAACGGGGCCGATGGTTCGGCGGCGACTCGAGACAGTGCTCGCCGCTGATCGAGGCCGGACCCTCGACACCTCGCCACGGGAGCTGAGAGAGTCGACGGACCGGCTCGAGACACGTGACATCAGCCGTTCGGTCATGGATTTCGGACCGATGGTGTGGCTCACGCTCGAGGACGGAGTCGTCGTGGGGGCGAGCCCGAGTCTCGAGCCCGTGTGTGGCTATACGGAATCGGAACTCGTGGGTCGCCAATGGCTGTCGATCGTCGAGAACGACGCCTCGATCGAACCGAGCACCGGGCCCGAAGCGTGCACCGCCGGTGAGGAATCCGATGACACGTGGACGCCACGGCAAGTCAGCATACCGGACCGAGATGGCAATACGCGAGCCTATTGGCTGTACGAGATGAACGGCCACGGGACGAACGCGGGCGGGGGCGACCGGCGCGGCGGAGAAGCCGACCGCACTCGAATCGTTGTACTCGCGCCGGCATCGGAGACACTCGAGGGCCCCCAGCCGCCCGCCGCAGCGAGTTCGAACGGTTCCCACGGAGGCGCTGTCGATCAGGTACTCGACGGGGAAAGGACGCGGAGCGAACAAGGCCGGACAGGGGGCACTCACGCCGGGGATGACGACGTGACGGATCTCTCGATTGATAGTCGGGAGATCGTCGGCGCGCTCGATCTGTTCGTGTTGGTGGTCGATCGTGATTCGGGGCGAATCACCGAGGTGATCGGGCGCGGGGGAAGCCAATTCGGGATGACGCTTTCGGCTGGCGGAGCCATCGCCGACGTCCTCGAGGGCGAGAGTCGATCGCGACTCGAAAGCCGAATGGCCAGCACCCCGACGCGCGAGACACCCGTCTCGGTGGTCCTCGAAACCCCCCACGGCCCCCGCCCGGCGACTGCGACGGTCCATCCACTCACCGCCAGGCGTGTGCTGGTGTCCTTGCGAGCCGACAGGCAGGTCGCCGCCGAAACGATGACGCTCGAGGGACTCGACAGGATAGTCACGTCACTCGAGCGGGCCGACCGACCATCGGAAATCGGATCCACACTGGTCCGTGGGCTCTTCGAGCTCGTCCCTGCCTCGGTCGTCGGCGGATATCTGCTAAGGGGGGACCGACTCGTCCCGACGACCGTCGTGCCAAGCGACGCGACGCCGCCGCTTTCGTTCCCGCCACTCGAGGTCGACACCGTCCCGTGGCTCGACCCACGGCGGCTGTCCGGCCCCGCAGTCGGAGTGGTTGCAATGGGCGAATTCGAGCGCGTCCTCGAGCGCGCCGGGCTCCACAGCGAGTTGGTCTACCTCGTGCCGATCGGCGATCGCGGCCTGCTCATCGCCACCGGCCTTGGGCTCCGGTCGCTCGACACCAGAGAGGTCGGCGCGAGTCGATTGCTCGCCTTCCTCGGGCGGGAACGGCTTCGGGCCACCGACAACTGGCGCCGCCTCGAGGCGGTCACAGCCAACCGCGACCGCCTCGAACAGGAGTGGGAACGAATCGGGGACGTTCTGGAGGCACTCGAGGCCAGCCTCGAAACGGAGTCAATCGCCGACGAAGCTGCCGTGGGCGACGCGCTCGCATCGGTGCTCGTTGGCTGTGACTGGATCGAAGGCGTCTGGATGGGGCCGCCACCGGGCCGCCCCGGGCAGGGGCCGCCGTGGACGAGCGCTGGAGCGGCAATCGACCCGGCGACGGCACGTTCGGGGAGAAACGACTTGGCGGACCCGCTCGACGGCCGACCTGATTCCAGCGGGGTGATACACGTTCCAGCGACCGATCGGATGTCGGGGCCGGCGGACTCGAGAGACGAGCGCCAGGACCGATTCCCACTCGGTATCCTCGTCGTGCCGATCGAGTCGCGGAATCGACGCTGGGGTATCCTGACGCTCACCGTCGCCGACGAGGCCGTCTCCGACGGCCTCCAACAGGTTCTCGGCGTCGTCGGGGCCACCCTGGCGGTCGCCATCGAGCGGATCTCGGTTCGAACGCTACTCGTGACAGAGGACCAGTTGGCCCTGGAACTCGCCGTCGATCCCGGGAAAGGGGACGGGGTCAACGGCGATCACTCGTCACCCGCCTCGAGTGATCCACTGCTTGCGTTCGCCCGCTCGCTCGAGACTGCCCTCGAGGTGATTACCGTCACGGTCGGCGACGAAACATCGACCGTCCTCTGTGCGCTCTCGGAACCGGAATCCGGACTCGAGCCAGCGGATATTGTGGCTGCTGGGGCCGACGTGAGCGGCCTCGAGGTCGAGCCGGACCCCGTTCGACGCGGTGATCAACTCCTCATCGAGGCAGCACTCGAGACCGCGGACGCGGGGATCGTCGGCGCCGTTGGGGACGCCGGTGGCCGACTCCGTCGGATCGACGCCACGGGCGTCGAATCCCGGATTCAGGTCCACGTGCCCACAACGATCGACGTTCGGGGGTTTCTCGAGCGACTCGAAACCTGGGGACCCAACCTCGAGTTGCGCTCGAAACGGGCGGCGTGCGCTCGTGATCGACCAACCATCGGATTCGGGCCGGCGCTTCGGGAACGCCTGACGGAGCGACAGCTGGAAACGCTCCGGGTGGCCTACCGCGCCGGATACTTCGAGTGGCCTCGAACCAGGAGCGCGAGTGAAGTTGCCACCTTGCTCGGCGTCTCCCAGCCCACGTTTGCTCGCCACCTCCGTGTCGCCGAACGCCACCTCTATGAACTGCTGTTCGACGACGATTGGCTCGAGTGACGAGCGAGCCGTCGGGGATAAGGTGAGATTACTCCGCTCCATGACCCACGCCAGCATACTCCACACCCTGGCAATTGGACCTTACGTTTTCGTGCCGGCGTGTCCAGTCGAGGTTACCGTGAATCAGTCTAGCGTCGTCGGTCGGGGGCGTGAATCAGTGTAGCGTCCACCACCAAGTTGTCGTGGTCGAAATGGGGCGGTAATGGACGATCAGCCGATAAGCACCGATTACTCCACGCTCCGTCGGACGGTGAGGCGGCGATGAGCACCCAGTCCGCCGAAACCGAACGGGCGAGTCTCCAGTCACAGGCCGCTGACGGCATCGTCGCCGAACTCGAGCTCGAACACGACAACCTGATCCTCGGGTCCACCCTTCGCACCTGTCGAGACGGGCGTGTCGAACTTGAGTACTGGAGCGATCTCGAGGACGGGCGGACGATGCTCTTTTTCACCGCCGAATCGGTCCCGTTCGATGCCTTCGAGGCCACCCTCGAGCGCGACGTCACGGTCACGAACCCGGTGCTCGTCGAGCGGTATCCACGGCGACGGGTGTACCGGGCGACCCTCACCGATCGGGCGGTTCGGTTCACGAGCCAGATTGCCGAGGCTGGGGGTCGAATTCTCGAGGTCACGAGCGGTCACGCGGGATGGGTGGCCCGACTTCGGTTCCCCAGCCGTGAGGACCTCGTTGCGTTCAACCGGGCGTGTGAGCGGCGAAATATCACCTTCAAGGTCAATCACCTCCGGTTGGCGGAGCCGAACGAAACGGCGGTCGTCGGCCTCACGAGGAAACAGGAAGAGCTGCTGAGCGTCGCTCACGAGGAGGGATACTTCGACGTCCCTCGAGGCATCTCACAGGACGAACTGGCCGACCGACTCGGTGTCTCGAAGTCCGCCGTCTCCCAGCGGTTGCGACGGGCGATGAACGAACTCTGTGAAACTTCGCTCTAGTTGGGAATGGGCAACGGCTGGCGTCCTCGACGGGGGGTTCGCCAGCCGAAGAGATCGGCACTCGTTCGTCACGAAGCGTTCAGTGCGCCTGCAAATGGCGCCGAACGGTGGTGAATCCGCCCACGAGGATTGTACCAGCGCGTCCCGTCGACCAACCAACTCAGCGGCGCCGGGCGACAACAGGGGACGACGAATCCGGTCACTCGATGCGGAGATAGCGTCGATCGTACTGGGGTTCGCCCTGACGTGGGTGAATCGTGATGAACGACTCGGGTGGCAACTCCACGAGTCGGCCAGGCAGTTCCGAGAGTTCGGCGTGCCAGCCCACGTCACCCTTCCGCGGTGAGATGGCGACGATCAGATCGTCGTCGTCGGCCACCTCGGTCAACCGCGGGAGAAGATCGCCCCATCGGTCCACACGCTCGAACGTCGCCGTCGCCTCCTCCTCGACGAGTTCGAATTGTCGTTCGACCGGCGCCGTTTCGGTCCGGACGACGTGGACCGTGATTGGGACCCCCAGGCTGGCAGCCAACCGTTTGGTGATGTGGACGGCCTCGTAGAACCCCTCGTGGTGGTCAGCACCCGCCGGAACCACGGCGTGGATGTGTCGCGTGGTGTTGATCGGATGGCCCAACCGACTGATCATGACCGGAAGGGACGTCCGGTCGAGCACCTGATCGATGATGCTGCCGAAGATGCGATGGCTGAACGAGCGTTTGGCATCCCACCCCATCAGAATCTGGTTCGCCTGGACCTCGATCGCCCCCTGAACGATCCCACTGGCCACGTTGTGGCTGACTCGCGTCTCGGCGTGGACGGGGACCTCCGCCGCACCGCCGATTTCGGCGACGCGATCGAGTTCCTCGCGGGTGGCGGCGACCTGCTCTTCCGTTCGTTTGTTTCGGTCGCGCTGGATCACCGTCAACACGTGGACTGGCCGCTCGCCGCGATCACCTTTGAGCACGAACGAGAGTTCGAGCAGTCGCTCCTGCATATCGGCGTGGTGAGACAGTGGCAAAAGGATGTTGGGGTCGAGCGCGCTGTCTTCCCCGTCGCCGGCCTCGCGCTCGAGGGCGAGTCTGGTCGCGGCTCGCTCGGTCAGCCACGGGCTGATGAGTGCGGTGACGAGCAAGAGGAGGACGACCGCATTCAGGATTTCGTCGCCGAAGACGCCGGCTTCGACGCCCAGCAACGTGATCGCCAGCGCAGCCGCCGCCTGGCCAGTCGAGAGGCCGAAGATGACGCCGCGTTCGTTGGCATCGTACCCCTGGATCGTCGAGACGAGCCACGCGGCGGCCCCCTTGGTGACGACCATGACGATGGTGATGACGACGGCGACCTGGATGGTGTCGAACCCTGCCAGGATCACACCCGGATTCACCAGCATTCCGACGTGCAACAGGAAAAACGGGATGAGAAATGCGTTCCCGACGAACTCGACCCGGTTCATCAGCGTGCCACCCTCGGGAATGAGACGGTTCAGCGCCAGGCCGGCGACGAAGGCGCCAAGTATCGGCGCGATATCGAGGAGGTGAGCTAGACTGGCTGCCGCGAAGATGGCGACCATGACGAACAGGAACTCGAAGTAACTCTCCTGGCTGAACGTCTGGAAGAACCGCCGCGAGAGCGGTGGCACGAGGAACCAGACCGCCGCGAACAGGACGAGTAAGGCACCGAAAACCTCGAGGAACAGCCAGGCCGTGATCTCGCCCTCGAGGGCCCCCAGCACGATTGCCAGCACCACGAGTGCCAGCGTGTCGGTAAAGAGAATGCCGCCGAAGACGGCCGTCACGGCTCGGTTTTTGGTCACGCTGAGACGGTTGACGATCGGATACGCGAGGAGCGTGTGCGAGGCGAATACCGCCGAGAGCAACAGCGCGGGGAGCAACTCGAGTCCGAGCAGCGCCATCGTCGCCACCGTCCCAATCGTAAATGGCAGAAAGAAACTCGCCAGCCCGAACAGGGCCGCGTTCTCCGGTGCGGCTTTGAACCCCTGCAGATCGAGTTCGAGGCCGACGGTGAAAAGCAGGTAGATCAGGCCGACCTCGCCCAGGAGGACGATCGCGTCGGTGTGTTCGACGATCGCTAAGGCATCGGGGCCGATGATCGCACCGAAAACGACGATCCCCACGATCCCCGGCTGGCCGAGTCGCTTGACGAGCAGGGGCCCGACCAGGAAGACCGTCATCGCGATCGCGAAGACCAGGACGGGCTCCTCGAATGCGATACCGACCGGTGAAGACGGAAGCAGTGACAACGTTGGCACGGTTATCTGGAATGGAGCCAGCAATCGTTCGGTTTCGTGTGAGTGATCATCGTCCCTGAAACTTCCTCGTGTCGACAGCGGTTGGTTCGCGGTACCCGATGAACCGTCAAGAAGGTGTGGATTTTGCCCGTGCTCACGCCGGCGGGATCGGCCACCGCTCGGGCACGGTGTAATTCGTCCCAAACGTCGACCGTCGGACCCGTTGGGTCCACATACCGACGAGTGTTGGGACCAGGACCGAACCCTCCCCGATGATCGTCATCCAGACCGGGCGACTGAGCGACGAATCGAAACCGATCACACTGAACAAGTGTGACCGGCAGCGGCCGGATCGACCACCGAGTACGCACGGGCTATCCATCCCATTAGTGGATCTATAGTAATGAGTTAGCGAGCGCTTTTCCAGCCTATGTCAGTCCACCGTGAATCGAATAAGACGGACGTTACCGGATCGACACCGATCACCAGATCCCACTCGGTTCCGGTACGTACCCTTCGTCTCCCTTCATGCCGGCCCCAGTATCGCCAGGGCGACCAACCGGTCCAGACTGGGGTCGTGCCCACGAAAGGGGTGCGTCGCTGATGTGTGGCATCATCGGACGCGTGGGTACGGATGAGGCGATCGACAGTCTCCTGACCGGCCTCGAGAACCTCGAGTACCGTGGTTACGATTCCGCCGGCGTCGCCATCCAGAACGGGGCCGGGATCAAGGTCCAGAAGCGATCCGGGAAGGTCGACGAATTGAAATCCGCCCTCGAGGACACGACCACCCTCGAGGGAGAGGTGGGTATCGGGCACACCCGCTGGAGCACCCACGGGCCGCCGACGGACGAAAACGCCCACCCACACACTGATTCGACGCGTGACGTGGCCGTGGTCCACAACGGGATCATCGAGAACTACGGTGACCTCAAGGGCCAGCTCGAGGCGGCCGGTCACGAGTTCACGAGCGATACCGACACCGAAGTCATCCCCCATCTGATGCAGCGGTACCTGGACGCAGGATTCGATAGCGAGCGGGCGTTTCGCGCGGCCATCGACCAGCTGGAGGGGAGTTATGCGGTCGCCGCCATGGTCGCTGGCGAACACGTTCTGTACGCGGCACGGCAGGGCTCACCGCTGGTCGTCGGCCTGGATGACGACGGCTTCTTCCTCGCCAGCGACGTCCCAGCGTTTCTCGAGTACACCGACGACGTGGTCTACCTCGAGGACGGCGACGTCGTCGTCGTCGAACCGGATCGAATCACGTTCACCGACGCCACGGGCGACCGGATCGATCGAACGCCGGAGACCGTCGAGTGGGATCCCGAGCAGGCGGGGAAAGGCGCGTACGACCACTACATGCACAAGGAGATACACGAGCAGCCGACCGCGCTGACCCAGGCCCTGGAGGGGCGCGTGAACTCGGAGCGGGGCGAAATTTCACTCGAATCCGTGCCAGCGGCGGCGTTCGAGGGCGTCGATCGCGTCCAGTTCATTGCCTGTGGAACCTCGTATCACGCCAGCCTGTACGGCTCGATCGCCATGAACCGTGTCGGGATTCCCACGAGCGCGCACCTCGCAAACGAGTACGGGACGAGTGCGCCACCAGCCGACGACCGGACGCTCGTCATCGCCGTCACCCAGAGTGGGGAGACAGCGGATACGCTCTCGGCGATGCGACACGCCCGAGAGCAGGGTGCACGGCTGTTGACCGTCACGAACGTCGTCGGTTCGACCGCAACGCGACGCGCGGACGACGTCCTCCTGATCCGTGCGGGCCCCGAAATCGGCGTCGCCGCCACCAAGACGTTCTCCTCCCAGGCCGCGATGCTGGTGTTGCTCGCCCGACGGCTCGCCAGCGATTTCGAAGGAGCTTCATCGATGTCCACTACCCGGGAGACGGGCGGGGGGCGTGAGGACCTCGAGACACTCATCGATGACCTCCAGGGACTGCCGAGAGCGATGCAATCGATCCTCGAGAGCGACGCCGCCGAACGATTGGCCGAACAGTACCTCGACGCCAGGTCGTACTTCTTCATCGGCCGCGGTCTCGGCTATCCGGTCGCGCTCGAGGGAGCCCTCAAGTTCAAGGAGATCACCTACGAGCACGCAGAGGGGTTCGCCGCGGGCGAACTCAAACACGGGCCGCTCGCGCTCGTCACGTCGGAGACGCCCGTCGTTGCCGTCTTCACTGGGGATGCTGACGGCAAGGTGTGTAACAATGCCGAGGAGGCGCAGACGCGCGGTGCGCCCCTGATTGCCGTCTGTCCCGCGAATCACCGGGCAACCGAAATCGCCGATGCCCATCTCGAAATTCCCGCGATTCATCCCGCCCTCGCGGGCCTCCTCGCGAACGTCCAGTTGCAACTGCTGAGCTACCAGGCGGCCGCCAAACTCGGTCGACCGATCGACAAGCCACGGAATCTCGCAAAGAGCGTCACGGTCGAGTGATCGCCCCCGTACTGGTTCGTCGAGGGTCGCAGGTGGTAACGGTGGACCGACCGAATCGGTGATCGCAAGCCAGTCGCCGTCGGTCCTGTCATGTGAGCGATTCCAGGCCGATCGTCTGCTCGTCAGTTGCGACCACGATCCGGTCCCCGGCCCAGAGGTCACGAGCGCCAGTGAGGTCCGTTCGGATCTCTCGTTCTCCGGACCGACCGACGCCGTGAATTTCGTCCTCGCCGATCGCATATACGGTGTCCCCAAACTGCTCGAGCGAGCGGATCTCCGCACCCGACTCGACGTCGAGGCTGCGTTCGAACACCGTTTCTCCCTCGTCGTCAACGTGGGTGACCGCCCCGTTCTCGGTGACGACGAAGACGCCAGCACCTCCGAGCGTGAGTCGGTGTACTGGGATTGTGGTAGTCCATCGCGCACTGCCCTCCTCGGGGTCGAGGCCGTAGAGGGTTTGCTCGTGGCCTACGAAGAGCGTTCCCCGCCGCGTGCCGTACACAGTGGGCGCTGGCCCCAGGTCCTGGTCCCACGTGACGGCATCCTCGTCGACTCGCGTGACGCCCTCATCGGTCCCAACGAACAGCGGAGCCGCGTCATCGTAGGCCGATTCCTCGGCAGTGATCGCGTGTGCCTCACCTGCAAACTGCCAGCGCACCTCGCCCGTCTCCACCTCGAGCGTCCGGAGGGTCTCGCCCTCCGTGACGGCGAGCCAGTCGTCGGTAACGGCGACGATCGACGGGGAAGCGGGCTCGCCCACGTCGTCGATTTCCGTCGTCCAGCGCTCGTCGCCGGCGTCGGGGTCGACGGCACGAACGCGCTGGTCGTCCCCGGCGACGAATACCGTGCCGTCTGCCACCACTGGTGGATCGTAGATACTGGCGGTCTCGATCGAAAACCGTTCCTCGCCGTCGAGATCCAACGCGTGCAGCGAGCCGCTCTCGCTCCCGAAGGCGTCGTCACCGAAGCCGACGTAAATCCCGTCTGCGAGCGTCGGTTCCGTAAACGTGGTGTACCCGCCGGTTTCACCGTATCGCCAGTCGACGGTTCCAGTCTCCACGTCCAGCGCGATAACGCCGCCGGAACCCTGCTGGAAGTCTTCGATTCCGTAGATGACGCCGTCCTGGGCCGGCCCCAGCGAGACCGTGGCGTCGTGTTCCCAGCGGTCGGGGTCGTCGTCTGACGAGTCGGACGCGTCGTCGTCTTCGGGTGGCGGGATCTCGAGGGAATCGTCGCCATCGTCACCGAGACAGCCGGCAAGGAGGGTCCCCCCGACGAGTCCGGCTACCAGGGATCGTCGGCTCACGTTCGACATGAACGGGGGTTCGAAGTACAAGAACAAGTGCTTTCGTCAGGCTCAAACACGCGTTTCAGGTTGGAAAAGACAAGGCCCGATTCGGGCATTTGAATCGACACTCCCGACCAGGCCACAGCGGGTGAACTTGTGGACACCCGGGGGTTTCTCGAGTACCGTGCTTACTCGAACGCCCGCGCGGAGGACCGTGATACCGACCAGTGTCGCCACTCGGTGGCGGCGTGTGGTAGAATAAATCGCTCAGTCGATGTGGCCTTCGCGCCGAAGCTGGTCTGCGTCCTGGCCCGTGTAGCGCCACTCGATGGTGGCCTTCTCGTCTTGCCAATCCCAGGGCTCGGCGACGACGATGTCGTCCTCGTTGATCCAGGTCCGGTACTTCATACGGCCGGGAATCCGGCCGAGACGGGCTTTCCCGTCCTCACACTGGAGTTGGACGTGGTTTCCACCGAGGTGTTCGGTGACAACCGCGAACACTTCGTCGTCGTTGGGCATCCGCAAATTTCGCCGCTGTGTTTCTTCGCTCACAGGTTTACTACGGTCCCCAGCCGTATAATCTATCGGTGAGTCGTGATATCGTATACCGGCCCGGTCTGCCCGCTTCGACACGGCTCGAGTCACGGGGCCGTGGCGCCCAGCCGTCAACCGCCCGCCCAGCCCATCGCCGCATCGTCGTGCCCGGTCGAGGGGCCGCCCAGAACCAACGCGCGTTGCCGTCACCACCTGCTTCCTTACCCCTGCGATCGAACAGGGTGCCATGGCATCCAAATCGATCGGCTACGCGGAGCACATGGAGTACACCACGCTCGGACCGACCGGCCTCGAGGTATCTCGACTCTGTCTCGGCTGTATGAACTTCGGCTCCGAACACCCGTGGATGATGCACGACGAGACCGCCTCGCGTGAGGTCATCGAGCGAGCCCTGGAGTTGGGCATCAACTTCCTCGACACGGCAAACGTCTACTCCCGGGGCGAGAGCGAGGAGATCGTCGGCCGGGCCATCGAACCGTATGCTCGCGAGGAACTCGTCATCGCAACCAAGGTGTTCGGACGAATGGGCGAGGGACCGAACCGGCAGGGGCTCTCGAGAAAGCACGTCTTCGATCAGTGTGAAGCGAGCCTCGACCGCCTCGGCACCGACTACGTCGACCTCTATCAGATCCATCGCTGGGACGACTCGACACCGATCGAGGAAACGTTACACGCTCTCGACGACCTGATCACCGAGGGGGACGTCCGCTACGTGGGCGCGAGCACGATGACGGCCTACCAGTTCACGAAGGCGCTCTACACGGCCGACCTCGAGCACACCGAGCGATTCGTCTGCATGCAACCGGAGTATAACCTGGTTGATCGCCACGAGGAAGCGAACCTCCTCCCGGTCTGCGCTGCCGAGGGGGTCGGCGTCATCCCGTGGTCACCGCTGGCCGGGGGTTTCCTCACCGGGAAGTACGACCGCGAGGACGAGCCCGAGGGCGACGTTCGTGGGGCGACCGACGAGTACACCGAAGCACGATTCAGCGAGGAGAACTGGGCCGTTCTCGAGCGCGTCGAACATCTCGCCGCAGAGAAAGACGCCACGCCGGCGCAGGTTTCCCTGGCGTGGTTACTCCACCAGGACGTCGTCGACGCCCCGATCATCGGGCCCAGATCGATCGACCACCTCGAGGAGAACGCTGGCGCCGTGTCCGTCGAACTCACCGAGGAGGAGTGTCAGCATCTCGAGGAGCCAATCGATCCGCGGTGGCCGGCCGCGGGCAAGGATTGAGCGCACCGAACCGCGGTCGGACGCCCCGGCCCCGAGCCGGTTTCTCGAGGGCTACCGGTCCCGATCGACCGTTTCCCCGGGATAACTCGATGCCCCCGCCGAAAGCTTCAGTCCCGGCGTGAGGCAGGTATTGATCCCGGTTTTGACCTCGTCGCCGGCGACGACGCCGAACTTCCGGCGGCCCGTCGAAACGCGCTCGCCCTTGACGGTGAATCGGATCGCTTCGTCGTCGTGCCGGAGGTTCGCCACCGTCGTCCCCGCGCCGAAGTTCACGTTCTCGCCGAGGACGCTGTCACCGACGTACGAGAGGTGGCCGACGGTCGCCCCGCGAGAGAGGACGCTGTTTTTCACCTCGACAGCGTGACCAACCGTCGCGTCCTCGGCGACGAGGGTTGCCCCGCGTACGTAAGCGTTCGGCCCCACCGAGGCCCCGGACCGAATCAGTGCTGGCCCCTCGATGACGACCCCCGATCGGACCGTCGCACCCGACTCGACGACCACCGAACCCTCGAGGACCGCGTTATCGTGAACGTCGCCGTCGACCCGAGGCTCCAGGGCCCCGAGTTTCCACTCGTTTGCCGCGAGCAGTTCCCACGGCCGACCGACGTCCAGCCAGCGTTTGACCCGCACCGGACGAACTGCTTCCCGGTCGATGACCCGCGCGAGCACGTCCGTGATCTCGTATTCACCACGCTCGCTTTCCTCGACCTCGAGCCAGTCACGCGCCTCGGCGGGGAAAGCGTAGCCCCCGGCGTTCGCGAGGTTGGTCGGTGGATCGTCGGGCTTTTCCACGATTCCCGTCACCGTCTCGCCGCTGGTCGAGAGGACCCCGTAGTTTCGGGGATCGTCGACCTCGACGGCACACACCGCTGGACAGCGGGCGAAGAGCGACTCGATGGCCGCGGGATCGTACAGGTTGTCACCGTTGAGCACGACGAATGGCCCCTCGAGGTGCTCACGAGCGGCGTTGACCGCGTGGGCCGTGCCGTGTTGGCCAGCCTGGACGGCGTAGGTGACCGGAACGCCCCGATACTCCGCACCAAAGTGCCTTCGGACCGTGTCGGCTTCGTACCCGACGACGACCACCAGTTCTGTCGCCCCCGCTTCGACGGCGGCGTCGGCGGTGTGGGCAAGCAATGGTCGATCGGCGACCGGTAGCATCGGCTTGGGAATCCGCCCGGAGAGTGGGCGCATGCGGGTTCCCTCGCCGGCGGCGAGAATCACAGCTTGCATCAGTGAGTGCGCATTCCGCGAACGAACGGATAACTATAGGGGATATACTCGAGGCGAAATCAATACGCGTGCCAGGCCCCACGACCCCACGGGCACACCGGGCACCGCACCGATGGTCAACGTATCGGTTCCGCGAGAGTGTTGTGAGGGCGTTCGGACATCGCTGCCTCGAGGTCGCCGTGAACTGATCGCCACCGAGACCGCGAATACGGGAGCATAGGGAGTTATTATCGGTCGGTAACGTCCCCTTACCTCGCCCAAACGGCCGTCTACAGGCCCAGAACCCACCGAAGTGGTTGTCGAATTTGAGAGTGTCTCCCTCGAGTATATCCTTCGTTTATGCCCTTATGGAACCTATAGTAAATACCCTCGTATCACAATGGATGGCTGATGTCGACGGAACCTACACACTGGACACCCATCGATGCTCGAGAGGCGACGACGGCCCCACGCTGTCTCAACTGCGGCACCCAAGTCACCCGACAGTTCGCGCGTGTCTTCGGCGACAATCGCGACGACGTCCACGCCTGCCCCGACTGTTCGACCTACCGCGAGATGAAGACGGCCGACTTCATCCCGAAGGAGTTGCGCTAACGGCTCACAGCGTTTTGCCATCGGTAGTGGGCAACGGGAACCCATACGCTTTTGAAAATTCGGCTCCCCCACTCGATCGTGCACATCGAGAACAGTTTTCTCCCCGTTCGGGGCGTGGGTGAGACCACGGAACGCCGCCTCTGGGAACACGGAATCACCCACTGGGACGAGTTCGACGGGAGCGTCGTCGGCCCCACGACGGGCGAGCGCATCGAGACATTCATCGCCGAGGGAAAGACCCACCTCGACGCCGGGGAGTTCGGCCCCTTCGCCGAAGCCCTGCCAGCGGCCAGTCGGTGGCGACTCTTCGAGAACGTCCGTGAGGATGCCTGCTATCTCGACATCGAAACCACGGGCCTCGATGCCACCCATCACGAGGTGACGACCGTCAGCCTCCATCGGGCCGGCGAGACGCGCACGTACGTCAACGGCCGGGATCTCACCGCCGAGCGCCTGCGACGCGAGTTCGACGAGGCGGCCGCACTGGTGACGTTCAATGGCCAGCGCTTCGACGTCCCCTTCCTCGAGCAGGCCTACGACGTCGACATCGAGCTCCCGCACATCGATCTCATGTACCCCTGTCGAAAGCTCGACCTGACCGGCGGCCTCAAACGAATCGAAACCGAGGTCGGCATCGGTCGGGGACAGCCGGATCTCAGCGGCCGCGACGCCGTTCGACTCTGGCACGAGTACGAACGCGGTGACGACGAGGCCCTCGAGCGGTTGATCCGGTACAACCGGGCCGACACGGCAAATCTCGAGCCACTGATGGAGACCGTCGCCGACAGACTGCACGAGGAAGTGTTCGAACGGGCGTGTGACAATACCGATTCCCCAACCTCACGGTGACGGCTCGCTGACGTCGGTCCCGTGGCCCCATGACTTGGCTGGGTAATGTATTTTCGCAGGGCAAAGTGGCGCTGAACGGCTGCTTCGGGACACGCACCCGACTGGCGGACATCGTCGACCCGCCCGCAACCAGACTTCCTGGCGGGGATAGGCCTATCTCGAACGTTCTAATCTGGCGCGCCAGGGCCTGGGCGGCCGGTCGATTTCGCTCGAGCGTCCGTAGAGGCTTGATCAACGGGTCTGCTTACCTGGAAAGGTCGACCTGACCGTCGCTGTGTACGACGACGTCGTAGCCACAGAACTCGAAGGCTACCTGTCCCTGAGTTCGGGTGCTGCCGTCCTCACGTGGGGCAAACAGGGAGTCGAGGGCTTCGGGATTCACGACATCGTAGAGGGCGTCGTGCGTGGGCGGTTCGATGTCGGTCGGATCGACACCCTCCGCGTCGGCAACTGCTTCGACGATGCGATAACTGAGTGGTTCCCGATCGGCTGAAGCGGTCTGGTCGGCTGCAAGGAGCATTGGCTGACGGTTTACATCGCCGGTCATAAATCCTGTGGCCTCAAGGCGTTGTTGAACACCACTTCCACACACCAATGTATATATGCATACGTCATCGGCTAAATTGGGTATCACATCATTGCCGATAGTGGTACAGTCAGTTCGTCGTGTACGAAGGACCGTCACTGACAGTATCCTCATGATCCACTCGGAACTGACACTCGACGTTCCGAGAGGACACCGTCCGTCGTCGATCTCCTCGAGTACGGCCGAGCGCACACCCGAGGGGTCATAGAAGAGCTTCAACGTGGCGAAGGGATGCTCGGAACAGGGAGAAGAGCCAGGGACGGGATTTGAACCCGTGAACTCTCGATTACAAGTCGAGTGCATGTGCCACCCATGCTCCCCTGGCGCAGTCTGGGGGTTACCCCTCCTCCTTTGAGTGTGTATCGTTTTTCTCCGACCCGTCGACCTCCAGCGAGCGCTGATAGCTGACGCGAAACGGTTCGTACCCCGCACGCTCGTAGAACCGCCTGGCAGCCGCGTTCTGGGCCATCGCCTCCAGCAGGACGACCGAAACGCCACGGTCGCGAAGGTCCGACTCGACACGCTCGAGGAGCGCGGTGCCGATGGCATCGCCGCGCCGGGATGGAACGACGTACAGGTTGGTCAATGTGCCACGCGTTCGCTCGAGTTCCAGCGCCCCCCGTTGGACCGAAAAAGAGGCAAAGCCCACGACCGAGTCCCCGGATTTGGCGACGAGCAAGCCGTCGTCCACCATGTGCGCACCGAGGGTGGCCCGCATCGCATCGCGGTTCGAAACCCCCTCCACGTCCGATCCGTAGGCCCGTTGCTCCTCGGCGAGGTGAACCCAGCAGTCGACGACGGCGTCGAGTGTGTCCTGGTCGGCGCGCACGATCTCCACGTCTGGCGGCGTCACCTCGAGATCACCACAGCGTTGTCGATACCTGGTCGATGTCGCCCTCGCTGAGGACTGATTCCTGGAAAACAACGGCTCCCCAGCAACGGCGTCCGGGGCCAGAGCGTCACGAACACGGCTCAGACCTGTCGGCAATCGGTACAGACGAGACGTCCGTTAATTTCCTGAAGGGCATCGGCGAGCGTCCCACAGGTCTCACAGACGCCCTGTGTCGTGTACTCGTCCGGTTCTTCGGTCCCGTACTCCGACGCCTGCATGGGTTCCCCGGTCGTGGCCAGGGGTGGATTGTCGGTCGGCCCATTGGCCGTCGCCGCCTGGAACGATCCCGCGACTGCGATCACGTCCCGCTGGGTCAAGACGCCCAACAGGTCGTCGTCGTTTTCGACGACCAGATTTCGGATCTGTTCGCGAGCCATGCGGTTCGCGGCGTCGGCCAGGGATCGGTCGGCCCCGATCGTCAACACCGGCGCCGACATGATTTCTCCGACGGTCGTCTCCGCCGGATCAGCCTCCCGCTCGACGACACCGAGGACGTCCCACTCGGTCATGATGCCGACTGGATCGCTCCCTCGGAGCACCAGCACACACCCCGCCCGCTCCGCTCGCATCACGCTGACCGCGTCAAGGACGGTGTCGGATTCGCTCACGCCAACGTATTCAGTTGTCAGGACGTCCCTGACCGACAGCTCCGATTCCATGTCCCTCGATACTGCACGTTCGACCTAAAATGTACCCCCGGCACGTTTATACTATCACATGGTGAAGATCCACTTTCTGTCGAGTGGGCACGAACCGACTCGAGTGTGGCCTGCCACGACAGCGGCGACTTACAGTTCGACGCGCGTGCCGTTCGCCCGACATCGCTCGAGGGCGTGCTTGGCCCCGTACCCTGCCTCGTGAGCGCTCGCTCCGGTGGCGACACCGACCTGGAGTTCGACCGCGACCTCGGCCTGGACGTGTTCGATCGCCTCGAGGTAGTCCGCCCGCTCGAGGTCGGGACAGACCACGATGACGTTGTCTCCGCCCACGAAAAACGAGAGGCTGTCGTGGGCGTGGCGCATGTGACGCATCAGCGAGGCGTATCCCTGCTCGATCTCGATGAAGCTGTCGAAGGCGTTGAGTTCGTCGGTGTACTCCCCCGTCGCGTCGATGACGTCAAAGTGGGCGATCTGGACGTCCTCGCTGGCCCGGTCGGCGTCGTCGATGGTTCGGCCCTCGAGGATCTCCCGTCGGTGTTCGTCCTGGGCACTGCCCGCGGCCTGGATCTGGGTGGTGGCCTCCGAGAGGGCCTGAACCGGGGAGGGCCCCGGTGCGATGCCGAGACTGAGCGTCACGGGATAGCGGTTGCCGACGGATTCCTGGAGCAGTTCGTGATCCGCCATGGAGAGGCCGTTTGTGACCGCGATCATGTTGTCGAAGCGGGTGAAGAAGACGTAGCCGTCCCGGTTGCCGACGAACTGGGAGATGTCCGCGTACAGGCGCGATTGGAGTGTCTGGAGGTCGGCCTCCCGTCGCGGTTCGGGAGTGACGGTCCACGGTCCGTAGTTGTCGATCTGAACGAGCGTAACCTGCGTGTTCGTCACAGTGATCGGCAGTTGCGACCGATATCGTATAAGCGATACGTAATCCAGATTCGTGATGGGAGGGTCGTTTCACGATCGGGACTGTCCGGTACCGGCCCTCGAGTCTCTCAGGGAGGCAGGTTGGCTCGTCCCCTCGCGTTCCGCTGGAGAATGTGAGTTCACCCACAGCTGCCGTCGTGACCGATTCGTCTGCTCGTAGCACTTCGACACGTACGGACGAAGTGAGCGAAAGAAGGGGGAGCACGGTTGCAGCACCGCTGGTCCCTGCTCTCATTCTTGCTTCGCAAAAAGTGGGACCGCCGAGATTGAGCAACCCCGAAGGGGTTGTGATGTACGGCGGTCTCACGGATGAACGAAGTGAGAGAGTGAAGTGGGACCGCCGAGGACAGCCGGCCACCTCGTGCAAACCACCATACTCGACTGTGATCCGATCATGCTCCTCCCTCCAAGAATTTCCGGCGCGACTGCATTCGACGAATCGGGTCTGGATGGTCGTAGTGGGCCCGAATCACCTCCGGAGTGGCGTTCACTCGCTCGGCAACCACCTCCGGGGGCCAACCCTCATCACGCATGTGCGTGATCGCACCCGTTCGGATCGGATGCGGTGACCGACTCGAGGGACACCCAGCCTCCTGGCCGTGCTCGAGGGCTTTGCACGTCGACACGTCGCGACCGTGCGGGCAACCATCGTAGTGACACGGCTGGGTCATGATGTAAATCTCGCGGCGAATGCACGACTTCGACACGCGGGCCCGATCTCCCTTCTCGGTCGTAAACAGCGGGCTTCGGTTGTTCGGATCGACCCGCTCAACCCGGCGAACGTCGATGTACTCGCGAACGCGCCCCGCAACCTCACTCGACAGGGCCACCGGGCGCTCGCCCTCGCGCTTGTTCTTCAGCGGCGTCGTCGGTCGATGCCGGAAGTACACAAACGGAAGCTCGACGTTATCGAGGGCTTCGCTGTCGATGTCGTCCTGGTGGCGAAGCCGCTCGAGGTCCGAATCCTCGAAGAAACAATCACCAAGATCCAAGCCTCGCACCCCACCGAGACGGCAACCGGTGTGCCACATCAATTCGAACATCGCTTGCTTTCGCGTTGCCCGTTCGTACCGCTCGAGATTTGCTCGAATTACCTCGGCGCGCTCAGCACTCAGGAGTTCGTCGTTCACCCGATCGGCCAGCTCGACAGTCGGCACTTCGACCTTCGGGGGAAGGCTGTCGTCGACGGCATCGATTCGAGCGCAGAAGTGAAGCCATTGCTTGAGGGTTCCGAACTGCGTGTTTAGCGTCGTCACCCGGAGGTCCTGGCTTCGACGGTGGGAATCGTACCGGAAGACGTCGCGGCTCGTGAGGTCGTTGAGGTTGTCGATCCCCTCGCTCTCACACCACTCGACGAACGATTGTAGTCGGTAGCCGTAACTGGCTATCGTCTCATCGGCGCGGGTCGCCTCGAGGCGGTCTAACCACATTTCGAGGGCTTCCCCCGGGTCGATCGGCTCGAGGTCGCTCACGCCGATCCCTCCTGAACCGTCGCGGCCAGCTCGGTGCGCTCCTGGTCGTCGAGTTGGTCGGCGATGAGTTCGACCATCCAGGCAGCATCCGCGCGCTTGGCTGGCCCAAGCCCACGGCCCACCGCTTCGACGGCCTCGGTGGGTGTCTGCTCGCCAGCCACGAACGCGGGAAGTGCCTGACGGGCGACGTCCGTGACTCGAGTCCAGTAAAACCGCTCGTGTTCAGTCATCGGACTCACCCCAGTTGTCGGCGCTGCCCCAGCTGGCCGAAAACTCCCGATCGTCCTCGAGGTCGTCGCGCTCGAAAAGGCGATCCTGAATCCAGGTCTGGAGGGCGCGCCCGGACCGATCACGGGGCGGGCCCGCTGGGGTGTGGTGGTCGTCGGCGCGCGCGGCCAGGTGGTCCATGCTCGAGACGATCTCGACGAGGACCGCGTTCTGATACCGGAGTTCGGTGGCGACCGCCTCGAGGGCGTCGGCCTGGCGCTCGAGGGCGTCCGCTTGCCGCTCGAGCGCGAGAAATTCGTCACTCATGGCCGGCCTCCGGGCCGTTTTGGGCGTTACTCCATCCGTTAGGCTTACGCTGGTTGAATCCGTGGTGTGTCATGGTCTCTCGGTAGAGGGACCGCGGAAAGGCCGCACGCGCCGAAGTTTGCACACTGGGGCGCGTGCGGTTGCTCTCCGTCGGTCGATTGACTTCTCGGTACGTCGCACACTTAGGTTCTTGAGGGCGGTTTCCGGAGTTTCCGAAAGTCCAATCGCTCGATTGAAACGGGCCTTTCGACGGTCCGCGTGGCTGGGATTTCTCGAAATAGCGAGTTTCCGGACGGGCAATGCGTCGATCTCGAGCGGGAGGTTTAACCCCCCGCGTGGTGCGTGTCTGCATGGTTCTTGGCTAACAGAGAACCACCAGGACCCGTGGCCCAACACGGGTGCTTTTCAGCGAGTCTCACAGTTCTCGAGTCCTGACTGTCTCTGTCACCGCCCTCAAGCAATTGTGGGGTAATAAGTTTTGATACTATTCAGTATCATAAACAAACCAAACGGTATTAAATGCGGTCGTGGCACCAGCAGTTATGACCCGAAAGCGAGAGACCCAATCAAATGCGCCCGCTGGTGTCGTGGATGACTAAATCAGATCCTGCGATCCTCGAGTTCTTCGCCGAAACGGGGGTTGCGATGCCGCCAGCGGTTGTTTCGTACAATATCGATGGTGTGTCACATCCGACGGTGAAGCGACGGCTCCCGGTTCTCGTCGAGAACGAGTTACTCGAGAAGGTCGACGACAAGCGAGGATACTACCGGATCACCGAGCTCGGGCGAGAGTATCTCGCGGGCGACCTCGAGGCTGAGGACCTCGAGTAGTCACCGAACGGTGCCGAGTTCTCGAGCGGCGGCAGCCGAGATCGTGAAGCCACGGTCTTCGACGGTCACCTGTTCGCCAGTAACGTCTCGAATCAGTTTGGCCAGTTGCTCGTGGTACGACCGGTTTCGGTCCTCGTGCACCTGCAGGGTGGCTTTGTCGTCGAACTCGCTCGCGCGGTTTTCGAGATAGGAAACAACGAACAGCCGCTTCACCTCGTCCGGGGCTCCTTCGAGGTAGTCGGGTAACTCGAGTCGTTGGTGGGCCTTTGGGCCGATGGGCGCGCCGAGTGTCGACAGGACGCGCCCCAGGACGCTCCCGTCGGTGGTGGGTCGGGCCTCATCGGCACGCCCGTCCCGATCGTCGACGATCTCGTAGTCCACGCCG